>Ga0210394_10000992_pt1 | contig 49349 bp, 40 predicted proteins | sample IncBWC12MmetaG_FD_160121 | JGI IMG/M metagenome (GOLD analysis project Ga0210394, IMG submission 160121) | Forest soil microbial communities from Barre Woods Harvard Forest LTER site, Petersham, Massachusetts, United States - Inc-BW-C-12-M | ecosystem: Environmental > Terrestrial > Soil >...
CACGTGTCACGGTATTCATCGAAATGACCGATGCTGCGCTCGGCACCGTGATAGTCGAGAAAAGCTAAGGGCGCATGGCTAACGCGTAGTCATGTCGCGTTAAGGTAAAGCATTGCTCAACTGCGTTGGTCACACCGACGTCGCCGTCTGGACGCAAGTTCACTAATCTTCGATCGCCAAAATTTTCGATCGCCAAGCGACCGCGCCGTCCGCGTGACCGGAATCACTTACTGCGCAGGTGCGTGGCCAAAGTCTTCTATGACGCGGGCGAGAGCGTCTGGATGCACCTTTACTGTTCCAGCGAGTGGATAGTCGATGGCAATGATGATCAGCATCCCAGAGAAGATCAAAATCGACAACGCGCCGGTCATCGCCGACTGTGCGCGCAGATTTTCGGTGCCAAAAAAGAAGGTGAAACCGATGACCACAACGTTCAATTCTGCGCAAAAATACTATTTATATCTAAGAGAGTTAGCTGCGACAGCTTACGGATTCGAAACTACTGACCTCCTGACCAACTGTTAGACGCGCATGTGTGGGTTCACGACATTCGTCAGTCAGCCCCACGCCTTTGGCTATCACACCAACGATCCGCTACTACCAACACGGGACATTCCCGTGATGGCTCGTCACGGCAGTGACGGGCCAACAAGCGCCATGCATCTCCGTGCCGTGCACACGCGACCATCCTAGTTTCGATCCAGCTCTGAAGTAACAGATGGGAGAGCGTCCCGTCTCCAATGCTTGCCAGGCAAACTCACCGTGACCTGCTTCATTGTCCTCCTTGGCCTCGCAGCCCCGCGTACCAAGCGAGCGAGCCCCGGGCGCCTTGAGCAATCAATTCGGGCAGATATTTGTTTCTCCCGTCTTGATTGTGACAAGTAAACCGTGCAACATACAACGTTGTATCCTAGTCCGCGAGTACTTCCAGGTAGAGGCCATTCAACCGTTTGATCTTGTGGACAGCCCGACGACGAGTGACGTCGGGCAAGCTATCGAACCCCGGAGATGATGTCATGGCTAAGGCAGGTACGGATGATTTGTACGCTGAGGTCAACCAAGGGGCTTGCGACAAGCTGCTGGACTCAGTGCACTACCCATTTACGGCTTTTGAGAAATCACAAGGCTTTCCTGGCTGCGCCAATCTTGCAGTCGCTGATATAGAACCTCTTCCGTTGCACGTTTATACGGAACATGAAGTACAAAACCTACTGGACGAGACGCTTAGCCAGTCGAAAGGGGAGCGTCCATCCGTTCACGACGACGTATTCGCATTTTGCGGATCTATAATCGAACAAGCCAAAAAAATTGTGGACGCAGCCAAAAGCGCTGGCGCGGATTCCTGCGCGCCCCACGCAGCCGCGAATACCGCGGCGAATACGTCGCCGCTGCCAATCGTCCACACCGAATCCGAGTGGAAGGCAGGTATGCGGCGTGGTCCCGAGGCATCGATCAGCAAGGCGCCGCGGGCTCCGCCCTTCGCGACCACGACTTCGGCGCCACTGTCGCGTAGCAATGCGCCCGCCCCGGTCTCGACGTCCGCATGTCCCGTGAGCGTGGCGATCTCCGTCGCGTTGGCGACGATCGCGAGCCGGCCGGCCCTGCTGCCGTTTGCGTGAAATGCTTCCGGTGCGAACGCGGACTGCGGATCGTAGATGCACGTATCCGCCGAGACTTTGGCCGTCCCTTCAATCATGCCGAAACGGAGCACGACGGAGCCGCTCACCTCGAGCGGATCCAAGGCGCGGATCCTGCCGGGCGCTGGCCTGATGATGGGCACCGACATCGGATGAAAGTAGTCAAATGACACCGCCTGAGGCGCGGCCGTTGGAATGAACTTGAATCCGTAGAGCGATGCGGCCGGCCCGAACTGCCGCGCCGCGTCCTCGGTCGCATAGGAGAACAACTCTACCTCGTCCGCGAGCCCGGAAACGGCAGCGGCGGCGCGACCTCCCGACCCGTACCAGAACTCCCAGTCCGGCCACGTGCACCTTTCGCGGTAGATCCCGCCGGCTACCTTGATGGACGTCATCTCGGTTGGATCTGCACGCTGCAGGCGCCGCCCCGGATTTCTATGACTACCGCCGAATACTGATAGCCCTCGCGGCTGCATTGGACGATCTGCGGAAGCGACGGCGGCGTAAGCGAGCCGAGAACGGCCCCATTCGCCGTCCTCGCGATCAATTGGATGGGCGGTCCCTGGCGGTATTCTACGTTCAACACGTCTCCCGGACGCAGGGTCGCTAGCACGGCGCGATCGGGTGAATTGACAGTGGTGTCCACGACGATGTTGCAAGGCCCTGGAGGCGGGTTTCCGCCACCGGAGGGTCCGCCGTCGCGCCGCGGGACGGGCTTCGCTGGTGGTCGTGGGCTGTCGTCCGGATCACCGCCAGAGCTCATTGAAAATCTTCCTCGCATGACCGGCTGCTTGATCGCCGCCCGAGATGCCGACGGGTACACCCTACGAAAGGAACCAGCAAGTCACGGTTGAAAATCGCAAGGTCGACTAACTAAACCGCGCTTTCCGCCCCCTATCTCGGGCAGGAATGGCCGGGCACGGTGGGCAATCGATTGGCGGCGAGTATTGCGTTCCACGGGACGTGGCCAGGTCAAATTTGCGTCCGAAGCTCCTCAGCATTTTTCACTACGACCTGCTGAGCGGCTATTGCCTGGTTAGCTGGCGCCAGTTCCTAGCCGTACGTAATTCCGTTCGTCGGCGTAACCCGCCCAATCACCGCCGCCGAACGATGGGGAACCGTCCGGCCAACCGGATATTTGCCAAAGGATGTCGAACTGTTCGTGAAGCAACGCGGCCAACGGCGCCGCCAGATCTGCGACGAGCGCGGTCGGCAGAACGATTTCGGGTTGTCGGATGGGTCTGCCTCCTGCACGACGGCCAGTAAGCTCCATGTCCTCGACCCCGTCCAGCATAACCGAGACGAGTGCCGGCCCTCCCAAATCTAATCCGACAGCGATCTGCGCCATACGTTCCAGCGTTCGCACGACGGTGGCCTCCAAGCGCCGCCCGTCGACAAGGATTTCCGGATCGTCGTCGATGCGCCGCCCGATCGTCGCTTGAAACTCAAGATTGCCCGGCCGGACCAAGCGCATCAGCCAAGTCGTTTCGGGATTCAGATTCTCCTGCTGCCGTGTCGGCGGCGAGCAGCTCCACCACTGTCTGCCATCACTGTCGCTCTTAACACGTGCTTCGACCGACGGCGGGAAGTGAAGCTGCATCGCTGCAACTTGGCGAGGATCAAGCCGACGGCCTTGGGTAGCGGCGAACGGCGCCACGCGCAGAGTCAATCGCGGCCGGGTCACGATTTCCGGCACGCCGCCGCGGTGAGCGTCCAAGTCAAGCTCATTGAGCGCATGCTCTGCAGCGGCGGCTCTTGGGCTGTCCATTTCCGTCTGCCCCGCGGCGCGCATACCCGCGCGCGCGGCTTCGTCTCCGAAGATCGCCTTTAGAGCTGCGACCAACTGCTTTGTGAGGGCGTCCCTCGCCAATTGACGAGCTTCCTGGCTTGCATCCTCAGGGCAGTCGAAGAGAATCGGCCACCGCGTGTGACGGACGTCGAAGGGCAATTCATGCTGATCGGGGTGGCCCATTGCCGTGTTCATCACGGCAATGACACGGCGCCAGCCGAGAACCTTCAGCGCGAAGCCATGCTCAATACACACGTTCGGGTTTGGGGTACGACCGCCCCCAGCCCGCTCAGCGACAAACGTCAGGTCAGACAGAAAGATAGCGGCGCTGTCGATTTTGCCGAAGATGGTCTCCATGATTGGTGGCGAGCCGGGGACATCGAGGGTATCTCGGTCCACCTCAACCACTCGGTCCGCAGGATCGATGTCGACGTCCGCCTGCAGCACGCCAATCGCCCGTTCGAGGCACGACTGAATGAAGCCTCGGCCGACTCGGTTGGGAATGTCGCTTTGCCAGGAGAAGAATACGTGGTGGGTCATGGCAGCGCCTCATGAGGGCAGGGAAGACCATTCGCATCGACGGACCAGCACAGCGGAAGGAAGATACAGGCGCGACAACAGAGGTGAATCTCTAGGACGTCGATCTTGCATCTCGCTGCACGGAACCCCGGACCTCTTGGCGGGCGCAATGTATGAGGTCGACTGCCGGTCGTTGCAGGACTGGACCCCGCCTCGCCTGTCGCTGCTACCTCTACGACGATATAGGAGCTTTCCGATCTTCCGGTCGTCAGAAAACGCACGGATACGCCGGGAACAATGAAGGTGCGAAACTTGTGCTGAGCTTCAGCGCATGAGCGCCGGCTGCGCGGGGCGGAGGAAGCGTTGGTCGGCTACGAGGTCGGATGCTGCGCGCGGCGCCTGCATCCGGTCGATTTGATAGCGAAAATCGCCACGGCTGGCATAGACTTGGCGTTGTGCATTCAGGACCGTCGTGCCGTTGGCCGACGACACCTCGTCGTCAGTGAACGTAGCCTCGCCGTTTTCGCCCTCCAATGACCCGACGACAGCGAGCTTCGGCGTGAGCGGAAAGAAGACTGCTGTTTTTGGGGTCCGTAATCCGGGAGCGCCCAGACCGGGGGACTCCTCGGACCAACTCAGGCATACAGGATGATCACAGGTGACAAAGCCCGGGCTATCTTGGGACGCCTCGACCAACACCCAATTCCGCTCAGACAGCGCTGCAAAAGCGCGCTCAAACGCTTGCAGCTCGGTGATGATATGAGCTTCGTTCTTGACTTTAAGCGTGTAATCGTCGGGTTTGTATGACTTCTTGATCGTGTCGTAATCAACAACGGCGTCGATGGCAATCGCGCCATCGGCTCGCGCCTTTTTCAGCTCCGCCTTCCACTTTTCAGGACTGGACAGAGCGATTTCGAGCTTCCGCTTCGCTAAGCTTTCACCGAGGCCCCGCGTCATCTCGCGAAACCGCGGATTGCGGGTGTACAGGAGGGCGATCAACGTCAACAAGAATTCACGGTCCTGGGCGCTATCGAGAGATTTGACGTCGATAATCCGCACCAGCGCCGGGCCGATCTCGCTCTCTACCTCGGCCAACGCTTTTTCAAAAGCATCGGGCGGGTGACCCTCCAGATCGATCGTATTGAAATCCGTCTCGAGGGCAACGTTGTCGGGGGCTGTGCGGAAACATTTTCTTTCCGTAGCGTCGAACGACAGCAGCTCCGGCTTTTCCTTGCCCTTCTTGGGCGCCGCAAAGCTGTTCAGATAACACTTGGGAACATAATGATGCCGCCGCGCGACCATTGACGGACTCCAAGGCGGCTCGCGTTAGGCCGCGCGGGTTAGGGAACGTTTTAAAAGAATGAGCCACTGAGAATCGGTCGGGTGGTTACGCGGTGGTTCCGCAAACGTCCACAATAAAAACCGCGACTGACCGAATCTTGAAAGGCTAAAAAGTTTCAGCGCCTTAACTGGTACAGCTGGGTGGACTCGAACCACCGACCTCCTGATCCACAGTCAGGCGCTCTAACCAACTGAGCTACAGCTGCACGGGCCCGCGGTCGGCAAGCGCGCGGAACCTATGGGCAATGCTCAATCATGGCAAGACTGGTAGCCGGATGGCAAGCAAAAGCCCGGGCTCGAACCCGGGCTTCCACTCAATACTAAATGCGCGATTGCGATCTCCAGGCTTAGTTCACCTGGCCTAGTTCGGCAGGCTTAGTTCGCTTGGGCGAACGCCTTGCTCATGCCGCTCTTGATCGGTTCGGCCGTCTCGGTGGCGACCTTCTGCGCCAGCGCGCCGAGTTCCTTGCTTTGCTGGGTGAGCGCCTCGAACTGCTTGCGGGCGTGGGCGCTGGTGAGCTCGAGCACCTCGGAGAGCGTCTTCGCCGTGATCAGCTCGCCGGCAAAGTCGAACGCCGCATTGGTGTTGAGGCGCGTCGCCTCGATCACCTTGAGGCCATAGTCGGAGGCGCCCTTGCTGGCGGTGCTGTAGGTGGTCTCGAGCACGTCGGTCGCCTCTTCGGCGGCGGCCTTCATCTTCTCGTAGGTGTCCTTGGCCTGGGCGACGCCGCGCTCCGCGAACTCGCGGAAGGCCGCCGGCATCTCGACCTGGGGCATGTCGAATTTGGGCATCTCGAATTTCGGCATTTCGAATGCGCCAGTCATGGGTTTGGTGGTCTTCACTTTCGGGGCAGTCGCGGCTTCCGCCATGATACTTGTCCTTGCTGTTGTGGCTCGTGGGCTGTTCACGGGTAATCTCCAAGGCCCCGCCGCCCTTTGCGCGAGACCACCCTTTTCATCGACGCCGTAGCCGAACGCAGCACTTCTTCAAGCCCGGGGCCTCAGCTTCAATATAGCACGATTTTGGTGCATTGCAATAGAAATTATTGCATCGCACAATTAATGCCAACGCCAATATCAATGCCTTGGAAACAAAGGAGTTTTGGAGAAGCTCGACGCTATAGGCAACGCATCAGGGCTTCGATTTGGCAGAATCTACCACTATTTTGGCAGCACTTTGACCGAGCTCCTGAACCTGGGAGGACAGCGTCTGCATTTGTCGCCCGAGGAACTCGGATTGCAGGCGCATGACCTCGGCAGGATCCTTGGAGCGCATGAGCTTCTCGGCGAATTCGAACGTCGCGGCCATGTTCTGCTCGGCATAAGCCATGGACTTGTGGGCGATCTCATTGGCGCCGGTGCGCGCGGCCGCCGCTTGGCCTTCGAACTGTCCCATCGCCTTGTTGGCCGCCTGGATGAAGCCATCGAAGGTGTTGCGCGCGTGGGCGACGCTCTGCTCGACGAATGCGCGTATCTCATTGGGCATTGCGAATTGCTCGAATGGATCCTTGGCCATCGTCCTGCTCCTCCTGCACCCGGCTTCGCCATCCTAGCGCGAATTCGCCATCGGCGTGCAAGCGTCCCCGGCCCGGCGGGGTGACGCATCGGCCTCGCGGCGCGATTAAGGTTATCCGGCCGTCGGCGTGGCCGCTGGAGCCGCAGCATGGACGGCGGATGCGGCGCGCTTTATTAAGACTCCGTTAGGCAACGAGTTCCGTCGCATGCCGATGGTGGAGTCAGATTTCGCCCCGCTGCGCGACCCGCGCCTTTCGGCTCAACTTGCGGAGTGCGCGACCGGCCCATCGCCCGCCTGGCTATGGAGCGCGGATGGATCGCGCATTCTGTGGGCGAACGCCGCGGGGGCGGCGATCTTCGGCGCCGCCGACACCGGCGAATGCGCGTGGCGCCGGTTCGCGGCGTCGGAACCGGCGGCCGCCCAGATCGTGCGGCTGGCGGAAACGTTGCCGGCAGCGGGCCAAACGCGGCTCGAGCGGCTGCGCGGTTTCGGGACCGGATTCGGCCGTGCGCTCACTTGTGCTTGCTCGCGCGCTGTCCTTACCGACGGTGCGCCGGCGGTTCTCGTCATCGCCAGCGAGGCGGCCGGACCGCCATCGACCCTTCGCGAGCGCGTCCGCCGGTTGTTTGCTCACCGGGAAAAGCCGCTTGCGGTTTTTGCTGCCGATGGCGCGCTGCTCCATGCGACGGCGGCGGCGGCGCAGCGGCTTGCCGGCGCCGACAAATTGTCCGCCCTCGGCGTCGAGGCGACCGCGACACGAGCGCTTGCCGCCGGCAGCGCCAGCGGGGATTCGCGTCACGGTCCGATCACACTGGAGCGTCTCGGCAGGGACGCGTCGACCGTCTTGGTGTTGACCTTCGATTCGGAGCCGGCCGCGGCTGCGGCCGCCGCCGAGAGCGCGGCGGTCGGAAGCGAATCCGCGCCCGGGATTGTCGTCGCAACGCCGCCGGCGCCGCCCGTCGTCGACGTCGCGCAACCGCCGCCGCCAACGCCCACGCCGCCGCCACACGACGAGCCGCCCCATGAGCGGCGCCATCCATTGCGCTTCGTCTGGCAGATGGATGCCGACGGCCATTTCGTCGTCGGCTCCGACGAGTTCGTCGAGCTCATCGGCCCGCGGACCACCGCGGCGTTCGGCCGCCTGTGGAGCGAAATCGCCGCCGACCTGCAGCTCGATCCGGAAAATCAGATCGCCCGCGCGGTGGCGACGCATGAGACCTGGAGCGGTATCGTCATTTCCTGGCCGGTCGAGGAGGGCGCCGAGCGGCTGCCGGTCGAGCTGTCGGGCCTCCCGGTGTTCGATCGCGACCGCGCCTTCCGCGGCTATCGCGGGTTCGGCGTCTGCCGCGACATCACGCGCATCAATCAACTGGTGCATGTGCGCCGGGAGCGGCCGATCGGATTCATCGAAGCAGCGGCCGCTTCGCCGGCCGATGTCGAAACCGTGGAGATGCCGGTGGCGGCAGCCGCAGCGTCCGGAGCTGCCGAGGTCATCCCTCACCACCAGCGTTCTGCGGCGGAGGCGACCGCCGCGGCCGCCGCCGCCATGCCCGCCGCCGCCAACGTCGTGCCGTTCCGTCCGGGAATGCCCTCCGACGCGAAGGCGCCAAGCCTCAGCCCGGTGGAACGGCGGGCGTTCCGCGAACTGGCGCAGGAGTTGACCTCCCGCTTGCGGGGCGAGCAGGAGCCCGCCGTGGACGCGGCCGGCACGGAGCCTCCGGAGCAACTGACAAATCCGGACGAAGCGGCGGAAAGCGTTGCCGCGCCGCCCGATGCCGACGCCGCGCCGAGCGCGCCTGCCGGGGATGCGCACGCCGGCTTGCCGCCCTTCGAGCCGGTGCTGCTCGACCGCATTCCGGTCGGCGTTCTGATCCATCGGTACGATTCACTCCTCTACGCCAATCGCCGTCTGCTCGAATGGAGCGGTCATGAGAGCCTCGAGGCGCTCGCCGCGGCGGGGGGCTTGGACGCGCTGTTCGGCGAGCCGGAGGCGGGCGCGTTGGCCGAAGGCGACGGCACGCGAGCGCTGACGATCATGACCCCCGACGGCGAGCGCGTCCCGGTCGAGGGCCGCTTGTTCGCGGTGCCCTGGGACGGCGCCTCCGCGCTCGCGCTTGTCCTCACCAGCGGCGAAGCCGAGGAGCGTCACCGCGCGACGGCGGCGACGCTTGCCGCCGCTGAAACCGCATTCCGCGAGCTCGAGCGAACGATCGAGCCGCTCATCAAGCTTGAGGATGAAATGCGCGCTGCCAAGCGCGACGCGGAAAAGGCGGCGGCCGCGAAGGCGGATTTTCTCGCCAAGGTGAGCCACGAGGTGCGCACGCCGCTCAACGCCATCACCGGCTTCGCCGAGGTGATCATGGCGGAGCGCTTCGGCCCGATCAGCAATGAGCGCTACCGCGAATATCTCAAGGACATCCACGCCGCCGGAACGCATCTTGTTTCGCTGCTCAACGACCTGCTTGACCTTTCCAAGATCGAGACCGGCCAGCTCGATCTTGCCTTCGTCAATGTCAGCCTCAACGAACTGACGCAGCAATGCGTCGGTATCATGCAGCCGCAGGCGAGCCGCGCGCGCATCATCATTCGCACTTCGCTCACGCCAGGGCTGCCGCAAGTCGTTGCCGACGAGCGTTCGCTGCGCCAGATCGTGCTCAATCTCCTGTCGAACTCGATCCGGTTTACCGGTCCCGGCGGCCAAGTGATCGTCTCGACGGTGTTCGCCGACAATGGCGAGGCGGTGCTGCGCGTGCGCGACACCGGCGTCGGCATGAGCGACAAGGATATCGAGGCGGCGATGGAGCCGTTCCGGCAGACCGCAACGGCCGGAAGCTGGGGCTCCGGCGGCACCGGCCTCGGTCTGCCGCTGACCAAGGCGCTGGCCGAGGCGAACCGCGCCAATTTCAGCATCAAGAGCGCGCCGAACGCCGGCACGCTGGTCGAAGTCGCCTTCCCGCCGACACGCGTCGCCCAATAAGCGCCGCGATCATCAGCCGCCAGCCCGAAGATCGCCAGCTCAAGCTTCTCTAGCGGACTTCGCACTCATCCGACGCGGATGACGATCTTGCCGAAATGCGCGCCGGCCTCCATGTGGCGGAAGGCCGCCTGCGCCTCCGCAAAGCCGAACACCCGGTCGATCACCGGCTGCATCCGGTTCGCGGCGATGGCGCCGTTCATCGCCTCGAACATCTGCATCGAGCCGACGGCGATCCCCTGCACGTTGGCGCGCCTGGAGAAGATCAGTCCGGCGTTGAATTCGCTCGCGCCGCCGCTCAAGCCGCCGATGATGCTGATCTTGCCGCCGACGCCGATCGCGCCGAACGAGCGGACCAACGTGCCGGCGCCGCCGACCTCGAGCACCTGATCGACGCCGCGGCCGCCGGTGAAGGCGCGCGCCGCCTTGTCCCACTCCGGCGTGGTTTTGTAGTTGATGCCGCAGGCCGCGCCGAGCGCCTCGGCGCGCGCGAGCTTCTCGTCGCTCGACGAGGTGATCACGGCGGTGATGCCCATCATTCGCGCCAATTGCAGCCCGAAGATCGAGACGCCGCCGGTGCCTTGCAGCAGCACGCTTTGCCCGGCGACCAGCTTGCCGTGGTGCATGATCGCACTCCATGCGGTCACGCCGGCGCAAGGGAGCGTCGCGCCCTCTTCGAACGACAGATGCTCCGGCAGCTTGACGACGCCGTCCTCCTCAAGCACGGCATATTCCGTGAGCATGCCGTCGATCTGACCCCCGAGCGCCGAAGCGGCGATATGCGGGCCCGGCTCGCCGCCCGGCCAGCGCTGGAAGAAAGCGCCGGCAACCTTGTCGCCGGCTTTCACCCGCAGAACGCCGGGGCCGGTTTCGACCACTTCGCCGGCACCGTCGGACAACGGAATGACATTGTCGCGCGCCTGCATGTGATAGCGGCCGCGCACGATGCTGAGATCGCGGAAGTTCAGCGAACAGGCCGCCACTTTGACCAGGACCTGGCGGTAGAGCGGCTTCGGCATCGGCCGATCGACGATGACCAGCGCGTCGATGCCGGCGCCCACCTTGGGCAATTGATAGGCGCGCATCATCTTCTCCCGGAACTGACGCTAAAAGCTCAACCGACCGGGGTGACACTGACGGACACGCCGATCTGCTGTCCTCCCGAGCCCACGATCACGCCGTCCATCGGCGCCACATCGGTATAGTCGCGGCCGATCGCCAGCACCACATGCTCGTCGGCGGCCAGCACCGCGTTGGTCGGATCGAGCCCGATCCATCCTATTTGCGATCCGCACCAGACCAGCACCCAGGCGTGCATGGCGTCGGCGCCCTGCAATCGCGGCGCGTCGGTCCGCGGCACCGTCCGCAGATAGCCGCTGACGTAAGCGGCAGGCAGGCCGATGCCGCGCAGCCCGGAAATCATGATGTGGGCGAAATCCTGACACACGCCGCGGCGTTGCGCGAAGGCGATCGGTGGCGTGGTGGTGACGGTCGTCGCGCCGATCTCGTAGGCAATATCGGATTTCAGCCGACCGACGAGCTCGATCGCCGCATCGAGCACGGGACGGTCAGCGGGGAAACTCGCGCGCACGTAGTCGCTGATCTGCGGATCGAGCGAGATCATGCGGCTTGGGAACAGAAAATGCGCCGGCGAGCGCGGACCGATGTCGCTCTGCGCAAAGGCGTCGTCGCGCACGCCTTCCCAGGCGGGAGTGGCAGGCGCCGCGGGTTCGGCCGGCGGGTCGATGGCGACGCGCGCCGCCAATTTGACCGTCAGCGTCGCGTGCGGCTCTTCGATGTCGATCCAGGTCAACCGGTTGCCGAAGAAATCCTGCCCTTCGCGCCGGTGCCGAGGCTCGGGCACGATCTGCAAGGCGGAGACCTGCACGCGCTGCCGGTCGCGATTGATCGGCGTCAGCCGCAGCACATGGCGGGCATGCGCGACCGGCGACGCATAGGCGCACGTCGTCGTCTGCCGGATATCGTAGATCACGCGAGCGCCTCTGCGGTGGACTCGGAGCGCGCATTGCTGCCGAGATAGGCCGCGGTGATCGCGTCCGAAAGCTTCATCAGCGATTGCTCGATGTCGATGATCAGCGCTTCGTTGATCGCGGCCGTCTCGACCGTGCGCAAGCGTGTGGCGACCGCCGCGGCGATCTGTTGCGCCGGCGACAGCCGGCCGCTGGCATTGCCGCCAGGCAGGGCGGCGAGATGCGTTTCGATGCGCTCGAGCTGAAACTCGACCGAGCGCGGATTGTTGGGATCGAGCATCACCAGGTCGAGGACCGGCGCCAGCGCCGCGACCATCACATAGCGTTGCCGATAGGTGATCTGGCTGTCGGCAAGTTCGAGCAGCACGTCGAGGCCGGCATTCGGCGCTCCGGCTTCGGCAAAACAGCGGGTGAGGCGGCAGGTCAGGATCGCGCGCTCGATGCGGCGGCCGAGCTCGAGGAACCGCCAGCCGGCGAGCTGGGTCATGTTCTCCTGCGCCAGGCCGGACAGCGACGAAACGATCCGCAGCGCCGCCTCGACGCGCTCGATGATGGCGCTTTCCGACGGCCCGATCGGCAGCGGCTGCGCGATCATGGTGGCGAGGTCGTTGATGGCGCGCCACGCGTCCGGAGAGAAGCGGTCGCGGATGACCGAAGCGGCCGTCCGCGCGGCGCCGGCGAGATGGGCCGGCGATCCTTCCAAGTCAGTGCGCGCGAGCACCGCCAGCGCGGCGAACGCGGCCGGCGCGCCGCCGGTTTCCCTCGGCATGGCGTTCCAGGCTTGGAGTAGCGCGGCGATGCCGGCGATCACGGGCGCGGTCGTCTCGTCGGCGTCGGCGACGCGGATGAGCATGGCGCGAACGAGCCGCAGCGTCGCTTCCGCGCGTTCGACATAACGCCCGACCCAGAACAGATTGTCCGCGGCTCGGCTCGGCAGAAGCCCGCTTGCGCGTTGCACCTGGATGCGTTCGGCGGTGGGCAGCAGCGTCGTCTCCGCTACCGGCCCCTGCGACAACACCCAGGCATCTGCCGCCGCCGCGCCGCGTTGCAGGCTTACCGCGCGCGCGTCGGCACTCTCGGCGATGCGCACGAAACCGCCGGGCATGACCTGCCATCGCTCGCCTATTCTGGCGAGGAACAGGCGCAGGGTGAATGGACGCGGCTGCAGGCGGCCGTCGCGCCACACCGGCATGCTCGAGAGCGTCACCGCTTCTTGCGCCACATAATCGGAGCCGCGGTCGCGGATCGCCTGGATCAGAGCTTGGCGCTGCGGCGCGTCGAGCTTGGCGCCGAGCACTTCGCGGGCGCTGCGTCCATCGGCCTGCGACTCGAAGGCGCTCGCGATCACCATGCCGTCGATCTGCTCGATCATCTCCTCGCGCATGTCGGCGCGGCCGAGCCACCAGGTCGCGACGTTCGGTATCGCCAGATCGGCGCCGAGCACGATCGGCGCCAGCGCCGGCAGGAACGCCAGCATGGCGCGAGCCTCGACCAGGCCGGCGCCAAGCGCATTGATGATCACCACCTTGCCGTCGCGCACCGCCTGCAAAAGCCCGGGGACGCCAAGGCGCGATGCGGCATTGAGCTCGAGCGGATCGGCGAAGTCGGCGTCGATCCGCCGCAGCAGCACCTCGGTGCGGCGCAGGCCGGAGACGGTGCGGATGAAGACGCCGTCGTCGCGCGCGACCAGATCCTCGCCGTCGAGCAGCAGGAGGCCGAGATAGCGGGCGAGATAGGCGTGCTCGAAATAGGTCTCGCTCATCGGCCCGGGCGTGAGCAGGCAGATATGGGCGTCGTCCTGGCGGCCAAGTCCGGCGAGCTCGGCCTGGAAAGCGCGAAAGAAGGGCGCGACCCGTTCGACCCGGGTCGCGCGATAAATGTCGGGGATGGCGAGCGAAAGCGCGAGGCGGTTCTCGATCGCATAACCGGCGCCGGAGGGTGCCTGCGCGCGATCGCCGAGTACCCACCAGCGGCCGTCGGCGCCGCGTCCGATATCGGCGGCGTAGAAACGCAGATGCGTGCCGCCGGGCGGCGCGACGCCAACGAGCGGACGGAGAAATTCCGGATTGCCGGCGATCAAGGCCGCGGGCAGGCGGCCCTCGCGAATGAGCGCGGCCGGGCCGTAGGCGTCGGCGAGCACCGCTTCCAGAAGCTCGGCGCGCTGGATCAGCCCGGCCTCGAGCCGCTGCCATTCCGACGGCTCGATGATGAGCGGCACGTGGCTGAGCGGCCACGGTCGCTCGATGCCGGCTGCGTCCTCATAGACGCGATAAAAGACTCCGGAGCCGCGCAGGTAGCGGTCGGCGGCGGCGAAGCGGCGATTGATCTCCTCAGCCCCGAGCGCCGCGAGCCCGGTCAGGAACGGCTGCCAGTGCGCGCGCACGCGGCCGTCGCCGTCGATCATCTCGTCGAAAATGCCGGGGAGCGGCCGGTAGCCGGCGATGAATGGCTCCAGGCCTGACCCGACTGGTTCGACGGCAGTTTCGAGATGGGCTGACATTTTGTTCGGCGGAAGGTTCAGCTCAAGCGCCGCAGATCGAGGGTCGTCGGATATTCTCGGGAGACGTCGAGCGGCGGCGCCTCGATCACTCCGCTGGTATGGCCGTGATCCTGGAAGCGCGCACGCCGGCGCGCTTCCGCTTCGTAGGAATTGACCGGAAAGGTCTCGTAGTTGCGGCCGCCGGGATGCGCCACGTGATAGACGCAGCCGCCGAGCGAGCGCCGGTTCCAGGTATCGATAATGTCGAAGGTGAGCGGCGCGTGCACGCCGATGGTCGGATGCAGCGCGGCGGCGAGGTTCCACGCCCGGAAGCGCACGCCGGCGACGAATTCGCCGGTGCGCCCGGTTGCGCAGAGCGGCAGGCGGGCGCCGTTGCAGGTCACCGCGTGACGGTCTTCGGTCAGGCCTTCGACCTTGACCTGCAGCCGCTCGACCGAGGAATCGACCAGGCGCGCGGTGGCGCCCATGACAGTCTCTTCGCCAAGGACGTGCCAGGGCTCGATCGCCTGGCGCAGCTCCAGGTGCACGCCGGCATGGACCACGGCGCCGCAGAGCGGGAAACGGAATTGCCGCTGCGCCTCGAACCAGGCCGGATCGAAGCGGTAGCCGGCATGCTTGAGGTCATCCAAGACTTCGAGAAAGTCGCTCCAGACGAAATGCTCGAGCATGTAGCGGTCATGCAACGCGGTACCCCAGCGCACCGGCTTGCCGTCGAGCGGCGTGTTCCAGAACCAGGCGATGAGCGCGCGCAACAGCAATTGCTGGGCGAGGCTCATGCGCGCGTGCGGCGGCATCTCGAACGAGCGGAATTCGACCAGGCCGAGGCGGCCGGTCGGCCCGTCCGGCGAAAACAGCTTGTCGATGCACAGCTCCGTACGGTGGGTGTTGCCGGTCACGTCGACCAGGAGGTTGCGGAACAGCCGATCGACCAGCCATGGCGGGACGTTCGCCGCGTCACCCGTCGGCGGCACTCTGCGCAGCGCGATCTCAAGCTCGTAAAGCATGTCCTGGCGCGCTTCGTCGATACGCGGCGCCTGGCTCGTCGGGCCGACGAACAGGCCGGAAAAGAAATAGGAGAGCGACGGTCGCCGCTGCCAATAAAGCACCAGGCTCTTGAGCAGATCGGGCCGGCGCAGGAACGGGCTGTCGGCGGGCTCAAGGCCGCCGAGCACGACGTGGTTGCCGCCGCCGGATCCGCTGTGGCGGCCGTCGAGCATGAACTTGTCGGGGCCGAGGCGCGTTTGGCGCGCGTCTTCGTAGAGGCTGTCGGTGATCGCGACGGCTTCGCGCCACGACGCCGCCGGATGCACATTGACCTCGATGACGCCGGGGTCCGGCGTCACCTTGATGACGTTGAGCCGCGGATCCGGCGGCGGCGGATAGCCTTCGACATGGACCGGCAGGCCGAGCGCGTCGGCGGTCGATTCGATCGTCGCCACGAGCTCGAGGTAGTCGTTGAGCGTCTCCACCGGCGGCATGAAGATGCACAGCCGTCCGCCGCGCACCTCTACGGTCAGCGCGGTGCGCACCGGCAGATCGGCGCGAGCGAGCGCGGCGGTTGCGCCCGGCGCGCGCTGCATCGCCGGCATGTCGGGCGCGAGCGGTGGCGATCGGTCTGCGGGCGCCGCGCTTTGCGGCACCCGCGGCCTGATGGGATGGGTGACGCGCGGATCCGACAGCGGCCGACGTTCGGCGAACGGGTCGGCCGGGACGAGACGCGGATCGTCGGCGGGAGCCAGGTGGGGCAGCGCGTGCAGCGGCAGCCGGAAGCCGAGCGACGAATCGCCCGGAATAAGGAATAGCCGGCCGCGCCGCGTTTGCCATAGCTCGCTCAGCCATCCGGGCTTTGCCTGCGCCGTCCAGCGCTGCAGCGGCAGCACGAAGCCGGCCGGCCGGCCAGCCTGACCATCGAACAATTTCAGAATGCGCTCGCGCTCGACCGGATCGTCGATCTTGGGATCGCTCGGATCGACGTTCTCCGGGATCAGGCCTTGCTGGAGCATGCGGTCGGCCGGGTCCTCGTAGGCGGGCTGCACGTAATCAGCCGTGATTCCGATGCGCGCGGCAATCCCCTCGGCGAAGCGCTGTGCATCATCGGGCAGGGGATCGAGCGCGGCCGCCTCGCGCGCGATCAGCCCGTCGTTGCGCCAGATCGGCACGCCGTCGCGACGCCAGTAGAGCGAGAACGCCCAGCGCGGGATCGGCTCGCCAGGATACCATTTGCCTTGGCCGTGATGCATGAGGCCGCCCGGCGCGAAGCGATCGCGCAGCCTCCTGATCAGCTCGTCGGCGCGCGCGCGCTTGGTCGCGCCGAGGGCGGCGGTGGTCCATTCCGCCGATTGATAGTCGTCGACCGAAACGAAGGTCGGCTCGCCACCCATGGTGAGGCGGACGTCGGCGGCGTTGAGATCGGCGTCGACTTTCTCTCCGAGCGCATCGAGCGCGCGCCAGGCGGCGTCGGAAAACGGCGCCGTTACTCGCGGCTTTTCGTCGATGCGTTCGACCTTCATATCGAAGGAAAAGCGTACTCCGGACGGTTCGACGAGGCCGGTGATCGGCGCGGCGGAACGGAAGTGCGGCGTTGCGGCAACCGGCAGGTGGCCCTCGCCGCACAAGAGCCCGGAGGTCGCGTCGAGCCCGATCCAGCCGGCGCCCGGCAGATAGACTTCGGCCCATGCATGCAGGTCGGTGAAATCGCGCTCGGCCCCTGCGGCGCCTTCGAGCGGCTTCACGTCCGGCCGCAGCTGAATCAGATAACCGGAAACAAAGCGCGCCGGCAGGCCGAGGTGGCGGAGGATCTGCACCAGCAGCCACGCCGTATCGCGGCAGGAGCCGGCGCCGGCGGCGAGCGTCTCCTCGGGCGTGAGCACCCCCGCCTCCATGCGGATGAGATAGCGGATCATCTGCTGCAGGCGCTGATTGAGTTCGACGAGAAAGTCGATCGTGTTGCGCTTCTTGCGCGAGATCGATCGGAGGAGGTCGGTCAGGCGCGGACCGGCTGGCTCCGGCGCGACGAAGGCTGAGAGATCCTCGCGCAACTCCGCCGGAAAGGCGAACGGCCAAGTCTCCGCGTATGGCTCGACGAAGAAGTCGAATGGGTTGATCACCTCCAGATCGGCGAGGAGGTCGACCGTTATGGAGAATTCTCTGGTCGGTTCGGGGAAAACGAAACGGGCGAGAAAATTGCCGTGCGGATCCTGCTGCCAGTTCACGAAGTGCTGGGTCGGCGTCACGCTGAGCGAGTAGCTCGCAACGCGGGTGCGGCAGTGCGGCGCCGGCCGCAGCCGCACGACCTGCGGCCCGAGGCTCACCGGCCGATCGTAATCGTAGCGCGTGACGTGGCGGAGCCCGACGAGGATCGACATGCGGTTACGCGGTACCGGGGCCGATTTGCCCAATTCGTAGGCAATTTCCATGCAATTTCCAGGCCGCCGTCAACGGCAACGCCTGGCGCTAGCCGAGGGCCGCACCGGCCGGCTCCCCTTGCCGCTTGTCGCCGAGATGCAGGAGCGGCACGAGCACGAAGGCGACGGCGGTGAACGCCGCCGATAAGAGAATGAGCGGCGCCAAGCCATTGTGAAAGAGATGATCGAACAGCAACGCTCCGAAGGTGCTGGACAATGAGGTCGACAGATTGATGATCGACATCATCACCGCAAAGCTGAATCCTTCCGAGCGCGGCGGACAATAGTCGGCCGCCAGCGTGACCGTGGCGACGGTCGCCAGCATGGCGGCAAATCCGCTGCAGAAACCCAGGATCGCGGCGGAGGTCGCGCCGCCGAGCAAAACGTACGCGGCGGTCGTCAGGGTGCCGAGCGCGATGCTGAGATTCAGGAGGCGCCGCAATGGCAAATCACCGAACACGCGGCGATAGAGGAGCGCGCCCACGACCCAGCCGGCCGCGCCGATCGATCCGAGAATGCCGATATAGCTTTGCGAGAATTTCAGATCGTCGGTCATGTAGTAATAGAGCGGCGTGCTCAATCCCGGATTGAAGTAGTAGAGAAAGAGGAAGAGTCCGACGATCCAGAGCTCGCGCCTTTTGAATGCGGTCACGAGGCTGCCGAAGGTCGCGCGCAGCGCCGGAAGGTCGATGGGCGTCTTCTTGTCCGGGATCAGAAAGATCGTCCCGAACAGGACCGCCAACGGCGCAACGGCGACGATTGCCGCCGCGACATGCAGCGCCGCAGCCGGCGACAGGCGTTGCGTGAGCTCGCCGCCGACAATCGAGGCGACCATCGTGGCGGCGTTGAACCACAGCCATTGCTGATTGACGAAACGGCCGCTCTCGCCGAGCCGCTGCCCGTTCTCCACCAGCACGGCCCCGCATACGGTGCTCGATATCGCCATGGCATAGGCGGTGAGCTCGAGCGCCCAGAACAAGCGATCGGGTGCGGTGAGCTGTGTGACCCAGAAGAAGGCACCGGCGGCGACGGCATTGGCGGCGAGGAGATAGGGCTTGCGGCGATAGCCGAACAGCGGCACGAAATCGGAAAACGCGCCGTAGATCGGCTTGATGATCCAGGGAAAATTGAAGATCGTGAGATAGGCGCTGACCTGAAGCGCCGTCCAGCCATACACCTCCTTCAAATAAAAGCTGAGCGGCTGCGCGATCAGCCCGACGACTTGGCCGAAACCCTCGACGACATAGACCAGTGCAAAAAACACCAGCAGCCGTTCTATCGTCCGGCGGTCTTCGGCCGCGTCTTTGACATCCGGCGATAAGGACTGCCCGCTCATCGGATCCGTGGGACTGGTAGCGCCATCGCCCGGATGCCGGACGGCAACACAGCGTTCGTTCCGATCCTACCGATCGGCGCACGCCATGTCGCATGTTCTGTTTGATCGGTTGGCGCGGCGCGGTTAGTTCAGCGATGCGGCATCGCCGCCAAGGCTCGCTCGACCGTCTCGCCGCGCGCCAATGATCTTTTACCCATCGACACGGCGGTCACGGCAACGACGAGCGAAATGGTGAGGGTAACGGTTGCGACGAGCTCGAGCGCGGCGGTACGCCGCCTCGACAGCGCCTTGTCGGCCCGCGGCGGCGCGAAACCGAGATTGCCGGTCGGCTCGGTCATCGTCTGCTTCCTTGGCGAATCAGTTTCGGTCTTTCCAACATCGCGGCGGATGCCGGCGGCGGTCCGGCCGGATTTGGGCGAAGCCATTGACGAATAAAGGCGATTTAATGAATTTGGTTAAGATTGGGTTAATTGTCGATTGGCACCCTTATCGGCCCATTCCTTGCCGTGCGGCCGCATGATGTCTTGCGGAATCGTGGACACCGGCTGGCGCAACAAGCGGCAGATCGCCCGCCACGCGCCGGTCGGATCCGTTCGCTGCTTGCGCGCCAGATCTTGCAGGTTGGCGCAGCGATGGACGCTCAATACCATTGCCAGTTTCGTGAGCATTAACGCCCGCACATTGGCGGGCAAATCTTCAAATCTGACCAGGACACGGATCTCTGTGGTGAATTGGGCTGCCAACAATCAGCACCCAAAATTCGTGAATTAAGAGATGGGCTTCGCAGTTTAACAAAGAATTAAATCTGAAGTCGCTCGCGCCGCGGCGCTCAAATTGCGGGCATGGCGGCGACCGGATTGAACTGCATGGTCACATGGCCGGGCTGGGCGGCAACGCGCGCGAGCCAGCTACGAACCGCCGGGAAGGCGGCGAGGTCGTAGTCGCACAGATGCGCCACGTGCGTGTAAGCGTAGAGTGCAATGTCGGCGATGGTGTAATGCTCGGCGGCGAAGAAGTCGTGCAGGGCGAGGTGGTTCTCCATTACGCCGAGCGCGCGATAGCCTTCCTCCATCCAGTCCTCGAACGCGTGGCTCTGCAACTCGCGTCCGCCCTTGACCAGGGTGAGCCAGAAATAGGCGGCGCCGAGATTCGGCTCGAGACTATGCTGCTCGAAGAACATCCACTGCAGCGCTTCGGCGCGCTCGATGCGATCCTCCGGCGCCAGCGGCGAGCCGCCGGCGATATACCAAAGGATGGCGTTGGATTCGGAGAGATACCGGCCGGGGGCCACTTCCAAAAGCGGCACCTGGCCGTTCGGATTCTTGGCCAGGAATTCCGGCGTGTGGCTTTCGCCCTTGAGGATGTCGACCTCGACCAGCCGATAAGGAATGCGCAGCTGCGCCAGCGCCAGCCGCGCCTTGTAGCTGTTGCCCGAACGCTGCATCGAGTAGAGCGTGAACATTGCCGCTCCCTGGGTTCCCGTGCGGCGGGACCACGTAAGCGTTTGCGGCCTAAGACTTGAACGCGGCGATGTCATGACCGCGGGTCCTGCCGCCCATGCTGCCGCTTATTTTAGTAGCGGTGTCGGGAAAAGCCATCGCCGAGGCAAAATCCCCTGTACTGCGTCGCAACAAGAGCATGAACATAACGAGGATCGCGGGAACGCCGAAGGGAATAAGCGTCGCCTGCGCGATGCTGCGGGCGACGAGCGGCGTGAGCCAAAGTCCGGCGAGCGCGGTCTTCTCCCAGGGCGCGAACCCGCGCTTGCATCCATCGGCGACCAGGAAGGCGATGGCCGGCGCCAGCACCATCATGTCGTAATCCGCCGCGAAGGGCGTTGTGGGAATGGCGGCGAGGCAGAGCGCCGCCGCCTTCACCGGATAAGACGCGCGGCCGTGCCACAGCCAGGCGAGCGCGCCACCCATCGCCACAATCACGGCGCTCTGCAGCGCATAGGCGACCGGGATCGGCGCATGCCACATCCGCGCCCAGGCGAAGACGCTCTGCATCTTGTACCAGTCGACGCCGCCTTGTTCGACCGCGAGGCGGGCGAGGCGGGCGGAATCGAAGAACGCCGACCACACCTGCGGACCGAAGGCGAGCGTGGTCGCGACCACGAGGGCGGCGACCGTTGCGGCCGCTGCAGCGAACGTGCGCCATCGTCCGCCGGCGGCGAGCGCGATCGGGATCATCAATCCGAACTGCGGCTTGTACGCAAGCAGACCGAACAAGATGCCGGCGAGGAGCGGCTGGCGGTTGAGCTTGAGGAGCGCCGCACCAAGGAGGGCGGCGGTGAGGAAGCCGTTCTGGCCATGGCCGATATTGATCAGCACGGCGGGGAAGCCGAGCGCGACGAGGAGCCAAAGATGATCGTCCGTCAGTCTGCCGGGAGGCGCGAGGCCGGCAGCGCAAGGCCGCCGGACGGGAATGAGGATCGCCCAGATCGCCACGAGATAAAGGCCGAGCGTGACCGCCTGCCAGAGCGCTAGCGCCAGCCCATAGGGCATCAGCGCCAGGACGGCGGCGAGCGCGAGAAAGAACGGCGGATAGAACCAGCTGTAGAGCGGCGTTGCCGCGCCGAAAATCTCCTGCTCGCGCGCCTGCTGGCGGGCGATGTCGAACGGCGCCTCGGGGTCGCCGTCGAGCACGTAGGTGCCGGCCGCGTAGAAGCTGGAGAAATCCGTACCGAGCGGCCGGCCCTGGGTGTCGACGAGCCCGTTCGCGGTGACGACGAGATAGAGGAACCCGGCGACGGAAGCGAGGAGGATCGCGGCCGCAATGAGCCGGACGCGCTCGCGCGTGAGCCAGGTCCCGCTCCGCAATATGTCGCGCGCCCGAGCCATGACAGCTTCCCCGGTCTGGAACCGTGCCGGCATTAGGCCAGCGGAGCCTTAACGGAGAATTGAGCCGAATAAGCGGGTTATTGCGCGTCCCGACCCTTGCCTGCGCGCGACCGGCGCTTTACGAAGCACCCGCCTCGTCGGCATCTGGAGATTGCAATGGCCTTCCTCGCGGACCGGACTTCGCGCATCAAGCCATCGGCCACCATCGCGGTGACCGACAAGGCGCGTGCGCTCAAAGCGGCCGGCCGCGACGTCATCGGGCTCGGCGCGGGCGAGCCCGACTTCGACACGCCGGCAAACATCAAGGAAGCCGCGATCAAGGCGATCCGCGACGGCAGGGCGTCGAAGTACACTGCCGTCGACGGCATCGCCGAACTCAAGGCGGCGATCGCGCGCAAGTTCAAGCGCGAGAATGCGCTCGACTACAAGCCCGCGCAGATCATCGTCAGCACCGGCGGCAAGCAGGTGCTCTACAACGCGCTGATGGCGACCATCAATCCCGGCGACGAGGTGATCATCCCTGCGCCATATTGGGTGAGCTATCCGGAAATGGTGCTGCTTGCCGGCGGCGAGCCGGTCGAGGTCGCGACCACGATGGAATCGGGGTTCAAGATGAAGCCCGAGGCGCTGGAAAAGGCGATCACGCCGAAGACCAAGTGGATCATCTTCAACTCGCCGTCGAACCCGACCGGCGCCGCCTATACGCGCGCCGAGCTCAAGGCCGTGACCGACGTGCTGGTGCGTCATCCGCATGTGCACGTGATGTCCGACGACATGTACGAGCACTTGGTCTACGACGACTTCGAATTCTTCTCGCCGGCGCAGCTCGAGCCGCGGCTCTATGAGCGTACGCTGACGGTCAACGGCATGTCCAAGGCCTATTGCATGACCGGCTGGCGCGTCGGTTATGCCGGCGGTCCGGAGCCGCTCATCAAGACAATGGCGATGATCCAGTCGCAGTCGACCTCGAACCCGAGCGCGGTCTCGCAATGGGCCGCGGTCGAGGCGCTCGACGGGCCGCAGGATTTCATCCCCAAGCACAATAAGATCTTCAAGGAGCGCCGCGACCTCTGCGTCTCCATGCTCAACCAGGCGAACGGCATCCGCTGCCCGAAGCCGGAGGGCGCGTTCTACGTCTATCCGTCCTGCAAGGGCACGATCGGCAAGGTTGCGCCGACCGGAAGGAAGCTCGCGACCGACGAGGATTTCGTCACCGAGCTCCTGGAGGCGGAAGGCGTCGCCGTGGTGCAGGGCACGCCGTTTGGCTTCGGCCCGGCGTTCCGCATCTCCTACGCCACCGCGACCACGGCGCTCGAGGAAGCCTGCGCGCGCATCCAGCGCTTTTGCGGCAATCTGAAATAGCTTCCCCCGCGCCTGGGACTGCCCTGCCGGCCGCGCAGTTGCGTGCAAATGGCGGCAAGACGCCGGGCTCTTTCTCGTTTACAATCAACCGGAAAGGCCTACCGGGGGCGGGCCGCGTGAGGGGGAGAATGCATATGTTTCGGATTGCTTTTGCAGCAGCAGCGATCGCGGCCGGGGCGCTCGCAGCGCTGTTCACGACGGCGGCCGACGCGCAGCCGAGCCGCGTGCAAGTCGGCACGCTCGAATGCTCGATGTCGGCCGGCATCGGCTTGCTGGTCGGGTCGCAACGCAATGTCAGCTGCTATTTCAAGGTCGGAGGCGCGGTGGTCGAGTCCTATACCGGGACGATGACGCGGGTCGGCCTCGACGTCGGCTTCACCACCGGTGGCGCGATCATCTGGACGGTCTTTGCCGATACCAATCGCTACGCCGGGATGCTCAACGGCACCTACGCGGGAGCCTCCGCGGAAATGTCGGTCGCCGCCGGCCTCGGCGCCAATGTCCTCGTCGGCGGATCGCAGCGCACCGTGGCGCTGCAGCCGGTATCGGTCCAGGGGCAGACCGGTCTCGACATCGCCGCCGGCATTGGAGCGCTGGAGCTGCACGCCGGCCGTTGAAGTCCGGCGGCGGATATTGACCGCGCCGGGGTGCGCGCAATGTCGCGCCCCTTGACCAGCCCCGGCGACGCCTGAAACGATGGCGTCGCGCGGCCCGCGAACGACGGGCGCGCCGGGAGGCAGCGATGGCAGCAAACGCAAATGGCGGCGCGCGCACGACCGGCCCGCGCTGTGTCGCGCTGGTCGGTCCATTCCAAAGCGGCAAGACCACGCTCCTCGAGGCGATCCTCGCCCGAACCGGCGTGATCCAGCGACAGGGCTCGATCGAAGCCGGCAACACGGTTGGCGACGCCAGCAAGGAGGCGCGCCATCATCGCATGAGCGTCGAGCTCTCGGTCGCCACCGCCAACTTCATGGGCGACAGCTACACGTTCCTCGATTGCCCGGGCTCGGTCGAGTTCGTCCACGACATGCGCGCCGTGCTGCCGGTGATCGACGCGGCGGTGGTCGTGTGCGAGATGGACGAGAAGAAGATCCCGCAGCTTCAGCTTATCCTGCGCGAGCTCGAGGACCAGAAAATCCCCCGCATCCTGTTCCTCAACAAGATCGACAAGGCCGCCGCCGGCGTGCACGACGTGCTCACGCTGCTGCAAGGCGCCTCGCGCACCAAGCTTATTCTCCGGCAGATCCCGACCTTCTCCGGCGACCTCATCACCGGCTTTGTCGATCTCGCGCTCGAGCGCGCCTTTGTCTACAAGGAGCACGCCGCTTCCGAAGTCATTCCGCTCGAAGGCGACGCCGCCGATCGTGAGAAGACCGCACGCTTCTCGATGCTGGAAACGCTCGCCGACCACGACGACGAGCTGATGGAGCAGCTGCTCGAAGACATCCAGCCGCCGCGCGATAAGGTGTTCGACGATCTCACCCGCGAGCTGCGCGACGGCCTCGTTTGCCCGGTGCTGATGGGCACCGCGGCGCGCACCAACGGCGTTCTGCGGCTGATGAAGGCATTGCGCCACGAATCGCCGGGCATCGCGGAAACCGCCAAGCGCCTTGGCGTCAAGGCGGGCGGCGACGCCGTCGCCTACGTGCTCAAGACCCAGAACACGACCCATGGCGGCAAGATGTCGATCGCGCGCATGCTGGCGGGGCAGGCCGGCGACGGCACCACGCTCCTGTCCGGCGACGACGAGGCCGGCCGCATCGCCGGCGTTTTCAAGCTCGTCGGCCAGAGCACGGAAAAGCGCGGACCTGCCGCGCTCGGCGAGACCGTCGGCTTCGCCAAGCTCGACAAGGCCAAGACCGGAGAGACGCTGACCGCCGGCAAGCACCCGCATCCGCCGCTCGCCAAGGTCGACGCCTATGCCCCGGTCCTCGCCATCGCGATCTCGGCCAAGGAGCGCAAGGACGACGTGAAGCTCGGCCAGGCGCTCAACAAGCTGGTCGAGGAGGACCCTTCGGTCACCATCGTGCACAATCCGGAGACCCATGAAGTCGTGCTGTGGGGGCAGGGCGAAATGCATCTGCGCGTCACCACCGAACGCCTGAGCGACCGCTATGGCGTCGCCATCGAGCGGCGCCAGCCCTCGGTCGGTTACCGCGAGACGATCCGCAAAGGCGTGGTGCAGCGCGGGCGGCACAAGAAACAGTCCGGCGGTCACGGCCAGTACGGCGATGTCGTGCTCGACATCAAGCCGATGCCGCGCGGCGCGGGGTTCTCATTCGAAGAGAAGATCACCGGCGGCGTGGTGCCGCGCAATTATATCCCGTCGGTCGAGGAGGGCGTGATCGATGCGCTCAAGCACGGGCCGCTCGGCTTCCCGGTGGTCGATCTTTCCGTCGCGCTGATCGACGGCTCGTATCACACCGTGGATTCCTCCGACATGGCGTTCCGCACCGCCGGCCGCATCGGCATCGTCGAGGGCCTGCCGCAATGCCAGCCGGTGCTGCTCGAGCCGATCCACCTGGTCGAGATCGTTTGCCCCAACGAGGCCACCGCCAAGATCAACGCGCTGATGTCCGGGCGGCGCGGGCATATTCTCGGCTTCGATACGCGTGAGGGATGGGACGGCTGGGACGTGGTGCGCGCCAAGATGCCGGAGGCGGAAATCGGCGACTTGATCGTCGAGATCCGCTCGGCAACCGCCGGCGCCGGCACCTTCACCTTCAAGTTCGACCATATGGCCGAGCTCACTGGCCGCACCGCCGACCAGATCGTGGCCGCGCGCCGCGCGGCGGAGTAGAGCGCCATGCCGGCCTACTGGGTTGCGCGCGCCAAGGTCAACGATCCGGCCGAGTACAAGAAGTACGCCGATCAGGTGCCGGGCATTCTCGCCAAATATGGCGGCAAGGTTTTGGCGCGCGGCGGGCGCGCCCAAGTCATGGAAGGCCCGCAGAAATTCCAGCGTTACGTGGTGATCGAGTTTCCGACCTTCGAGCAGGGCGTCGCCTGCTTCACCTCCGAGGAATACGACAAGGCCGCCGCATTCCGCCGGGGCGGCGCCGGCGAAGTGGAGACCGTGATCGTCGAGGCGATTGAGCCGGCGAAGTAGTTTTCGTCATTCCAGGACGCGCGCGGCGCGCGCCCCCGGAATGACGGCGGCGTTAAGTTGTGGCGCTACGCCGCGGCCCGCGGCTCGCGGCCGGGCGGCGGCACCGGCATGCCGTCGGCGGCATATTCGTTGAGCTTGTTGCGCAAGGTGCGGATCGAGATGCCGAGCACGTTGGCGGCGTGGGTGCGGTTGCCGAGGCAGTGCTTGAGCGTCTCCAGGATCAAGTCACGCTCGACCTCGGCGACGGTGCGGCCGACAAGCGCGCGCGAGACCTGCTCGGCGGCAAGCGCGGCATGGGCGACCGAAGGCGCGCCACGCGGCTGGTCGAGGCGGGCGCCGTCCGGCGCGAGGATCGCATCGGGGCCGATCTCCGCGCCGGTTGCCATCAGTACGGCGCGATGCATGGTGTTTTCGAGCTCGCGCACGTTTCCCGGCCAGTAATTGACGGTCAGCGTCCGCCGCGCCTCCTGCGACAGCGGCCGCGGCGGCACGCCGTTCGCGGCGGCGTATTTCTTGACGAAGTATTGCGCCAGCTCGATCACGTCGGCCGGCCGCTCGCGCAGTGCCGGGATCTTCAGGTTCACGACGTTGAGCCGGAACAGCAGGTCCTCGCGAAAACGATTTTCCCGCACCGCCTCGGCGAGATTGCGGTTCGAGGTGGCGAGGATGCGGATGTCGATCGGCACCGGCCGCGTGCCGCCGACCCGGTCGATCACGCGTTCCTGGATGGCGCGCAGAAGCTTCGCCTGCAGCCGCACATCCATCTCGGAAATCTCATCGAGGAGCAGCGTGCCGCCATTGGCTTCCTCGAACTTGCCGACGCGCCGCGCGACCGCGCCGGTGAAGGCGCCCTTCTCGTGGCCGAACAGCTCGGATTCAAGGAGCGATTCCGGAATGGCGGCGCAGTTGACGCAAATGAACGGCTTACGGGCGCGGCCCGATCGCGCGTGGACGTAGCGCGCCAGTACTTCCTTGCCGGTGCCCGACTCGCCGGTGATCAGGACGGACGCCTCGCTCGGCGCCACGTGCTGCGCGAGCTTGACGACGCGGCCCATCGCGTCATCGCGATAGATCAATTCGCGGGTGTCGTCGGCGACGGCGGCGAGCACTGCGGCGATCAATTCGGCGTCCGGCGGCAGCGGGATGTATTCCTTGGCGCCGGCCTGGATTGCGACGACCGCGGCGCGCGCATCGGTCGCGGTGCCGCAGGCGACGATCGGGGCGTGGATGTGCTCAGCTTCGAGCCCGCTCACCAGATCGCGGATCGGCAGGGCGACGTCGACCATCAGCAGGTCGGCGCCGCGGCCCGAGCGCAGGACGGCGAGCGCTTGCGCGATATCGGCCGCGTGGGTGACGGTCGCGCCCTTGTCCATCGCCAGCTTGGTCGCGGTGGTGAGCTGGCCGTTGAGCGTGCCGACGATCAGGAGCCGCATCGGTAGATTCCTTCTTCTCTGGCGAGGCGCGGACGCCAATGGTCGGCCGCGCATGGCGGTTGGTCGACCGCCCCATGCGTGATTCGCCAATTCGCCGTCCGCTTTCCGCCCATCACGCCCGCTCCGCCTTGATGATTTCCGTCATCGTCACGCCGAGCTTTTCCTCGACCAGCACGACTTCGCCGCGGGCGACTAGGCGGTTGTTGACGTAGATGTCGATCGCCTCGCCGACCTTGCGGTCGAGTTCGAGAACGGTGCCGGGGCCAAGCTTGAGCAGGTCGCCGATATCCATGCGCGCGCGCCCGAGCACGGCGGAGACTTGAACCGGCACATCGAATACCGCTTCGAGGTCGGCCGCGCTCCGCGACGTCGGCCCTTCCGGCTCGGCGGCGGGCGGCGCCTCCACCGGTGCTGCGCCGGCTTCGAGATTGGGCAGCGGCACCTTGCCATTGCCGTCCTCACTCATTGTGGCACCTCCTCAGCGTGGGTTGTGTCGACGACGCCGCGGCGCGCGCTGACGTAACGCGCCACCGCCTCGCCGATCGCCGCCTCGGCCGCGGCATTGTCGCGGTTGACGCCGCCGTCGGCCCATTCGATGCGGCAATCGCCGAGCGCGATATCCTCTTGCGCCAGCACCACCAGGCGACCCTCGAAGCCGCGCGCCCGGGCGATGGCGTCGAGCTTCTCGCGGGTGGCGGCATAGAGCTCATCGTTGACGCGCACGGCGATGTGCGGCGAGGCGATGAGCTCGCGAAAGCAGCTGCTGGCCAACGCCGAGATTTCGGCGAACGGCTCGCATGCGATCAAGGCCGGCGCGAGCTTGCGTGCCACAGCTACCGCGACCTCGACGGCTTCGCATTCGAGCCGCGCCTCGATCGCCTTGAGGGCGTCGCTCGCTGCGGCGAGGCTTACGGCGATGTGTTCGAGCGCGTCGACCATTCTCCGCTCCGCCTCGATCCCGGCGTCGGTCCTGGCGTCCTCGTAGCCGCGGCGGCGCGCTGCGGTTTCCGCCTCGGCGAGCTTCAGCGCATGCTCGGCGAGCGTGATCGCCTGCCGCTCCGGCTTGCCGTCGCTCGCGGCGAAATCGACATCGAACAGGAATTTTGTTGCTGCGCCCATCCTGTCCGTTCCTCAGTAGACCAGTTCTTCTTCGCCGCGCGACTTGGAGATGACGATCTCGCCCTTGGCGGCGAGGTCTTTCGCGAGATTGACGAGCAGCACCTGCGCTTCGTCGACGTCGCGCAGCCGCACCGGCCCCATCGCCTGCATGTCGTCCATCAGCATCTTGGCGGCGCGGGTCGACATGTTGGACAGGAAGAATTGCCGCACCGGCTCGGCCGCCCCCTTGAGCGCGACCCCGAGCTTGTCCTTCTCGATATGGCGCATCAGCGTTTGCGCCGAGGCGGTGTCGAGCTTGGTCAGATCGTCGAAGGTGAACATCAGCGTCTTGATGCGCTCCGCGCTTTCGCGGTTCTCCTCCTCGAGCGCGGTGAGGAAGCGTGTTTCCGTCTGCCGGTCGAAATTGTTGAAGATCTCGGCCATCACCTCGTGCGCGTCGCGCCGGCGCGTCTGCGAGAGGTTCGACATGAACTCGGTGCGCAGCGTGAGCTCGACGCGTTCGAGCACTTCCTTCTGCACCGCCTCCATGCGCAGCATGCGGTTGACTACGTCGAGGGCGAGCTCCTCGGGCAGGATGGCGAGCACGCGGGCGGCGTGCTCCGGTCCGATCTTGGAAAGAACGACGGCGACCGTCTGCGGATATTCGTTCTTGAGATAGTTGGCGAGCACCTCCTCCTGCACGTTGGAGAGCTTCTCCCACATGTTGCGGCCGGCCGGGCCGCGGATTTCCTCCATGATGTTGCCGACCCGCTCCGGCGGCAGATATTGCTGCAGCAGGCGCTCGGTCGCGTCATAGGTGCCCATGAGCGCGCCGGAGGCCGACATGCGCGAGACGAACTCGAGCAGCAGGTTCTCGACCAGCTCCGCCTCGATCGTGCCGATGGTCGACATGACGATCGAGATTTCGCGCAGCTCGTCGTCATCGAGCATGCCCCAGACCTTGGAGCCGTGCTGCTCGCCGAGCGCCAGCATGAGCACGGCGGCGCGCTCGGGGCCGGTGAGCTGGCGCTTGCTGGTCGGCGCGTTCGCCGCGCGGCCGGAGCTGGAAAGGCTCGCCAACGCGTTGCTGAGTTGCGCGGCGACTCCACTTCTATCGGCGTAAGCGGAAGGCATCGGTCAAGCGTTCACGCGGCTGCGCTCTCGTTGAGCCATTGGCGGATGATGGAAACGGTTTCGCGGGGATTCTTGTCGGCAAGGTCGCCGACCTTCTGCACCGATTGGGCGTGCACCTGGCCCTGGACCTGGGCGATGTCGATCATCTTTGCGGTCTGGCTCGGCTCCGCCTTCGCCACCACGCTTTCCGCCGGGGCGACGATCGCCGGCGCCAAGGGGGTGTCGGCGGAAGCATCGGCGGGGGGCAATGCCGCCACGGCGCGCTCGTCCGGAGCGAGGATGCGGCGAACGAGCGGCCGCACCACCAGCAGCAGCACGACCAGGCCGAGGAGGGCCATAACCACCATCTCGATCCCGCGCATAAGGTCGTCCTTGGTGAATTGCAGCGCCGACATCCAGCCGCTCGGCTCGGTGATCGGAGCGACGGCGGGCGACTCGGCAAAGCGCAAATTGATGACCTGGACTTGGTCGCCGCGCTTCTGGTCGAAGCCGATCGCGGTGCGCACGAGCGCCCCGATCTGATCGATTTCCTCCTTGCTGCGCGGCTGATAGGTGGCATCGCCCTTGTCGTTCTTCCCGTAGGTACCGTCTACCAGGACGGCGACCGAGATGCGGTTGACGCGGCCGCCTTCGATCACTTCGGTCTTGCTGGTCTTGGAGATCTCGTAGTTGATGATCTCCTCGGATTTCCGACTTTGGTCGCGTGGCGTGCCGCCGGCCTCCGGCGCCGGCGCTTGGCGCTGGTTGCCGCCGGGTATTTCGTTGCCGACCGTGACTTGATTCTCCCGGCCCTCGTTCGAGGCGGAGGTTTCCTCGCGCGTCTGGCTCGAGCGCACGACGCGGCCTTCCGGATCGTATTTGTCCGACGTCTGGGTGACCCGGTTAAAGTCGAAATCGGCGGTGAGCTCGACGCGCGCGCGGCCGGGCCCGACGACCGAAGAGACGATCGTCTCGATCTGCTCGCGCAACCGTTTCTCGAACGCCGCCTGCCTCTCGTCAGCGCTGACCTCGGTGCCGTTCGGATCGTCGCCGGCGCCGTCGGCCAGGAGATGCCCGGCTTCGTCGACGATCGATACCCGCTGCGGCTTTAATCCGTTGACGGCGGAGGCGACGAGGTGGCGGATGGCGCGCACCTGCTGCGGCTCGAGCGCTCCGCGAACCTTGACCACGATCGATGCGGAAGGCTCCATCTTGTCGCGCGAGAACAGCGGACGCTCTGGCATCACCAGATGCACGCGCGCGGCCTGCACCCGGTCGAGCCCGCGAATGGTGCGTGCGAGCTCTCCTTCGAGCGCGCGCAAATTATTGATATTTTGTACGAAGCTGGTCGTGCCCAGCGCGTCGGATTTGTCGAAGATCTCGTAGCCGACGCCGCCGCCCTTGGGCAGGCCGCCCTCGGCTAGCCCCATGCGCAGCCGCGCCACACGGTCCTTCGGGACCATGACGATGCTGCTGTCGTTGCGCAGCTCGTAAGGAACGCCCTGGCGCTCCAGCTCCTTCACGATAGCGGTGGAGTCCTCGAAGGTGAGGTCGGTAAAAAGCGGCGTCATCTGCGGCGCGGTCACGCGCAGCATCAGGAAGGCAAAAAAGCCGACGAGGGTAATGGTGACGGCGCCCATCGCGGCAATGCGCGCGGCGCCGAGCGTCCTGACGAAGTCGATGAGACCTTTCACCGGGCCGATTTCCTCGCTGAGCGCGCCACGCGGCTCGCTCGGCAATATTTGCCCGGTCTATAGTTAGCACTCCGTTAATGGAGGCCGCCGGCGGGCGATAAAGCCGTCGGCGATGCCCGGCCGGCGATGCCCGTCAGTGGATCACGTCAGCCACGCGGCGGTCGCTCGGACTGACCAGGACGATGGCGTTGTCCTGCTTGACGAAGAAGGTGTGGGACCGGCCTTGCGGCACCTTCGCCGCAAGCTCGGGCGGCATCGGGTGAAGGTCGATGTTCTCCGGCACCACGTCGCCGATCGTTTCCGGCGCGTCCGCTCGCGCTTTGGCGACGTTGAGATCCTTGAGCACGATCTCCCTGATGATAAAGCGCTGCTCCTGAGTGAGGTTGATGGTCCGCGGCGCCGGTGCAACCGCGGGCGCGTCGGTTCCGCGGATTTCCTGGTTGCTTTGGCTCAACACCGGCGGGCAGAACACGATACCCAGTGCGCCGGCGAGGGCGACGAGGAGCGTCTTCGAATATCCCGGCATGTGCAAATCACCGCGTGTGAGAGGAGGGTCATCGTTAACGCGCCGGGCCGCCGCCGGGTTCCATGGCGCCTGGCGGACGCCATCAGCGCGCCGCCGCCGGGCTGCGAGCGAAGCCGCTCAAGACGCATACTGATTCGCGCACGCAACAGAACAGGCCGCGGCAGCGGCCATTGGCAATTCGGTAAGACCGATTAAGCGCCCGTTACTGGCGATATTGCTGGATGCGGGTCGTGCGCAGGCCCGCCAGGCCGTGTTGGTCGATCGAATATTGCCAGGAGAGGAATTCCTCGACCGTCAGCGTATAGCGGCTGCACGCCTCTTCGAGCGAAAGAAGCCCGCCGCGGACCGCGGCAACGACTTCCGCCTTACGGCGAATGACCCAACGTTTGGTTCCCGGCGCCGGCAAATCGGCGATGGTCAGAGGGGAACCGTCCGGCCCGATGACATACTTGACCCTCGGGCGATGGGGCTCGGTCATAGGAACTCTCACGAACTCGACACACTACGAGCTTTGGACCTTACGCAGCGCGGCTTAAAATTTGCCTAAGCCTAACGGTCGATTGGCGTCTTTAGCCCGAGCGGACGTGTGCCGCGCCTCGCTGGGCGAAGGCGCGCGGCGATCGGAACCTGGAGTCGAAGCGGCGAGACGTTAACGGCTGATCGACTGGATTTGGCTGAGCGCGATGTTCTGTCCGCCGACCGTCAGCAGCGGCGGGTTCTGGCTCAGATTGACGCCGGTGACGACGCCTTGCACCTGCGTCGAGACCGTGACCGGTTGGCCGTTGGCGCCGGTGGCGCTGATCGTCATGGTGTAGTTGCCATCCGGCCAGATCACGCTGCTGTTACCCTGGCCGCTCCAGCTGAAGGTTTGCGTTCCGGCGTTGAGCGTCGTCGTACCGGTGAAGGCCGTCTGCCCGCTCGAATTGGTGATCGTGATGTTGGCCGTCGCCGGAGCGGCGGCGTTGAGGCTCCAGGTCGCCGGGCTGCCGGTCGCGTTGGAGAGGGTGGCGGTATTGCCGCTGGCGGTGACCGTACTGCCGAGGAATTGCAAGGCCGACGTTGCTTCCGTGGTCTGCTGCAGCGAGATCAACGTTTGCAGGTTGGTGTTCATGTTGACCTGCTGCTCGACCGAGGCGAACTCGACGAGCTGCTGGGTGAACTGATTGGTATCGAGCGGGTCGAGCGGGTCCTGGTTCTGCAGCTGGGTGGTCAGGAGCTGCAGGAAGGTGTCGAAATTGCCGGCGAGCGACTGCATGCCGGTGGCCGCCGTGCCGCTGGCGGTCGTGGAGGTCGTCGGCGTGGTCGTCGGCGTCGTGGCCGAGCTTGCGGCGCCGAGCTGGGACAGCGCCGAGGTGCCGACCTGCGAAAGCGTGTCGCTAAGAGTGCTCATGATTCGTCCTCACACGCGAATGTCGAGCCCGCCGCCGATGCCGGAGCGCGCATAGATTTGCGTCGGGTCGACGGAAGGAGCGCTGGTATCGGGAATGACAAGCTGCGCCACTCTCGGCTGCGGGCCGTTGCCGCCGCCATTGTTCTGTCCGGCGAAGGACTGATCGCGCAGCGTGAATTGCAGGCCGTTATCGGCCGTCTTCAATCCGGCTTGCTCGAGCGCGCGCTCAAGCTGCGGCTGCTGGCTTTGCAGCAGCGCCAGCGTATCGGCGCGGTCGGCGGTCACATGCGACGTCACCTGGCCGTCGCGATCGACGTCGAGGTGCACGTCGATGCGGCCGAGTTCCGGCGGATCGAGACGGATCTCGAACTGATTGGAGCCGGCCTGTGCCCGCGCCGCGATGGCGACGGCAAGGCCGGTAATCGGCACCGCGGCCGCCGAGGTCGTGGCGGCGTTCGCTGCAGGCGCTGACGAAGGCGCCGTGGCGCCGAGCGAGAAGCCGAAATTCGGCACTCCGTCTGCGGTCGTCTTCGCCATGCCGGTCCCGCTTGAGCCGCTTGCGCCGCCTTCAGAGGAAGAAAGTGCGGAAAGCCCGGCCGTCGATGTGCCGGCGTGTCCGGCGCCGTTGCCGGCAGCGACCTGAGTCTGGCTTGGTGAGGTCGTGTCGTCGGTCGCTTGCGGCGGGGTGGCGTTCACGGCGTTCGCGGCATCCTGGGAGGGATCGGACGCGGGCTTGACCGCGGGGTCGGCGCTGGCCGCCAATTTGGCCTGCTGGCCGGCTGCGACGTCGGTCGGGCCTTGGGTCGTATCTTGTGCCGGCGCCGCATCCTGGTCCGCATCGCCGTCGCCGAGCTGACCGGCGCGCACGCGCACCTTCGTTTGCTCGCCGATTGCCGCGGTCCCAACCGGCGTCGTGGCGGCCGCTGCGGACCCGACCGGCGCCGTGGCAGCCGCTGCGGGCGCCACCGGCGCTGGGGCTGACCCGGCGACGGGGATGTTGACGACAATAGCGGCCGCCAGCGGCTGCGATGGACTGGCCGGCGGAGAGGCGACCGCGCTCACATTGGCATCGTCGTCGCCCTTGTCGTGCCGTGCGCCGCCTGCGTTTGTCGTCGTCGTCGGCTGCGGGAGCTGGTTATCAGCTTGCGGCACGACCATGGCGGGAGCGTTCGCCGCGGCGGGAATTTGCGTGGCGTCTGCGCCCTTGGCCGTCGGAGCGTTTGGCTGCGGGGCCGCGTTGCCCGGGCCGCCGGTTGCGTTCTTTGTCTTGGCCCCAGGCATCGCGCCACCATTGGCATCCGACGTCTGGACCGGGCCGCTGGTAGCATTCGGTGCCACGTCCGACCCGGCGCCTACGCTCGGGGTCCAGCTTGCGCCCGTCGCATTCGTTGGCGGTTTCGTATCGCCGGTCGCTTTGAGGATCAGGGCTGCGCTATTTGCCGCCTTCGGAGGCGCGGTGAAGAAGCCGCCGCTTGCATTCGGCGCCGCCGTCGAACCGCCATTCGCGTTCCCGGCCGAGCCCGTATCGCTTGCCGAACTCGGCGGGGTCGTGGTTGCACTCGTTGTGTCGGAGGCCGCGTTCGGCCCGGGCGCAGCGTTTTGGTTGGAGGCCGCCGCATTACTCGTATTGGATTCTGAGCTTCCGCTGCTGGCTGAAGGGTTATTCGCCGGCGCGGATGGCGGCTGCGGCGCCACCGGCGGATTTTGCGGCACATTCGCCGGCATTGCTGCCGTGGCGTCGAGGAGGGCGGCGAAGGGCTGCGGCGCACTCGCTTGGCTCGCACTTGACGCCTGCGCTCGCTGCAAGGCCGCGAAGGAGGGCGTGGCGCTGACGTCTGACGCTATACTCGGCACTGCGGACCCCGGCCGTCGAGATGAGGCGTAAGCCTGCTTGCAACCGCCGGGCCAGCGCCGCGCGAGCGGCAAGTTTCGTGATTTCAAGGCGTTATGCTCGGTCGCCAGCCCGCGGACGCGGCAGCTCTTGCGTTCGTCCGGCAAATTTTGCCGCACCCGCGCGGCCTGCGCTCCGGGAGGGGCGGGCTCAGGCCGTGGCGCAGCGCCGGGCTGGCGCCTATAGTAAAGGGCTGAGCGAAGAGCAAACGGCCGGCGCTGTTGCCGCCGAACGTCCCGAGTCTCGCCAGGGAAGACGCCCGCCATGCTGCACGGCTTCGATATAGAGGGACGGCCGTCGGATACGCGCGTCGTCGTCGCCATGTCCGGAGGCGTCGATTCCTCGGTCACCGCCGCGCTGCTCGCCGAGGCGGGCTACGATGTCGTCGGCATCACCCTCCAGCTTTACGACCACGGCGACGCGACCCACCGCAAGGGCGCCTGTTGCGCCGGCCGCGATATCCATGACGCGCGCGCGGTCGCCGAGCGCATCGGCATTCCGCACTACGTGCTCGACTATGAGAGCCGCTTCAAGGCGGAGGTGATCGACCGGTTTGCGGAAAGCTACGTGGCCGGCGAGACTCCGGTCCCCTGTGTCGAATGCAACCAATCGATCAAGTTCCGCGATCTGCTCGAGACTGCGCGCGATCTCGGCGCCAAGGTCCTGGCGACCGGCCATTACGTCGCCTCGCGCGCGCTGCCGGGAGGCGCCCGCGCGCTCTATCGCGCCCGCGAGGCCGAGCGTGACCAGAGCTATTTCCTGTTCGCCACCACGCGCGCGCAGCTCGATTTCCTGCGCTTCCCGCTCGGCGACCGGACCAAGGCGGAGACGCGTGACCTCGCGCGCCGCTTCGGGCTCCCCGTCGCCGACAAGCAGGACAGCCAGGACATCTGCTTCGTGCCGAGCGGGCACTATGGCGACGTGATCGAGCGGCTGCGGCCGGGGGCGGCCGCGCCGGGCGAGATCGTCGACCTCGAAGGCCGCGTCCTCGGCCGGCATGGCGGCATCATCCATTTCACCGTCGGGCAGCGGCGCGGTCTCGGCATTGCCGCCGGCACGCCGCTTTACGTGATCCGGCTCGACGCTCCGTCCCGTCGCGTCGTCGTCGGCCCGCGCGAGGCGCTGCGCACGAGCCGCATCCGGCTGCGCGAGGTGAATTGGCTCGGTGAAGGCACCATCGAGGAAGCCTTGGAACGGCGGTCCGCGGTTTGCGTTAAGGTTCGCTCGACCCGGCCGCCGCAATCCGCGTGGCTGCGTTCCGCAGCCGACAGCGGCGTCGAGGTCGAGTTGATCGCCGGCGAAGACGGCGTGTCGCCCGGTCAGGCGTGTGCGTTCTATGACGCGGCCGAGGGTCAGGCGCGGGTGCTCGGTGGTGGTATCATCGCCGGCACGACGGCCGCGGCGGCAAAGGGCGAAGTCGCCGAGCTGGCGGCGGCGCATTGAGAACGCCGGAAGCGGGGAGCGACGGTCAAGAGTGATGGCGCCGGAACTCGACAAGGTTGGGGTCACCAAGGCGTATGCCCGCTGGGCGCCGATCTATGATCTCGTCTTCGGCGCCGTGTTCGAGCGCGGGCGCAAGGCTTCGATCGCCGCGGCCGAGCGCTGCGGTGGCCGCATTCTTGAAGTCGGCATCGGCACGGGGTTGTCGCTGCCGGAATATGCCTGGAGCAATCGGGTCACCGGCATCGACCTTTCCGCGCCGATGCTGCGCAAGGCCAAGGCGCGCATCGCCGAGCACCGCCTGACCAATGTCGACGGACTGGCGGTGATGGACGCGCAGCATCTCGGCTTTCAGGACGGCGTGTTCGACGCCGTGGTCGCGCAATATGTCATTACCACGGTGCCGAATCCCGAAGCGACGCTCGACGAGTTTGCGCGCGTGCTCAAGCCCGGCGGCGAGATCGTCCTGGTGAATTACGTCAGCGCCGATACCGGTGTTCGTCAGGCCGTCGAACGACGCTTCGCGCCGCTCGCGCGCCGCCTCGGCTGGCGCCCGGAATTTCGTTGGGAGCGCCTCGCGCAATGGGCGGCGCGGCACGGCGGCGTGCGCGTGGTCGAGCGCCGCGCGATGCCGCCGCTCGGGCAATTCTCGCTGATCCGCGTCGCCCGTCTCGGCCGCCTCGGCAGGGGCCAATTGGCGACCGCCGGCGTAACGCCGTGATACCGAAACGTCCGGCGTTGCTCCTGCTGACCAGGTGATTTGCGGTGCGACAGGGTGGGACGGGCCCCTTGGAAAAACCGGCAAACTGCCCTAAATCTCGCCGGTCTGGCGCCAAAGTCCCGGACGCTTGTGGCGGAGTAGCTCAGTTGGTTAGAGCAGCGGAATCATAATCCGTGTGTCGGCGGTTCAAATCCGTCCTCCGCTACCAATTTTTCGCCGCCTATCCTCGATGACCGCTGAATAAGCTGCCGAGATTTTTCGGCGCGTCGGATCGCGGACATCCGCTTTCTTCTGCGCGCATGCCGGTATATAGCTCGTCATCGGCTGTGGGCTGCAGGAGACGGAAATGGACCTCTTGATTGGCGCGCTCATCACTTTTGTCGTCGTGATTCTTGTGCTCTATCTGGTCAACATGCTGCCGATCGATGGTCGCGCCAAGCAGATTGTGCGGGTCATTGTCATTATCATCGGCATCCTGTCGCTGCTGAAATATGTGGCGGTTTTCTAGCAGGATTGCCGGATGGGCGGGCGGACTTAGCTCCGCGGGTTTGGCTTTTTCGCAAGGCGGTGAACCGAGGCGCGGTTGCCGGCGCTTTGCCGCAGCGCCGCCTTGAGATCGACCGGCCGGTTGTGCTTGCGCAGAAGATCTCTGAAGGCCTCGTCGGCAAGCTCCTGGAAATCCATCATCCGGTCGCGCGCGAGGAGATCGAGCGCCGCCCATGTCGCGTCATCGAATTGGACTCGCTTGCCCGGCATTGCCTGGCTCCGTCGGTGGCGGCGGGTGTGCGCCTCACAATCGCGCTAACTTAACGCGACCGCCGGTGAAATAAAGTCGGCCGGCGCGCTTTGCCCTTCTGGTTCGGGTCGCGACGATCGGTAGGACCGTTTACAAATGCGTTCGCGGGAGGGGCGGAGGCTGAGACGGAGGATTCGTGGTCTCGAGCGTTGATATCGCGACCTACAGCGATGCCCTGGTCTTTCTCGGCACCGCGAGCGTTATCGTGCCGATCCTGCGCCGCTGGGGCGCGAGCCCGGTCCTCGGCTATCTCGGCGCCGGCGCGGTTCTCGGTCCGCTCGGGCTTGGCTCGCTGAGCAAGGCGGTTTCAGCGCTGTCCTGGTTCACCATCGGCGACGCCCAGAACGCCGCCGACATCGCCAAGCTGGGAATCGTCTTTCTCCTGTTCCTGATCGGGCTCGAGCTGTCGCTGCCGCGGCTGTCGGCGATGCGCCGCCTGATCGTCGGGCTCGGCGGATCGCAGGTGCTCCTGACCAGCGCGGTGATCGCCGGCGCGGCGATGCTCGCCGGCAGGAACCCGCCGGAGGCGATCGTGCTCGGCGCCAGCCTTTCGCTGTCGTCGACCGCGATCGTGCTCGAGATCCTGTCCAATCAGGAGCGTCTCACCACCAGCGTCGGCCGCGCCAGCTTTTCCGTCCTGCTCGCTCAGGATCTCGCCGTCATTCCGATCCTGTTGTTCGTGTCGATCCTTGCCGCCCGCTCCAATGGCTCGGTTCTGGCGAGCCTCGCCAGCGCGCTGCTGCAGGCCGCGGTCGCGGTCACCGTGATCGCCTTGTTCAGCCGCTTGCTGTTGCGGCCGCTGTTCCGGCTGGTCGCGAGCGCACGATCGAGCGAACTGTTCATCGCCGCGGTCTTGTTCGTCATCGTCGCCGCGGGAGTGGTGGCCGACCAAGCCGGGCTGTCGATGGCGCTCGGCGCCTTCATCGCCGGGCTGCTGCTGGCGGAGACGGAGTATCGCAAAGCGATCGAGGCCACCGTCGGGCCGTTCAAGGGCCTGTTGCTCGGCGTTTTCTTCTTCACCGTGGGCATGAACATCGATTTCCGCGAGTTGGCGCGCGAGCCGCTTTGGATCGCCGGCGGCGTCGCCAGCCTCATTGCGGCAAAGTCGCTGCTGCTGGTCGGGCTCGCCCGGCTGTTCCGGCTGCGTTGGCCGGTTGCCGTCGAGACCGGGCTGCTGCTCGGACCCGGCGGAGAATTCGCCTTTGTCGGCATCGGCACGGCCGCGGCTGCGGGCGTGGTCGATGGGCAGCTCGCGAGCTTCGCTCTCGCGGTCACCTCCGTGACCATGGCGCTGACGCCGCTCCTGTCGCTTGGGGGCCGGCGTTTCGCGCTGTGGCTCAGGTCGGGCGGACCGGTGGCGGCCGAGCTGACGGCGCGGCCGGCGGGCGCGGGCAGGCACGCGATCGTCGTCGGCTATGGCCGCGTCGGCAAGGTCGTGTGCGCGCTCCTCAAGGAGCACGGCATCGCCTATATCGCCGCCGATTTCGACGCCGCGGCTGTGACCCGCGACCGCCGCGATGGCCACGATGTCTATTACGGCGACGCCAGCGACCAGCAATTCCTCGAGGCCTGCGGGCTTGCCTCCGCGACCGGTGTCATCATCACCATCCATACCCGCAAGCTGATCGACGACGTCGTCGAGCATGTACGGGCGATGCGGCCGGACGTTCTGATTGTGTCGCGTGCGCGCGATGCCGATCACGCGCGCCACCTCTATGCCCTCGGCGCCACCGACGCGGTGCCGGAGACGATCGAGGCGAGCTTGCAGCTTTCGGAGGCGGCGCTGGTCGGATTAGGCGTGGCCACCGGGCCGGCGATCGCCTCGATCCACGAAAAGCGCGATGAGATCCGGCATGCCTTGCAGGAGGCGGCCAAGGAGGCCGGGCTCGAGCAAATTCATTCGGTGAAGGCGAAGACGCTCAGACGGTAAACCCCGGGCATGCGCAGCGGCCGTTTCGCGGCTCAGTGCCGCTGCGCCCTGGCGATGTCGAGTACGATCGGCGAAGCGGCCGACCGCGGCGTCGCCTGTCGCGCCGGCGCGCGGCGTATGTCGGCGAGCGTATGCAGAAACTCCGAGAACCAATTCTGCACAGACGACGCCCTGAGCTTGCGCACCATGGCTTGCCAGCGCTCGCGCCGCTCCTCAACCCTCATGCCAAGAGCGAGTGCGATCTGGCGCGCCATGCCGTCGATGTCGTGCGGATTGACCAACAGCGCGGCATCGAGCTGTTTGGCCGCACCGGCGAAGGCCGAGAGGACGAGGACGCCGGGATCGAACGGGTTTTGCGCGGCCACGTACTCTTTGGCGACCAGATTCATGCCGTCATGCAGCGGCGTGACCAGGCCGACATGGGCGACGCGGTAGAAACCGGCAAGGGTGAGTTGAGAGAACGCCTTGTTCAGGTAGCGGATCGGCAGCCAATCGACTTCACCGTGGCGGCCATTGACCTCGCCGACCAAAGCGGCGAGCTCGGATTTGAGCTCGCGATAAGCGCGGATATTGCCGCGCGTGGGCACCGCCACCTGCAACAGCGAAACGTTGCGTTTCCATTGCGGCTCGACCTCGAGCATGCGCTCGAACGCGCGCATCCGGTTGGCCAGGCCCTTCGAATAGTCGAGCCGGTCGACACCGAGGACGAGCTTGGCGCCCTGCAGGGTGCCGCGCAGGCGCGCGACTTCGGGACGGCCGGCCGCCTTGGTCGCCCGTGAGGCGAACTCGTCGACGTCAATGCCGATCGGAAAGGTGGCGAGATGCGTCACTCCCGACGCGGAGGTGACCGTGCCGTCGACGACGGTGAGCCCGAGCTCGAACTGGAGATATTCCTCGAAATTCTGCTGGTCGTCGTCGGTCTGGAAACCGATCAGGTCGTAGCTGAGCATCGCCTGGACCAGGTCGGCGTGATGGGGAACGGCGGCCATGGTGCGTCGGTCGGCCCATGGCGTGTGCAAAAAAAATCCGACCGGCCGGCCGATTTGCAACCGACGCATTTCTGCGCCCAAGGTGAGAAAGTGATAGTCCTGAATCCAGAAGATCGCGTCCGGGCCGGTGAAGCGCAACAGCGCGCGGGCCATGAACGCGTTGACTTCGCGATATGACGTATAGTCGTCGGCCGTGACCTGGATGAGATCGGGCCGCGAGTGCAGCGCCGGCCACAGCGCCGAATTGGCGAAGCCTTCGTAGAAGCCGCGATAATGCTTCGCCGGCATGTCGACGGTCGCAAGCGCGCCGGTCCCGAGCGCCTCGATCTTGGCGAAGGAATCCTTGGTTTGCGCGGCGTCGCCTGCCTGTCCGCTCGAGCCGACCCAGATCGCGCCCGAATCTGTGACCATTGGAATCAGCGCGGCTGCCAATCCTCCGGCGACCGGCTCGTCAGACTTTGCCCGCGCAACGCGGTTGGAGACGACGACGACATTCACGTGGTGATCCTCCGGTTCCCTGGCATATTAACACCGCGACGCGCGCTTTGTTCCAAATTCGCGCGGTGCAGCAAAGCCGCCATGATGCCGCCAAATCGCCTGAATCCGCCCTTTTCCGATGCGTTTCGCGCCAGGATCCATGCGCATTTGCGGCAATGCGGCGATGCAAGCTCATCCGTCCGCATAATCCGCATAAGCGGTCGTCGTCATCAAACTAACTTCAGCGTGCCGCGAATCCAGTCGCGTGTGCTGCACGATGATAGGAACGTCCGATTCAAACACCGACGAATATTCGGTGTCGCGGGGAACGATCGCCGGCTCCTTGAGATCGTTGAAGCGCAAATGCAGCGTTCGCCGCGGCGCCACCGTCACCCGATAAGGTCCAACCGGCTCGCGATCGGCGAAGAAGATGGTGATGCCGATATGCGCCTGCCGATCGCCGGCGTTGAGGATGCACGCGGTTTCATGCGAGGCTAGGGCCCGGTCGGAAAATGAACTTTGTGACGGGATGTATCCCTCGGCGATGACCCAACGCCTGCGTCCGATCGGTTCCACATTGACCTCGCGCTCCGCGACCCCGGCGTTTCCGCGCGGCGGCAAAAGCAGAACCGCCGAACCCGCCGCCCGGTTCCGTCGTTGGAACTTTCCCGCTTCCCGGCGTTTATCGCCGAAAGGGGCGCGTGGTTGCGCACGTTGTGACGACTGCGGAACTCCATCACTGCGGATCCGAGCATGCGCGCCCTGACAGTCGCGCCCGGTCTCGCCGGTTCAGCGCGTGTCGAAGACATTCCCGAGCCGCCAGAATCGGATGGCGCGGTCCTGGTGCGCACTTTGGCGCTCGGGGTCTGCGGCACCGACCGGGAAATCGTGTCCGGAAACTATGGCTGGGCTCCGCCCGGCGAGCAGAGGCTGGTGATCGGCCATGAGTCGCTCGGCAAGGTAGAGGAGGCGCCGGCGGAATGTGGCGTCAAGGTCGGCGATTTCGTCGTCGGCATTGTGCGCCGGCCCGATCCCGTGCCGTGTCCGGCCTGTGCCGCAGGCGAGTGGGACATGTGCCGCAACGGCCGCTACACCGAACGCGGCATCAAGGAGCGCAACGGCTACGGCGCCGACTATTTCCGCATCGAGCCCGACTTCCTTGTCAAAGTCGATCCGTCGCTCGGCATCGCCGGCGTGCTGCTCGAACCGACGAGCGTCGTCGCCAAGGCCTGGGATCATACCGAGCGCATCGGCCGCCGCTCGCGCTCATGGCAGCCGAAAACGCTTCTGGTCACCGGCGCCGGCCCGGTCGGCCTCCTCGTGGCGCTCATCGGCGTGCAGCGAGGGCTCGATGTTCATTTGCTCGATCACAGCGAAGGCGCGGTGAAGCGGCGGCTGGCCCGCTCGCTCGGTGCGACCTACCACGCCGGGGAATTGGACGATCTCGACGGACTGAAACCCGACATTCTGATGGAGTGTACCGGCGCGCCGAGCGTCGTGCGCGGCGTGCTCGCGCGCACCGCATCGGCCGGCATCGTCTGCCTCGTCGGCGTCACCGCGCCCGGCCACAAATTCGACGTCGATATCGGCGCGCTCAATCGCACCATGGTGCTGGACAACGACACCATATTCGGCACAGTGAATGCGAACCGCGCGCACTATGAGATGGCTGGCGAAACGCTCAGGCGCGCCGACAAAGCCTGGCTCGATGGGCTGATCACGCGCCGCGTGCCGGTCGAGCAATGGACCAAAGCACTCGAGCGGCAGCCCGACGACATCAAAGTCATCGTCGATTTTTCCTGAACGGCGGACCGACCAGCATGGCTGCGCGCATCGAAGACTACGCGATGATCGGCGACTGCAGGACCGCCGCGCTGGTTGCGCGCGACGGCTCCATCGACTGGTTTTGCTGCCCGCGGTTCGATTCAGAGGCGTGTTTCGCCGCGCTCTTGGGCACGCCCGAGCATGGCCGCTGGCTGATCGCGCCGCGCGCCGAGGCGCGCATCACCCGCCGCTACCGGCCGAACACGCTGGTGCTCGAGACCGAGTTCGAGACCGATGAAGGCGCCGTGAGGCTGGTCGATTTCATGCCGTTGCGCGGCGACCATTCCACGATCGTGCGTCTCGTCGTCGGCCTGAGAGGCTCGGTGAAAATGTCCGCCGAGCTGATCTTGCGCTTCGGCTACGGCGCCATCGTGCCCTGGGTGAGCCGGCTTGAAAACGGCGCGCTGCGCGCCATCGCCGGGCCGGACATGGTGACGGTGCATACGCCGGTGCATCTGCGCGGCGAGGACATGACCACGGTCGGCGAGTTCATCATCAACCGCGACGAGACCATCCCGTTTGTGCTGAGCTATCTGCCGTCGCACCTCCCGTTGGATCAGCCGTTCGATCCGATGCGCGCGCTCGCCGACACCGAAACCTTCTGGCGCGACTGGTCGGCAAAATGCCGGCCGGCGGGACCGTGGACCGATGCCGTGGTGCGCTCGATGATCACGCTCAAGGCGCTCACTTATGCCCCGACCGGCGGCATGGTGGCCGCTCCCACGATGTCGCTGCCGGAGCAGCTTGGCGGCAGCCGCAACTGGGACTATCGCTATTGCTGGCTGCGCGACGCCACGCTGGTGCTGCTCGGCGCCATGCATGCCGGCTTTTTCGAGGAAGCGCAGGCCTGGCGCGAATGGCTCTTGCGCGCGGTCGCCGGCAGTCCCGATCAGTTGCAGATCATGTACGGGATCGGCGGCGAGCGGCGGCTTACCGAATGGACCGTGCCCTGGCTGCCCGGCTACGAGAATTCCACGCCGGTGCGCGTCGGCAATGCCGCCTACGGCCAGCTCCAGCTCGATGTCTTCGGTGAGATCATGGACGTGCATCACCAGGCGCGGCGCAGCGGCCTGTCGACCAACGAATCGGGATGGCCCGCACAGCTCGCGTTCCTCGATCACCTGGCGCAAATCTGGACTGAGCCCGACGAGGGAATCTGGGAAGTTCGCGGCGAACCTCGCCACTTCACTCATTCCAAGGTCATGGCCTGGGTGGCGTTCGATCGCGCCATCAAGAGCGCGGAGACCTTCGGGCTGGAAGGGCCGCTCGATGAATGGCGCAAGCTGCGGGAGAAGATTTGCGACGAGGTTTGCGCAAAAGCCTTCGACCCGGAGCTGGGCAGCTTCGTGCAGTCCTACGGCTCGAAGCAGCTCGACGCCAATCTGCTGATGTTGCCGATCGTCGGCTTTCTGCCGGTCTCCGATCCGCGGGTGAAAGGGACGGTCGCGGCGATCGAACGCCGGCTGCTGCGAGATGGCTTCGTGATGCGCTACGACACCGGGGAGGTCGATGACGGCCTGCCGCCGGGCGAAGGCGCGTTCCTCGCCTGCAGCTTCTGGCTGGTCGATGTCTACACGCTGCAGGATCGCGTTGCCGATGCCGAGCGGCTGTTTCGCCGGCTCATCGGGCTGCGCAACGATGTCGGGCTATTGAGCGAAGAGTATGAGCCGCGCGCGAAGCGCTTCGTCGGCAATTTTCCGCAGGCCTTTTCCCACATGGCGCTGGTGCATAGCGCTTATAATTTGACGCGGGTGGAAAAGCCGGTCGAGCAGCGCGCCCAGGCCGAGTACCAGCCGCCCGAGGAGGCGAAGGCCGGTTGATACGCACGCGCGGGGGGATTTCCTCGCCGCGTCGGTTGGCGTCAACTTGAACGCATCATCGCGCGTCTTGCCGTTTCGACCACGTCGGCCACGCCGGAGAACTTCGCTGCATCGACGACGAGCGCGCGGGCGAGCTCGAGCGCCTTGCGTTCGCAAATCGCCCGCCGCGCCGGATCGGCGATGCTTTCCAGGTCCTCGACATGGGCGAGGCCGAAAATGCGGCGGATCATCTTGAGGCCGCCGAAGGCAAGCGTGTCCGCAAACAGCGTGCGCAAGAACCGCCGGCGCTCCGCCTCGAGCGCCGTTTGGTCCTGCGGCGACGTGAACAAGCCGGCGACATAAGCCTCGCCGGTCTTCGCCTGCCGCCAGAGTGCCAGGAAGTGCTCGTGAAATCCGGTCCAGACCGCCACCACCTGGTCGAGAATCCAGGCGCGATAGGCGTCACGCGCGCCTGGCGCGGCCTCATGTCCTTCCTGCGCGAAATAAGCAAGGAGGAGATTGCCGATCACCGCTCCGACGTCGAAGCCTATCGGTCCGACAAAGGCGAATTCAGCGTCGATCACGCGGGTCTCTTCGGCGGTCAGCATGATCGAGCCGGTATGCAGATCGCCGTGAATGAGCGCCTGCGCGTCGGTGAGGAATTGATATTTGCGCGCCTGTGCCGCGGCCTTGAGGACCGAGTCGGCCTCGAACGCGCGCTTGTCGGCGTCGAGATGTGGACGGGTCCAGCGGTTGAGCGGCGCCTCGCGATAGGGATCGGTGAAGACCAGATCCTCGGTGATGCGGCAGAGCGCGACATTGCATGCGAACAACTCGAGGCGGCGCTTGTGCTCGGCCGCCGTCGCGGCGAGCACCGAGGTATTGAACAGCGTCTCGGCGAGAAATTCGGCGATGTCGGCTGCGAAGCGCGGATATTCGATCCCGCGGATCAGGCCCTTGCGCATGATGACATGCGGCGAAAGGTATTCCATGACGATCATCGCCTGCTGGCGGTCGAAATGGAATATCTTCGGCACCAGGCGCGGCGCGTAGCGCGCCTGCTCGACGAGGGCGTTGTACTCGAACCACGATCGCTCGAGCGGCAGCGGCCAGGATTCGCCGACGAGGCGCACATAAGGCAGCGCCTGCTTGACGACGAGACCGCCGCCAGGTCCCTCGACAATGAAGACCAGATTGAGATTGCCGTCGCCGACCTCGCGTACGCGCCACTTGACCGGTTCGCCGCCGAGCCTGGCCTTGATCTCGGGCAGGCCGGCGAGGATCGAGGAAAGCCTGGCGGCGTCGACCGGCGCATAGCCTGGGGCTACTGCAGTCGCGGCCATCTCGTTCGCGGCCATGTCGTTCTTCTTCGCGGCTCAACCGCCGGCGCTGCGCGCGCCGCGCAGCCGCTCGGCATAGACGTTGATGATCAGCGCCGTCAGCAGGATGAGGCCGCGGATCAGGATTTTCAGGAAGCTGTCGATTTTTACGTAGTCGAGCCCGTTGTTGAGGACGCCGAGGACGAACAGGCCGACAATGGTGTTGCCGATGCCGCCGCGCCCGCCGAACAGACTGGTGCCACCGACGACGACGGCGGCGATGGCGTCGAGCAGGAAGGTGTCGAACTCGTTCTGCTGGGCGCTGCCGAAATAGGCGACCCCGATCATGCCGGCGACGCCCGAGCACACGGCCGAGATCACCATGACCGCGCCGACGACCAGACGGGTGTTGACGCCGGAATATTCCGCCGCCTCGCGATTGCCGCCGACCATGTAAACGTAGCGGCCGAAGCGCGTGTAGGTGAGGACCAGATGGGCGACGAGGAGGAACAGCGCCGCGACAATGACGATCCAGGGCACGTGGGCGATTGATTTCGAACCCAATGTCTGGATCAGCGGCGGCACCGTATAGGCAATCTGGCCGCGCACCAGCACCGCCGATATGCCGGCACCGATCTGCATCATCGCCAAGGTCATAATGAAGGAGGGGATGCCGATGCGGGTGACGCCGGTAGCGGTGACGAGCCCAAGCCCGAAGCAAGCGGCGAGTGCGAAGACGATCGCCACCACGCCCGGCATCGGAATATTGTGGATGTTCACGTAATCCGGCTGCAGCGTGAAGAACGTGAGCACGATCGCGGTGGCGTTGGCGATAGCGCCGACGGAAAGATCGATCTCGGCGGTGAGGATGACGAAGGTCAAGCCGACGGCGATGATGCCGGTGAGCGACACCTGCTGCAAAATATTCTCAAGATTGTCCAGCGTCGCGAAGGACGGGCTGGCGATGCTGAAGAACAAGATGAGGAAGAGCAGCGTGATGAAGGGCGCGATGTTGCGCAATTGGGTGCGCAGGAAGTCGCCGAGCTGGAACGATCGGGCGGGGGCGGCGGCACTGGCCTTGGGCGCGTCCATCTATCTTCGCCTGTTCAAGCGGCCGCCAGGAGGCGATCCTTGCTGATCGTTTCGTCGGCAAATTCGCGCGCGATCTCGCCCTTGCGCATCACCAGAACGCGGTCGGCGAGCGAGAGGACCGTTTCCGGCTCGGTGGAAAATACGATGATAGCGATGCCCTGATCGCGCAAGGCGCGCACGATCTTGACCACGTCCTCCTTGGCGCCGACGTCCATGCCGCGGGTCGGTTCGGCGAGCAGGAGGATGCGCGGCGCATGGGTGAGCCATTTAGCGAGCGCCACCTTTTGCTGATTGCCGCCAGAAAAACCGCGTAGCCGCGCTTCGACGTTCGGCGGACGGATGTCGAGCGCCTTGACCTGCTCGGCGGCGAGCGCCCGTTCGAGATCGGGCTTGAGCAGCAAGCGCGACAGGCTTCGCAAAATCGCGATCGAAATGTTTTTGTAGATCGGCTCCTCGCCGAACAGCATGGCGCGGCGGCTTTCCGCCACGTAGGCGATGCCCGCCGCCCGCGCGGCGCTGGTGTTGGCGAGGCTCATCGCCTTGCCGCCGATGGCGAGCGCGCCGCGGTCGGGCCGCAGGCGCCCGAACAGCGTGCGCGCCAGCTCGAGCTGTCCGCAGCCCATGAAGCCATAGACGCCAAGGACCTCGCCGCCGCGCGCCGCAAAACTTACATCGCGGTAAGCCGGCGCCAGCGTCAGATCCCTGGCTTCGAGAACGACCGGCGCCGCCGGCCGGCTGGTCAGCTTGATCTCGCCGAGATAGCTCTCTTCCAGCTCCTCGCGGCCGGCGCCGATCATTCGCTCGATGATCCAGCCCTTGTCGATTGCGGTCGTAACCGGCGTGCTCGCAACCTTGCGGCCGTTGCGAAAAATCGTGATCTCGTCGGCGATCTTCAGGATGTCCTCGAGGAAATGCGAGATGAAGATGAGGCTACGGCCGCCGCGCTTGAGCTTGATCAGCACGTCGAACAGCCGCTCGATTTCCGGCGGCGACAGGGCGGAGGTCGGCTCGTCGAGGATGATGATGCGCGCGCCGGAGAACAGCACGCGGGACAGCTCGACGAGCTGTTGCACGCCGATCGGAAAATCGCCGAGCCGCGCCCGCGGGTCGATGTCGAGCCCGAGATTGTTCAGCTGTTCGCGCGCCTGCCGCGCCATCCGGCGCCAGGCGACGAGGCCCAGCCGGTTGACCGGCTGCACGCCGAGGAAGACATTTTCCGCGACGGTGAGCTCCGGCGCGACCGAAAGCTCCTGATGCACCATGCCGATGCCGGCGGACAGCGCGTCGCGCGAGGAACGGAAATGCACCTCGCGGCCGTCGACGCGCATCTGCCCCTCATGGCCGGAATGGACGCCGGCGATGATCTTCATCAGCGTGCTCTTGCCGGCGCCGTTCTCGCCGACGAGGCCGTGAATCTCGCCGGCGTTGAGCGCAAAATCGACGGCGCGCAGGGCCTGCACGCCGCCGAACGACTTGGATATGCCGGAGAGTTCGAG
>Ga0210394_10000993_pt1 | contig 49289 bp, 31 predicted proteins | sample IncBWC12MmetaG_FD_160121 | JGI IMG/M metagenome (GOLD analysis project Ga0210394, IMG submission 160121) | Forest soil microbial communities from Barre Woods Harvard Forest LTER site, Petersham, Massachusetts, United States - Inc-BW-C-12-M | ecosystem: Environmental > Terrestrial > Soil >...
TTTTTTCTTATCGCGTTTAAATTATCTTGAAATTCCACTAACCGTAAGAATGAATTATAAAAAATTTAATGGAGAAATAGGAGCTGCCGCTGGCTACCTAATACAAAACCCTCCTAATGTTCAAACAAACAATCCAACATACATTGATGATAAATATAAAAATTTTGATTTTAGCTATATTGTTGGGTTTGGTTATAAACTAAGTCAGTTTTTAACAGTTAATTTGCGTTTTGAATATTCTATGGTTACTATTCATCCCTATTATACTTCAACAACTGGTATCTATCACGGGCAATTTCCTTTTTCGTTATTTAACCGTGGTTTATACAATAATGTATTGCAATTATGCTTACGTTATAGGATACCATCAAAAGTTACAACAAGTACATCTCCGGTTGTCAAATAAATTAGTAAATATTGCAATTGCTGTTACGGGTGCAAGCGGAGCTATCTATGCAAAAACTTTGTTTGATACATTGGTACAGCATAAAAGTTTATTTAAAAACATTGCTGTCGTAATGAGTGATAATGCCAAATACGTTTGGCAATATGAGTTAGATAATACCGAGTACAAAAATTACCCATTTACTTTTTTTGATAAAAATGATTTTATGGCGCCTTTTGCATCGGGTTCATCTTCTTATCAAGCGTTGATAATTTGCCCGTGTAGTATGGGTACTTTAGGTAGAATAGCAACTGGTATGAGCAATGATTTAGTTACACGTGCTGCCGATGTAATGCTGAAAGAAAGAAGGAAATTAATTTTACTTACACGAGATACGCCACTGAACCTTATTCATATAAAAAATATGGAAACGGTTACACTGGCAGGTGGCATTATCTGCCCTGCAACACCATCGTTTTATAGCAAACCAAAAACGTTTGAAGAACTTGCTAAAACAGTTACGGATAGGGCTTTACATTTAGCCGGTGTAGAAATAAATTCATTTCGTTGGAATGAAGAGGAAAAAGAGTAAGAAATTATTTAAAATAAAAAAGCCGTTCAAATTTTTTTTGAACGGCTTTTTTTATGAGTAAACTAAAATTAGTTATTATCGTATTGGTTTATTTTAGCATCCATGCTAAGGGTAGCATGTGGCACACTGCGTAAACGTTCTTTCGGAATTAATCTTCCGGTAACTCGGCAAATACCATAGGTTTTATTTTGTATGCGTACCAGCGCATTTTGTAACGATACAATATATTTTTCCTGACGAGACGCTAATTGTGCAACCTCTTCTTTAGATAAAATGTCACTACCGTCTTCTAATAATTTAAAGGTTGGCGATGTATCATCTGTACCGTGATTATCTGTATTAGTTAAAGTCTGTTTCAATAAATCGTAATCTGTTTTAGCTTCGTTTAATTTAGCAACAATAATTTCTTTAAACTCGGTAAGTTCTTTATCGTTGTAACGTGTACGAGTATCTTTATTGTTAATAAAAGGTTTTGGCTCTTCTTTTTTAGGTTTTTTAATTAGGGCTTTAGTTAAGTCAATTTTAATAACTTGTTTGCGTACAAATTCTTCCGAATCGTACTGCTTTTTCATTCCAATTCTACCACCTCTTGATCTTCTTCTTCCTTTACCTTTTTTCTCTTTTTCTTTTTCTTCAACAATTACTTCTTCAATATCATCATCATCATCAGTTATTGCTTCAGGATCTATTTCTAAAAGACCTGCATCAACATCCAATTCCTCTCCGTCTAAATCAGCATCATCCGATTTTTTAGATTTCTTTTTACCTGCTTTTTTAGAAACTGGTTTCTCTTTTTTAACGGGTGCAGCAGCGGGTTTCTTTTTAAGCTTGGTTTCTTCTTCTTTTTTAGAAACAATCTTCTTCACTTCTTTTTTTGCAGTCTTTTTCACTTCAACAGGTTTGTTTTTATTAGGTTTAGCCGCTGGCACCTTTTTGGCTTGCGGTTTTTGTTTTGCTTTAGGGGTAGGTTTAGCAGGCTTGCTTGCTTTAGCAGGTTTAGCAACTTTTTTAGCAACAGGTTTTGTTGCTTTTTTAGGAGCAGTTTTTTTAACTACTTTTTTAGCTGCAGGCTTGCCAGCTTTTTTAATTGACTTTACAGCAGATTTTGCTTTTTTGTCGTTTTTCTTAGCCATGGTAATCTTTAATTTAATTTTTCTACGCTTATATAAGTGTTCAGTTTTTCATCCACTTCAATAAACATACTTGTTTGTTGTTCTAATTGCTCAACCAACTGAAGGCTACTTGTTAAAGTTTCAGAGCAAATATAGTTTAAATTATTTTTTATAGCATCATTAAGGGCATCATTTTGCAGAACCTTAATATTTATCTTGTCCGTAACCTCAAAACCCTTGTCTTTACGTATGTTTTGGATACGATTAACGATTTCGCGTGCTATGCCCTCCTGTTTTAAAGGCTCGGTAAGTGTTATATCAAGAGCTACTGTTACAGGACCGCTGTTAGCCACCTTCCAGCCTGGTATATCAACGGGTATAATCTCAACATCTTCAGGCTCCAGGGTAATAGTTTCTCCTTCAATTTTTATATCAAATTTGCTGGTTTTCTCAATTCCTGATATAATTTCTTGAGTATGATCTACGGCAAAAGATTGCACGGTTTTCATATGTTTGCCGCATTTTTTACCTAATGTTTTAAAATTAAGTTTTAGGTTTTTTACAATTTGTGTATGACTTTCGTTTACAAACTCAATTTCTTTTACGTTTACTTCAGCTAAAATTAAATCTTGTACAGCATGTACTTGTTTTTGAAAATGCTCATCCAACACCGGAATTTGTATTTTATTTAAAGGTTGACGAACTTTTAAATTCTCTTTTTTACGGATAGAAAGAACCATAGAAGAAATTTTTTGTGCCAGTTCCATTCTTTCTTCTAACTCTTTATCAATTAATTTTTCATCTACTTTAGGGAAATCACTCAAGTGGATGGATTCAGCTTTTTGACGATTGGTAATGCTGTTTAAATCATTAAATAATCTATCAGTAAAAAACGGTGCAATAGGAGCAGATAATTGTGCTATAACTTCTAAACAACGATACAATGTTTGGTAAGCTGCAATTTTATCTTCACTGTAATCGCCTTTCCAAAAACGACGACGACATAAACGAACATACCAGTTACTTAAATGCTCATCAACAAAATATTCTATAAACCTACCTGCACGGTGTGGCTCGTAGTTGCTATAAGCTTCATCTACATTTTTTATCAACGAATTTAATTCAGATAAAATCCATTGGTCAATTTCCGGTCTTTTGTTGGCTGGAATTTCGGCTTCACTATATGTAAACCCATCTACATTGGCATATAGCACAAAGAATGAGTAAGTGTTGTAAAGTGTTCCAAAAAATTTACGCTGTACCTCACCAATTCCTTCGGTATCAAATTTTAAATTATCCCATGGGGCTGCATTGGTTATCATGTACCAGCGTGTGGCATCTGCTCCAAATTTCTCAATGGTTTCAAATGGGTCAACGGCGTTACCCAAGCGCTTGCTCATTTTATTGCCATTTTTGTCAAGTACCAAGCCGTTACTTACCACATTTTTATAGGCAACCGAATCGAAACACATAGTTGCTATTGCGTGTAGGGTAAAAAACCACCCGCGTGTTTGGTCAACACCTTCTGCAATAAAATCGGCAGGATAGTATTTTTTATTGTCTATTAAATCTTTATTCTCAAACGGATAATGCAATTGTGCATAAGGCATAGCACCACTATCAAACCAAACATCAATTAAATCAGGTTCGCGAAATAATTTTTTTCCGTTTTTCTCCAATACAATAGTATCAGCATAAGGTTTATGCAAATCAAAAGTTGCATAGTTTTCAGTAGAATTATCTCCCGGTTTAAAAGCTGCTAATGGGTTTTTATCCATAAAACCTTTTGCAACGGCATTATCAATTTGCTTTTTTAATTCTTCGGCAGAATTGATAACGGTTTGCTCGGTTCTGTCTTCACTTGTCCATATAGGAATTGGGATACCCCAAAAACGTGAACGAGATAAATTCCAATCATTTAAATTTTCTAACCAACTTCCAAAACGCCCTGTACCTGTAGATTCAGGTTTCCAGTTAATGGTTTTGTTCAGCTCTATCATACGCTCTTTTAAAGCGGTGGTTTTAATAAACCAACTATCAAGCGGATAATATAAAACAGGCTTATCAGTACGCCAGCAATGAGGGTAACTGTGCTCGTAGGTTTCTTTTTTAAAGAGCTTACCTTCTTCCTGTAATTTTAAAACAATGCGTTCATCAACACTTAAGTAAACTTTAAGGTCTTTTATTTTATGGTTGGCTTCTAAAATTTTCTTTTGGCGTTCAAACTCAACTTTCTTTTCATCATCATTTAAGTAAGCCTCTTTTACAAACTCTTCGCCGTATAAAAATACACCGTCTTGTACTTCAGGTAAAAACTTACCGCGTTTATCAACCAAGGTTAATGAGCCAATGTTGTTTTGTTTTGCTACTCTAAAGTCATCTGTGCCAAATGAAGGAGCTATATGTACTATACCTGTACCATCGGTTGTGGTAACAAAATCACCAATAATAACTCTAAATGCATCGCCGCCATCAGTTGGTTTAGAGAAGTGTAGGAGTTGCTCATATTTTACACCAGCTAAATCGCTTCCTTTAAATTCAGATAGAATTTTAAATGGGATGGCTTTATCTCCTGCTTTATAATCTTCTAATTTTAACTCGGCACTTTTTTCCGAAAAATATTTCCCTACTAAATCTTTTGCAAGAATTACATGGATACTTTCGTGCGAAAACGGATTAAAAGATTTTACTAAAACATAATCAATGTCTTTGCCAACAGCTAATGCTGTGTTAGAAGGAAGGGTCCAAGGAGTAGTTGTCCAAGCTAAAAAACAAATAGTTTCTTTGATGCTTTTTAAACTTTCAATTTTAAACTCGGTGTTATTACTTGCTTTAAACATCACTGTAGCAGTTCTGTCTTTTACATCTCTGTAACAACCCGGTTGGTTTAATTCGTGTGATGATAAACCTGTACCCGCGGCAGGAGAGTAAGGCTGAATAGTAAAGCCTTTATATAATAAGTTTTTTTCGTACAAATTATTCAACAGCCACCAAACGCTTTCAATGTAACGGTTATCGTAAGTAATGTAAGGGTCATTCATATCAACCCAGTAACCCATTTGACTTGTAATGGCCTCCCACTTATCCGTATATTTCATTACATCTTTGCGGCACTCAAGGTTGTATTGTTCAACGGTAATTTTTTTACCTATATCTTCTTTCGTAATTCCTAATGCTTTTTCTACGCCTAATTCTATTGGTAAACCATGTGTATCCCACCCGGCTTTACGTTTAACCTGAAAGCCTTGCATAGTTTTAAAACGACAAAAAATATCTTTAATGCTACGTGCCATTACGTGGTGTATGCCTGGCATGCCGTTAGCACTTGGAGGCCCTTCATAAAAAACAAAAGGTGTTTTTCCTTCACGTTCAGAAACCGATTTTTCAAAAGTTTTGTTTTCTTCCCACTGCTTTAAAATATCTTTTCCTATTTGCGAAAGATTTAGTTGCTTGTATTCGTTATATTTTTTGCCCATTAGTAACCTAAAAATTTTAAGCCCATAAAGATAATGCTTTATTAGAGATTCTGATACAAATAAAAATCCCCTGTTTTCATTGAAAACAGGGGATTAAATTGCTCTAAAATAGGGTTATTCGTCTATTTGTGCATCTCCAACATACGCCCCATTTTTATATATTTCTATACGTAATAAAATTCCATCGTCGCTATACTTGTAGTTTTTTCCATCCATAAAACGGTTATCTTTAAAAATACCATCTTTAGTTTTTTGGCGATTTTTATTGTACAATACGTTTTGTCCGTTTAATACAGTAGGTATCTTAGCCTTAGGGTCTTGTAAAGTTTCTGTTTTAACATCTGCCGTTACTTTCTTACTATTATCTACTTTTTCAGGTGGAACTTCTTTAATTGGTTTTTTAGGTTCAAATGTTTTAATAGTGGCAACATCAGCATCTCCGTTATTGTAGTTTACTACTTTTTTCACGTCTCCGTTTGGGTAGTATTCTGTAACAGCACCACTTTCTTTACCTGCCTGCCAGTTACCTTCTATTTGCGGAGTTCCGTCTTCATAATAGTATTTTTGAGCTCCTTCTCTTTTTCCACCTGTATTAAATGTAAATTCCTGCTGTACCTGACCGTTATCATAATATAACTTGTAGTTACCTACCCATTTATTGGTTTTCCAGGTTCCTTCTTCTGATACTTTACCGTTTTCGTGGTACATAATAGCATAACCGTCAGGTCTGCCATTTTGAAATGTAATTTTATTTTTAGTGTTTCCGTTGCAAAAATACTCTTTCCAAATGCCGTTCTTTTTATTGTCGGCATATTTCCCTTCTTCTACTTTAGCAGTCAGTTGGTAGCAAGTATTTGGTTTGGTTCTTCCAAAAATAATCCAACGACCTTGTTTTAAGCCCTGAAAATCAATGATATTAATAGAATCTTTCCCATTAGATGGATCTAGTTCAAATGACTGTGGTTGTGCGTAACCATAGCTTAACACAAAAAATGAAAAGATTAACTTAAATTTTAGTTTCATTAACAAACTTTTATCAAATATATACATATTTTTTTTCATACTTAAAAACTTTTAGATATAAGTCAGTTTTTTATAGATAAGAAAACAGCTTCGCTCCAATTATCGTATGTATACGTATTTAGTATAAAAAAGGTTTCACTTTTTTCACTTTAAATTACTTAGCATAGAGTTTACCATGGTTGGTAAATCATACTTATTATTCCATTTCCAATGTTGGCGCGCCTCGATATCATTTATACTTTGAGGCCAAGTATCAGCAATTTCTTGTCTAAAATCAGGCTTATAAGTAATTGTAAAATCGGGAATATGTTTTTTTATTTCTTGAGCTATTTGCTTGGGATTGAAGCTAATGCCTGCAATATTATACGCTCCGCGTATTTTTATGTCGTTTGCCGGAGCATGCATTATTTGTATAGTGGCTTGTATAGCATCCGGCATATACATCATGGGTAGGGTAGTTTCTTCTGATAGAAAGCACTCGTAGGTTTTTGTTTTTAGTGCTTCGTGGAAAATGTGGACGGCATAATCGGTGGTACCACCTCCTGGTGCAGATTTATAACTAATAAGCCCCGGATAACGCAGGCTACGCACATCTACCCCATATTTTAAAAAATAATATTCGCACCAACGTTCTCCCGCTTGTTTACTAATGCCATAAACCGTTGTAGGTTCCATTACAGTATATTGTGGGGTGTTTTGTTTTGGGGTGGTTGTTCCAAAAGCCGCTATTGAGCTTGGCCAGTATACTTTTTCAATTTGCTTTTCTTTAGCTAAATCCAATACATTAAATAAACCTTGCATATTAAGTTGCCAGCCATATAATGGGTTTTTTTCGGCCGTGGCAGATAATAGAGCAGCTAATAAATATATCTGCTTTATACTGTTTTTTTTTACCACATCTAAAAGCTGGTCTTTATTTAACACATCTAAAACCTCAAATGCGTTATTTGAAAAAGCGTTCGATTGTTTTATATCGGCTGCAACAACATTTGATGAGCCGTATAGCTTATTAAGTTCTTCTAAAAGTTCAACACCAATTTGCCCGCCCGCACCAATAATAAGCACTTTATCTTCTTTAATAATTTCCATATTTAATTTTAGAAAGGCTAAATATAGTTATTGTTTTTTTTGTGGAAGCATGTTTAACACTGCTTCAAATTTACCTACTTAGTGTAAATTATAAAACAACCGTTAAACCTCCTTTAGGCCTTAAGATAGACAGCCCTATCTTTTTAAAATCATATTCTATATTCAAAATAAGTGCTTTCATCTATTTCTATTGTAAGATTCATCTGTTTTAACTATATTTATAGCAGTGGCTATTATAATTATAATAATGTAATTTTTTTGTCAAAACAGGCTTATATATTATGCTTATTAAAGGCAGTGGTTGTTTTTGCCTGTATGGTACATGCTGTAAATGCGCAAACAATAACTCAGTATCATAAAAAACAAATTGCGGTGTCAAAAAAAATAAAACAAGGTAACGGGTTAAGTACTACAGCTATACCTGCTTATTGTCCAAGTGGCCCAGTTACATTTAATGTATACGATACTTCAAAAAATAATGTTTCAAACAATATAACCTGCGGTTCTATCCCTTTTTATATTGAGGCAGATAATAGTAATAATATTGTTTCGCCTTGTATTTTAACCCAATATATCAGTAGTGATGGATTTTTACCGGCTAACGGTAGCGAATATTTTTATGAAGGAGCAGTAAACAACTATTGTTTAGGCCCTATGGCTGGTGGCTGCCCCAATTCTATAGGCTATGGGCAAAATTTTCTTACTAATCATGATTGGGGTATTTTTGATGTTTTGGATGATCCAAGCAAGCAACATCATTATACATTTTCTTATCAAGGTCTACCTCTTGCCATAACAACTGTTCAACTACAAGATTGCTGGACAGGAGATAGTTTATCTCATACAAATTCGTTTGGCTTAATATTACCAAACCCATCTTTTACAGATTCTGTGTCGGCTAATACAGATATTGGTACCGCTTTATATAGTATTGCCCCTGCCAGCGCTACAGTTGCTTTAACTGATTATCATAATGGTAAAGCTTATGTTGATCCCTCGTTGCTTTCGGTAGGTTCTTATACGGTTACCTACAACTTTACGCCGCCTGTGACAGATAGCTGTCCTACTGTTACCGGCACATATACATTTAGTATAGGATCAATGACTATAAGTGTAAATAGCCGTGCAATTTGCGCCGGAAACTCAGCAACCTTAACGGCAACTGGCCCTCCAACAACCACCTATAGTTGGTCGCCCGCAACAGATTTAAACGCAACAACCGGAGCATCGGTAGTGGCAACACCAACAGCTTTAAGTATATATACAGTTACCGGTACAAAAGGAAGTTGTACGGCAACAGCCACATCAACCGTAACAATAAAACCCACACCAACACTTACAATAAATTCGCCTTCTGTGTGTGTAGGGAGCTCAGCTACATTAACTGCCAGCGGTGCCACAACATATACGTGGAGCCCTGCATCGGGTTTAAGTACTACAACAGGTAGCACGGTAACTACACATACTTTATCAACCAATACTATTTATACGGTAAACGCGACATCTTTAGGTTGTTCTTCAAAAATTTCTACAACGGTAACAGTAAATGCAACACCGACTGTAAGTGTGAACTCACCAACTATTTGTGCGGGAAGTGTAGCCACTTTAACTGCCAGTGGTGCAAGCACTTATACATGGAATACAAGTGCAATAAGTGCCAGCATTACACCCTCGCCAACTACCACTACCACTTATACTGTAACCGGGGCATCGGGAGGATGTTCTTCGGCTAAAACAGCCACAGTAACGGTTAATCAATTACCAATTATTACTGTAAACAGTGCTACAATTTGTGCTGCCAGTACTACAACATTAACTGCCGGTGGTGCAAGCACTTATACATGGAATACAGGTGCGATAAGCAGTAGCATTACACCATCACCAACGGTTACAACTATTTATACTGTTACCGGTACAGATGTAAATAATTGTCAAAGTACTTCTACATCAACAGTAACAATCGGTAATATATCAACACTGACCATAAACAGCGCAACCATTTGTGCAGGAAACACTACAACATTGACAGCAAGCGGTGCAACAACGTATACATGGAATACAGGTGTAACAAGTGCCAGCATTACACCCTCACCAACTATTACCACAACTTATACTGTAACAGGATCATCTGGAGGATGCTCATCGGTTAAAACAGCCACAGTAACCGTAAATTCTTTACCAAGTATTAGTGTAAATTCACCCACAATATGTGTAGGAAGTGTTGCAACTTTAACAGCAAGTGGCGCAAGCACCTATACTTGGAGTACGGGTGTAACAAGTGCCAGCATTACAACCTCACCAACCGCTACCACCACTTACACTGTAACAGGATCATCGGGAGGATGTCCATCAGTTAAAATAGCTACAGTAACTGTAAACTCTTTACCAAGTATTAGTGTAAACTCACCTACCATATGTATAGGAAGTATAGCGACTTTAACAGCAAGTGGTGCAAGCACTTACACTTGGAACACGGGTGCCACTGTTGCGACTATTAGTCCTTCGCCCACAGTAGTAACTACTTATACTGTAACCGGCATGGATGTACATTCGTGTAAAAACTCGGCTACATCAACAGTAACAGTAAGTCATTTACCAACTATTAGTGTGAGTTCAGCAACTATATGTGCAGGAAGCGTTACAACTTTAACAGCAAGTGGTGCAAGCACTTACACATGGAATACCGGCGCTACAACTGCTACTATTACTCCTTCGCCAACAGTGACAACTACTTATACTGTAACAGGAACAGATGTGCATGCGTGCAAAAACTCAGCTACATCAACCGTAACAACAAATCCGTTGCCTGTGGTTCAAGTAAACTCAGTTGCAATATGTATAGGAGGTTCGGCAATTTTAACCGCAAACGGGGCAAATACATATACATGGAGTACTAATGCTACAACTGCTACTATTAGTACTTCGCCAACTATAACAACTACTTATACTGTAACAGGTACCGATATAAATGCTTGTGAAAATTCTGCTACATCAACCGTAACCGTAAATGCTTTGCCAATTGTTAGTGTAAATTCTGCAACTATATGTGCAGCGGGAACAGCAACTTTAGTTGCTGCCGGTGCAAATACATATACATGGAGCACGGCGGCTGTAAATCCTACTATTAGTCCTTCACCAACCGTAACAACAATTTATACCGTAACTGGTACAGATATACATGGGTGTGAAAATGTTGCAACAAGTACGGTAAGTGTAAACTCGTTACCTGTTGTAACACCAACCGTTAATGCAGTTTGTGTAGGGCAAACATTAAATTTATTTGCTAACAATAGCCCAGTACCAACTGTTTATATATGGAGCGGGCCAAACGGATATACAGCTTCTTCTCAAAACCCTATAATTAATAATGCTGCTGTTATTAATGCAGGTGTGTACACATTAAGTATTTCAGCGGGTGGATGTTTGGCAACAAACACTATTAGCGTTAGTGTAGATGCTATGCCAACTATAGCTAATGCAGGCTTAGATACGACACTATATAATTCTTCCTTAATAATGAATGGTAACATTCCTTTAGTTGGAACGGGTGTTTGGTCAATTATAACAGGTAGTGGAAGTATTATAAATAGCACACAAGCAAACACGCAAGTAAACAATTTACCAAACGGAGAAACTGTTTTACAATGGACAATTTCAAATGGAGCCTGTCCTGCCTCTTACGATGAAGTTATTGTTGTTGTAAAAAACTTAGTAGTGCCAAATGGTTTTTCTCCTAACGGAGATGGTGTAAATGACAACTTTGAAGTAGTAGGGCTTGAAGAATATACTAATGTAAAAATAAACGTATTTAACCGTTGGGGAAATTTGGTGTATGATAGCGGTGATTATAAAAATAACTGGAACGGAAAAAATATGTCAGGTGAAGATTTGAGTGATGACACCTACTTTTTTACTTTAGAAATTCCAAATAAAGATGCGATTAAGGGTTATGTAGTTTTAAAAAGAAAATGAAGAAACTTTTATTCATGGCTATATTGTTTTGTGGTACGCTAAGTTTATATGCGCAGCACGATAATTTGTATAGTCAATATATGTTTAATGGTTTATTAATAAATCCTGCCTATGCCGGTAGTAACGAAATGCTTAGTGCTACTGCTGTTAATAGAAATCAGTGGGTTGGGTTTGATGGAGCACCAAAAACCAGCACGTTTAGTTTACACACGCCTTTAAAAAATAAAAAAGTAAATATTGGTATAACATTTACGAACGACCGTTATGGAATTACAACCCAAAATAAAATAAATGCGATATACGCTTACAGGTTATTTTTTAAAAAAAGCAGCTTATCCTTTGGATTGCAAGTAGGCGTGGATTTTATAAGAAATAATTGGAATGCAATTCAAACTACCACGCCAGGCGACCAAGTTTTTACAGGACAGTATAGTCAGCAAAATGTGCCTCAAACGGGTTTTGGCATATATTATAAAGCGCAAAAATTTTATGCAGGAATTTCTTCGCCCGATTTAATTTCAATAGGAACGTCAAGCACAGTATATAAATCTGCATTTCTTACCGCAGGTTATCTTTTTGATTTATCAGAGAATGTAAAACTTAAGCCTTTTGTATTGGTAAAATATATTAAAGATTCCCCTGTTGAGGTTGATTTAAACGCTATTGTTTATTTTAAAATGGTAGGCATTGGTTACTCTTATCGCACAAATGATGCCATGGTTTTTTTGGCTACGGTTAATGTGAGTAAACAATTTAGTTTTGGATACTCATATGATTTAACAACATCTAAACTGGCGACCTATGTAAGAGGCTCTCACGAAATTATGTTGAAGTACGAATTTGGATACAAAATAAACACGCAAAGCCCACGCTATTTTTAATATATGAAATGGTACAAGTTTTTTATATGGGTGTTATTTGTTTTAGGATTATATCCTTCGTTGATAGCGCAAAATGAAGATTCTGTTCGGTATGCCATTCATAATTTAAGCATCAATTCTCAACGGTCTGATTTCAGCCCGTTTATGTTTGGTACAAAGTTGTTTTTTTCATCCGGTCGCGAAAATGATATTGGGGTTAAATATTATTCCGTAGAAAATAATCGAGAATTAATAGATGTATTTGATGCTGAGAAAATAGATTCGGTAAATTTTAAAAAAGCAAAACCGCTTACAAAAATAAACACCAAATATAGCGATGGCCCAATTTGTATAAGCAAGGATGGCAAGCAGTTATTTATAAGCAGAAATGATGCAAAAAGAGCTAAGGGTAAAAACAAAAAACCGCTTAGTATTTTTGTTTCGTATAAAACAGATAATGGTTGGAGTGAACCTAAAGTTCTGCCATTTTGCAATGAAAATTATTCTTATTGTCACCCTGCTTTAATGAGTAATGGTACACTTATTTTTTCATCAGATATAACAGGAGGATATGGTGGCATGGATTTGTATTACTCAAAATTTGAAAATGGGGCGTGGACAGTACCACGAAACTATGGGCCTAATATAAACGGAAAAGGCAACGAAGTTTTCCCTTTCGTTTCAGTAAATAATATACTGTATTTCTCAACTACGAAAAAAAATGGGTTTGGTGGATTAGATATATATTCGTTTAATTTAAAAACCCCAACTCATAGTCAGATTCAAATTTTAGATTTGCCTATTAATAGTTCTTTTGACGATTTTGGAATTTGGGTAGATTCAACAGAAAGAATAGGTTATTTCTCTTCTAACAGAGATACCGTAAACGGAGACAATATATTTTATTTCAAAAATAAGTATCCTGATTTTAAGAATTGTACCCCTCAAAAAAGAAGAACCTATTGCTATACTTTTTTTGAAGAAGCAACTCAAATGACTGCCGATACACTGGGCATGATTTACGAATGGGACTTTGGTGATGGGACAAGAAAACGCGGTATGGAAGTGAAACATTGCTTTAAAACAATAGGAACTTATTCTGTTCAGTTAAACATTATAGAAAAGGCTTCGGGTAATTTATTTTATAACGAGTTGAGTTATGATTTTGAAGTAGAAGACCCTAAACAGTTTTACATTGATTGCCCTGATACTCTTGCACGAGGAAAAATGTTCACTATAAACACCAAAAATTTGGCAATAGCAAAACACACTATTAAAGAGTTTTACTGGTTTTTTGGTGATGGAAAATTTTCTGTAGGAACATCTGCAAAACATATTTATAAAGCTGATGGAGAGTATGTGTTAAAGCTTGGTGCTATTGCTAAAAACGATTCAACAGGGGAGTTAGAAAAATTTTGCACCTATAAAACTGTTTTGGTGAAAGACAGTTTATGGATTACAAAACACAAACCCGGCTTACCTCGTGTAAAACTAAACTCAACAGTATCTAAACAAGCAGCAAAAATAGATAGTGTTAATTATAGAATCCATTTGGGGACTTCGAAAAACAATATTCCTGTTGACGCAAAAATTTTTAAAAACTTAGAAAATGTAAAGCAGTATAAAGAAAAAGATGGTTATTCGTACACTTCGGGTTATGCGAAAAAAGTATCCGATGCAATTCCTGAATACAAAAAAGCAAAAGCAAAAGGGTTTAAAGATGCGGCCGTGGTTAGTTTTTACGGAGATACTGTTATGGCAAACCAACAAAAATCTATGAAAGGAACGATACTTGACGACGAGATTATTTCTATTGATTTAAGTGCTTTTGCAGGATTACGTAAAAAAAATGTCTTTTTTGATTTAAACAGCGCCGAATTAAATAAAACGGCGTACAAGTATTTGGATTCATTAGCAGGGGCACTTAAACGAAATGATAAATTAGAATTGATTATTTTGGCAGCCAGTGATAGAGGTAAAGAAGAAGATGTTAATCGTACGCTATCTAAAAAAAGAGGGGCTGCTATTCAAGGTTTTTTTACTTCGAAAGGAATAAGAGCAAGTAGGATAGATGTAAATGTTTTAGGGAAAAATATGCCGATAGAATACGAAGCTGGAAAAAATGTAGTAATTTCAAATCGTCGTGTTCAAATATTATTGGTAAAAAACTCTAAATGAAAAAAATAATTACGCTCGCTATTTTCTTGCTTGAAGTGTGTTGTAGTAATTTACAAGCGCAACCTTTCCCTTCGGCTGATGAGAAAATCCCCTTTTTATGTACGTTTAGTAAAAACTCGCAAAAAGATTGGGGAGATGATGATTTTGTACAAATATATTTTTTTGTAGTTCCACAAACCGAGAAAAACCCAATATATATCCGTGTATTTGACCCTGATATTGGTGGCAAGTATGATGAGGTTCATGATGTGTTTAATAGTAAAACAAGGTTTTCGGTATATGGTGGAAAAGGTGCTGCATCTAATCCCGATGCTAAAAAACAAACGCCTACAGGTAATTTTAAAAGTGGTATTCAGTTAAGCTCGAAAACCTTTGGAGATGATGCGGCTTATGATGATAAATGGTACACTTTAGGTCCCTTTAATCCGGTTGAAGGAGAGTTACAGCCTGATGGGTATGTTTTTAAACTAATTATTGAGGGAATGGATGGTGATGACGGAAACTTATATAAAATGTTTTTATCATCGCTTCCAAATGAAAACAAGGCGATTGAAGGCGGTAATGCTTTTACGTACGAATATTCTTTTAGGATGGCGGATACTAAAGGTTCTATTTCACACCTATATCCTTTTGTTGCTGCAGGTATAACGGCTGTAAAAATAAGTGTGTTTGATTTTGATGATGATGGAATTTTGCGAGTGGTGTCGGTAGCAAAAAAAGGAGAAATAACTAAATCATCAGGCAACGCAGTGTGGTTGGAAAATACACATAAGATAACTGCTGAAGAATTAAACACTTCTTTAGATATTCAGTTTGTAAAACAGCAAGATTCTAAAAACAATAATGTAGTTGTTTATATAACAAATCAATATGGTGAGCTGATGCCCTTTTATGCAACTCCTATTGGAGGGGTGCCTAAATATAAATTTAAAATAGGCGTAAAGGTTGATAATTGACAAAACGAGAATGCAGAAAAAGAAAATTTTATTTTTAGTATTTGTTTTTTTGATGTGCAATTTTCTGCATGCACAAACCTTTAATTTTAAAACGTATACCGATGAAGATGGTTTAGCTCAATCATACGTTTATTGTGTGTCTCAATCAAGTAAAGGTTTCCTCTATCTATCTACCGGAGATGGTTTCTGTAAATTTGATGGAAATGAATTTAAAACATATACCAAAAAAGACAATCTTGCTGAAAATTTCATCAACACGCATTTTACCGATTCGAGAAACGTAACCTGGATTGGGCATTTTCAAAACGGGGTTTCTTATTTAAGCGGAAACACTTTTTATAAAGTAAAAGGTTCTGAAAAAATAGAAACAAAGGTTAATGCTTTTGCCGAAGATAAATTGAAAAATATTTGGGTAGCAGCACAGCAAAAAGGCTTATATAAAATTGACAGTACTTTAAAATTCAAACAAATAGCTGCAACGGCTACTGAAAATTTTAATGCTATTTGTTTTGATTTAGATAATCAATTATTAGCTGCAACGGATGAAGGACTTTTTCTTTTTAAAACCGATGGACAAAAAGAAATAACCCCGGTATGTAGCATTAATGGGTTTGAAGGAAAAAAAATCACCTGCCTTGTTCCCTGCGATTCTTTAAGAAATGCTTTTTGGGCAGCTGTTCCGGGCGAAGGTGTTTTTAAAATACTAAAAGCGGGAAGCTGTTATTATGCCTACTCTCAAATTGTAGAGGATTTAGGTTCTGCTTCCATGAACATTTCTACGTTATTTGTAGATAAATCAAAAAATTTATGGGTGGGTTTACTTGGAGAGGGTTTGCGAAAAATTTCGTTTGATTATTTAAATATTAGCAATGTATTATACATAAATAAAGCAAATGGATTAAGTAATGAATATATACAATCTATTTTTCAGGATTTTGAGGATAATATGTGGTTTGGCACATCGGGTGGTGGATTAATAGAAATGCCTATAAATAAATTCAACTACTTTGTTCCACAAACTAATGTAAAGTCAATTTTGACGGATAGTAAAACAGGGAATATTTGGACTGGGAATGATAAGGGGTTACTTTTAGTAAACTTAAAATCTCAAAATAAAAATATTCAATTTAATGCCAGTAATGGTTTTGTAAATGATCAAGTGAATGCCCTAATGCAGGATAGCTTGGGTAACATTTGGATAGGCACTTCAGAAAACGGGGTTTTTATTTATAATTCGGCTACTAATAAGTTCGAAAATTTTTCTAAAAAAAATAACCTAAAATCGCTTACTGTAAACAGTATTGTTAAAACAAAAGCAGGTAACATTTCTATTGGAACTACTGATGGACTTTACTTTTATAATCCAATAAAAAATAAAATTACTTTAATAACTACATTAGAAGGATTAATGCATAATAATGTCCAGCAAATTTATTTAGATGGTAAAAGCCGCTTATGGTTATCTTCACATGGAAGTGTACCGTATTATATAAAAAATGATGAATTTACTGTTTTAAAAAACATTCCTGATAATTATATAAACTCAGTGACCGAAGATAACACAGGTTTAATTTGGATTGCAACAGAGGGAGATGGGGTAGTTTGTTATGATGGTAGTGATTTTAAACGGTACAAAACAGACGATGGTTTACTTTCTAATTTCTGTTATTTTGTAATGGCAGATGCTAATAACACTATTTGGATTGGGCATAAAAACGGGTTAAGTAAAAAAGCAGATGGGCAAAAATTATTTAAAAAAGTTACCAAGGCAGATGGACTTCTTTTTCAGGAAAACAATTTAAATGCTTGCTTTAAAGATGAGAAAAAAAATATGTGGTTTGGTACCACTACAGGTGTCGTTAATTATGACTGTGAAAACAATAAAATTAATACACATGAACCACGTACCACTATTTTAGGTGTAAACCTAAACGACCATTTTTATACTACAGTCGAAAACATCTCATTACCCTATAAAGAGTATTCGGCCCGTATCGATTTTATTGGAGTTTCTTTAGTTGACCCAACTAAGGTAAATTACAAATACCGTATGCTTGGGTTAGATACTATATGGAGATATACATATAATAGGTACGTTGAATTTCCTAAAATTGCCGAAGGAGCTTATACTTTTCAGTTACTTGCCTGTAATAATGATGGTATATGGAATACTACACCTGTTGAAATTAAATTTGAAATTGATTTACCTATTTGGAAAAAAGCATGGTTCTATATTTTAGCAACGTTGTTTTTAGTTGCTTTGGTTTATTTTATTATTATTTGGCGCACCAGAGCCTTAATAAAAGCAAGAGTTTTATTAGAAAAAATGGTTGATGAAAAAACTTTTTTATTAAAAAAAGAAAAAGAAGTTGTTGAACATATAAAATCGGAATTAGAGGAAAAAAATAAAGATATAACAGATAGTATAAACTATGCAAAAAGAATTCAGGAGGCTATTTTGCCCTCTAAAGAATCTATATTAAAAGTGTTTCCAGAGGCTTTTATCTTATATAAACCTAAGGATATTGTGAGTGGAGATTTTTATTGGTTTACCGAAACAGAAGACTATTATCTTGTTGCTGCTATTGATTGCACTGGACATGGTGTTCCTGGGGCATTTATGTCATTAATTGCATCAACACTGCTTAAAGAAATAGTAAGCGGAAAGAAAGTATATGTGCCTTCAAAAATACTGCAAGAGCTTAATAATAGTATTATAGAAGTACTAAAGCAAAATGATAGCGATAGCTCTACACGCGATGGCATGGATATGTCTATTTGCTGTATAGATAAAAAGAAGTCTAAATTGACTTTTGCAGGTGCAGCCAGACCTTTGTATTTTATTCGTGATAAAGTTTTAGCTGATACAAAAGGGCAGGGTTATCCAATAGGCGGACATTATGGTTTAATGAATTTGATGTATTCGGATACCGAAATGGACCTGCAAAAAGGAGATTTATTTTATATTTTTTCAGATGGATATGCTGATCAGTTTAGAGACGGAGATAAAAAGAAATTTACTACAAAAAGATTAAAAGCGTTATTAACAGAAATCTGTGATGATGATATGGCGACACAAAGTCAGAAACTTGATAATGCTTTTGAAGAATGGAGAGGCGCCGGTTCTCAGATTGACGATATACTTATTATTGGAATAAAAATATAGCGAGTTAATTTCTAATACAAATAATTTCTATAAGAAAGATACCAATTAAGCATTTTATTTAATTGCCCTACTGTAAAAGGTGTTTTACAAACTGCGGGATGGTAAGACATTATGTTACCTATAATAGGTGCATAATATCCAGTAGCATCGTGATTAGTGCCCGTCCATTGGCAGTTACTATTTACTGGCGCAGGGTTAATGTCGGCTGGTGTATCGCAAATAGAATCTCCAGCGGCAATGCAATTACTTTCGTTTACAAGTTCTACTCCATTAGCAGTTTCAAAAGTATGCGCTAAAGAAAAAAAGTGCCCCATTTCGTGCGACCAACATTTACCATCTGTAACACATCCATGCGTTAACACCATAAAATTTCCTGTTTTTCCAGCAAACCCGGCTTCCGGTGCCGGTACTATACTGCCAACAATATATACGTTTATCATGTTCTGTACTTCGTATAAATTATGTACTTCAGGCGTTTCTTGTATTTGATTAAATTGATAATATTTGTAATTATAGATAGTATCTTGCTTACAGATAAAAAAACTTAAACAAATTGGTGCGAAATCTGTATTTAAAGTTGCTAATGCTGTGTTTATTTGCGCTTGGCTTATATTAGGGTGATTTAAACTATCTGTTACGATGTGTATGGCTAAAGACAATTTTTTGTTTAAACATTTTATAGGAGCCGTAGATGCGGCACGTTGAACACTTGCGTTATGTGTGTTTTTTTGATTGGCTTGTTTTGGAGCTGCTGCGCCCGATTTTTTAACTTGAGAAAATACAGAAAAACTTCCTATACAGAAAAATAGTGTGATATAGTACTTACAACTTGATATAGACATATAATTGATATATAATTAAAAATAAATGTATTAAAAATTTCTTGTTCAAAGAAAATAAAATAAATTTGTTTGGTATCTGTTTAGGTAAAATTTATTTATGATAAAACGCTATTGCTTATTTCCCGCTTTATTTATTTTTTTATTGAGTTTTACTGCTTTCAGTCAAATTAGCACAAGCACGCTTACAGGTTGTGCCCCGCTGGTTGGTGTAACTTTTACTTACACGCCCGGAGGTACAAATCCACTTTGGAATTTTGGTGATGGAACAACGGCATCTTTACAAAATCCAACGCATACTTTTGCTACTAAAGGTACTTATGTGGTTACTTACACTGCTACCGGGGTTAGTACACAAAGTGTAACTATAACTGTTTTTGGTAAACCATCGCCCAGTTTTACGGTAACCTCGCCTTCTAAAGGCTGTATACCATTGGCAGTAAATTTTCAAGATCACTCTACCAGTGGGGGTGGGGCTACTATATCACAATGGCAATGGGATTTTGGTGATGGAGGATTTAGTTTAACAAACTCAGCTACTCAAACGTATACTTATAGCGTAGGGGGAGAGTTTAATGTTAACATAAAAATTACCGACTCTAACCATTGCGATTCTTCATTTACTATTAATGATTTGGTAATTGTTTCGCAAAAACCAACTGTTTCTTTAGTTACCAACCCTAATCCTGCATCAGCCTGTACACCGCCATTAACAGTAACGTTTACCAGTAGTGGTAGTATAAGCCATTCACCGGTAGGTTCGGCACTAACTTATTCGTGGACTTTTAGCGGAGGTTCTTCATCAAATTTAGCTACTCCGCCCGCGCAAACCTATACAGCATTAGGTGTTTATCCTACAAGTGTTACAGTTACTGATGCTAACAATTGCTCTAATACTGCCACAACAAATGTTACTATACAAAATCCAACAGCTGTACTTACAGCTAATGATACAGTTTGTTTAAATGCAGTATATAGTTCAACCGGAAGCTCAGCGGGGACTCAAACATGGAATTATGGTGATGGAACTACGGGCTCTACAGGTGTACATACATATACTGCATCAGGCACGTATCAAGTGAAATTAACAGTAACCAATGGAGCTTGCTCTTCTAATGCAACCCATACGGTATATGTTCAACAGCCGGTTGCTAATTTTAGTGTTACACCTGCTTATATGTTTTGTAAGTTACCGGGAACGGTAAATGTGGTAAATTCTTCTACACCCGTTAGTGGTACTACTTATCAGTGGTCTTATTATGAAAATTACACGCAATATAGTGTTACACCAACATCATATACACTAACAAGTCCAAGCCCAACTTTTACCTTAACACATTTAGATACTAATAGGTATACTATAAATAAATTAGATATAATGGATTCTATCAGTTTATGGATTACAACTGCACAAGGTTGTAAATCTCATAAATCTTTTATTTTAATTGATACCATATTTTTACCTACAGCCCGTTTTATGCCTGATAAATATGAGGGTTGCGCGCCGCTTACAGTAACTTTCTCTGATTCAAGTAGAACAGGGCCAAGAAACCCTATTACTTCTTGGAAATATATTTTTGGTGATGGAACTTCTACTACATTAAGTTCTGCTCCGGCAACTACCGTACATACATATACTGCCGTGGGAATTTATTATCCTAAATTGGTTATACAAACACAAAATGGCTGCCCAGATACTTCGTACGCTATTGAAATAGAAGTTGGTAAAAAACCTGTGGCAAGTTTTAGTGTATCACCGGCATCACCCATTTGTATTGGAGATAATGTTCAACTTACAAACACATCTACAACTCCAGCAGACTCTATTGATACATGGCACTATTATGGCGATGGAGGTTATTATATATCTTCTTGTTCTGATGCCTCAACTGTATCGTCTCCATTTACACATGCTACAGGGTCTCAAAACATTAGTATGGTAGCTTGTTTTAGAGGTTGTTGCGACTCAACTGCAGCACAACAAATAACGGTAAATGGTCCGTTGGCAAAATTTAGTGTAGCTATGGATTGTGACTCATCTCATGTATTTAATTTTACAGGAAATATAAGTGATGCTACAAACTGGACATGGGACTTTGGCGATGGAAACGTAGTGCCAAGTACAACTGCTACCAGTATATCACACACATATACAGCAACCGGAGATTATAATGTAATTCTCACAGCTTTTAATACAGGGAATAGTTGTAGGCCTTCTGCAGATACTATCAAAGTTCATGTAAGAGATATCAAAGCTAATTTTACCTATGATGCTTTATTATGTTCTAAAACACCTCATAATTTTGATGCTACTACTTCTCAAGGCGTTAATGTGTATGGAAATAATGGTTATATATGGCTTTGGGGTGATGGTACGCATACTGATATAACAGCAAATGCAGTCATTTCTCATACATTTAGTTCTTCGGGCAGAGATACCGTAACACTAATTGTAAAAGACATTAATGGTTGTGCCGATACGGTAAAAAAAATAATTAGAGCTTTTTCTGCAACGGCATCATTTAGTATTAATCCGGTTATGTGTGCAAACAGTACACTTACTTTTACAAATACATCAACGTCTGATACCTCTATTTCTAACTCAACAGGTTATGTTTGGCATTTTGGTGATGGAAGTACATCAACCCAGCAAAACCCAACACATACATATAGTGTTTCAAACACAAGTGTAACAAGTCTTACTGTTACATTATTTGCTACTGATACGTTAGGTTGTATCGATTCTACAAAAAAAGCTATCTCTATTTCAAGACCAAGCGCCGTATTCCATCCTACGAGCAATATAGCTATTTGTGCCGGTAGTGCTATAAATTTTGCCAGTTCAAACTCTTATCCAAACATGACATGGAGCTATGGTGATGGGACCACACTTGGACCGACACCACCAACTACTACTACCTCCCATTCTTATACTACGTCGGGCAATTACACAGTAACACTTAGTGTAATGGATGCTGTAGGGTGTACAGATATAAAATCTTACGCTCAACCTATTAATGTGCAAAATATACCGCAGGTGTATATAACATCTCCTGCATTTAATAATTCTAATTTATGCTACCCATATCAGGCGCATTTTACAGATAGCTCGGTAGTAAATATATTTGCATCGCGTAACTGGAATTTACATAATGGTACACCCATTAATAATAATTTAGATAGCGTTGGATTACTTTGTTCTTTACCCGGCACTTATACGGTTACATTAACTGAAACTACCACTAACGGTTGTAAAGATTCTATTACTAAAACAATTAAGGTTAATGGTCCGATTGCCGATTTTTCAGTAAGCCCGGATACTATTTGTAAAGGACAAAGCATAACCTTTACTATAAAAGATACAAGCGATGTGGATACTTGGCATTGGGATTTTGGAGATGGAAAGGATACTATTGCTAAATCGCCTATATCACATGTTTATAATGTTCACCCGCCAAATGCTAACGGAACTACTAATGTTCAATTAATTTATTGGAGTAAAGACTCAACTTGTGCGCAAAGTATCCCTCATCAAATTAGTATCAGGCAAGTTATTGCGGCATTTAATCGTAACAATGTTCCTGAGTTGGCAATTGATACGGCACATTGTATAGGAGTTAGAGATACTTTTTTAAATAGTTCTACAGGGGCAAGTACCTATGGTTGGAATTATGGCGACGGAAGTGCTATTAACACTACCACTCTTTCGCCTGCACACACATATACTGCCGCTGGCACTTACAGTGTAGAGCTTTATATAAAAGATAATGTTGCTGGTTGTGTGGATACGCTTATTAAAAAAATGATTATTTATCCATCATTTACCGTAACGGCAACAGGCGATACCATTTGTCAAGGAAAAATTGCACAACTTAATGCAAGTGCCGCTAATACATATAGTTGGACGGCACAAACCGGAGTGGGTTTAAGTTCTTCTATTATTGCAAATCCTACAACTTCACCAAGTTTAACAGCAACATACACGCTTATGGCAAGTGATATTAATGGATGTAAGGATAGTGTAAAGAATGTTGTAGTTTATGTAATACAGCCTCCGGATACCGTAGAGGATGTTCACACAATTGTTATAGGTCAAACATATACGTTGCCCGGTAGTCAGGTAAATGCAGGTTACACTTATACATGGAGTCCTACTACTAATTTAAGCTGTACCAATTGTCCTACGCCTGTATTTAGTGGAACGGTAGATGCCCAGTATATAGAAACCATAGCAGATATTAGAGGATGTTTTTCAGCGCACTCTACTTTTAGTATAACGGTAGAGCCTTTATCATCTATAGATGTGCCAACAGCCTTTACACCAAACGGAGATGGAACTAACGATATAGTATATGTAGCCGGATGGGGCATTAAGAGTTTGCAGTATTTTAAAATATATAACCGCTGGGGCGAACTTGTTTTTGAAAGCAATGATATAAAAGTTGGTTGGGATGGAACTTATAGAGGTACACCACAAAATATAGAGACATACGTATATCAGGTAAGTGCAATTCCTTACATAAGTCAAGAGCCTATTGTAAAGAAAGGTTACATTAAATTGCTGAGATAATTTAAAGGTATAAAACCATAAATTATGTTAACACCCTTTCTTACAAAGTAATAGAGTTTACATTTATAATGTTTAATAATAAACTAAAATAACAACCCATGAATAAAATAAAAACAAGCAAAATTCTTATTCCGGTAGATTTCTCTAAAACATCTTTAAATGCGGTGAAATATGCTGCTTTTATGGCTCAGTTTACAAAAGGGGAACTTGTATTAGTGCATGTTCAAAATAAAAACGATTTACTGGATATAATAATGCCGGCAGTTAAACTGAAAGACGTTTCTGTAATAACAAGTTTTTTAGCTGAGAAGCTTGAAAAAATTGCTGCTGATATTAAAAAGAGATATGGCATTAAAGTGAGTACATATGTTACTACAGGAAATATTACATCAGAGATTGTTAGCATGGCCGATGAAACAAAATCAACTCTTGTTGTAATGGGAACACATGGGAAAGATTCTGAAAATGGTTTCTTTTTAGGAAGTAATGCTTATCGTGTGTTAACTAAATCAGAAATTCCTGTTATGACGGTACAAACTGCTGCCGATAAATTAGGGTTTCAAAACATTTTAGTTCCGCTTGATTCGTCTCATCATTCTCGTCAAAAAGTAGATTCAGCCATTTTTATGGCAGATAAATTCGGAGCGCATTTACATATTTTAGGTGTTCTTCATGCAGGCAGCAAAGGCGATGAAAACTATAAGTACAAAATGGAGACTATTATGGGACAAATAAAAAAATTGGCCGATAAGAAAAATGTAAGTTGTACAAGCAATATACAATTTACAGAGAACCGATCTAAAACGACATTAGCGTACGCTAAAAAAATAAAAGCAGATTTAATTATAGCTATGACAGACCAAGAGGCCGAGTTCTCAAGTATAGTATTAGGTAACTATATACACCAGCTCACTAACCATAGTAAAATACCAGTATTATGTGTGCCACCTGAAGTTAATCCTCAATTAATAAGCGATGCTATTGGGGGGTTAGAATACTAAACCGTAGCCAAATAAACTAAAACAAAAAACCTCGATACTTATTATCGAGGTTTTTTGTTTTTAAATGGTTTTAATTTTTTTATGATTGTTTCTCGGCTACTTTCTTCTCTTTAGCTTGTTTGCAAACATCTAACATTTTTTGAGTGGCTTGCTGAGAGAAAGGTTCTCCTTTAATGTCTTCAAACACATAAACACGATTACCAAGTTTAGCAATATGATAGAAATGAAACTCAGATAAATCTCCAATACCAGATTCCCACATTAAAGTAGTGGCATCGTCAACTATATACTTTTTAAGTTTATTTACGTCATCGCTTGCAATATCAGCTTTTCTTTGATTAACATCTCCTGCAGATTCAATAACCGATATTTGAAAATCTTTACCAATTTTTATTTGATACTCTCCACTTGACTGCATTACGGTATCAAGAATGCCAACAGAAGAATCTGGGATTAGAACAAAGGCATTCATTCCTGTTTTACTAATATCAAAGTAACGTGTGCCTTGTGGGGCAACTAAATTTTCAGCTTCAACTTTTTTTCCTCCACATGATGCTATCACAGCAACCAACCCTACGGATAATGTTATTTTAAAAATAGATTTCATTTGTTTATGGTTTACTGCAAATGTAATTTAATTGTTGAATTATACAAAAATGGGAATTGAAAAAAGAAAGCAAAGTACATGAACAAAAAAGCCCCGCTCAGCGGGGCTTTTAATTACTTCTTTTTAGAAGTTTTTTTAGCTGCTTTTTTTGTTGCTTTTTTTACAACTTTTTTAGCTGCTTTTTTTGTCGCTTTTTTTGCTGCTTTCTTTGCCATGGTTTTTGTTTTTTGAGATTTATATGATACGAAGTAAGTAAATTATTTAGGTTAATGATAAAATCCGTCATAATATTTTTCAACACTTTTTTGTTGATATTGTTAATTACGTAAAAACAAAAGCAAGTGATTTGAAATAAATTTTATGCGTGAAATTTTTGTTCACCTTGAATGTATTGATTTCACAGGTGTTTACAAGTGTTTTATTTTTATATACGATGTAAATTGAAGTAAAAAATAAAATTGATGCGATGTATTTCGAACAAAAAATATTTTTCTTGTCAAGTAAAATAATTTGGTGAAAAGGATGAAAAATAATTTTTTTGCGTGAATTTTAGAATTTATGTGTTACGTAAATTACTTTTTTTCTGATTGAATAAAATTCCAATCAGTCTCTACATCCCATCCCGCAGGTATTTTAATAGGTTTAGTATATAAGTATACGTCTTCTGGTTGTGTATGTTTAGCAAAGTTTGCCGGCGTAAATTTTTTGTTGGCATCCAAATCATTAATTAATCGCAAAGAATAATCGGCAGCAATTAGATTGTAAAAAGTAACTATGTTTTCTTTTTTAGTACCGGAGCTATATTCCGTAAGCACTTTTCCGTTTACATCTAACAACTGCAATACATAGTAATGTAAGCTGTCAGGTAATGTAAGTTTTATTCTAAGTGTTCCAATATCTTCGTTCGTATATGTTTTAAAAGTTGCTTTAATGGTGTCGGCATTCATTTTATCCCAATAGGTTGTAAGGCTGTTAGGTAAAAACATAAGTGTATATGTTTTGCTTTCTAATAGCTTGTTCAGTAACCTTTTTTTGTAAAGTGGCAGATAGGTTGTTACCAGATTATTGTTTTCGTTTTTATTTTCGGTACTAATTAAAAGTTTTTCGCTGATGCTATCGTGAATTAGCGAACATTTATCTAAATCTATATTTTTTATAGGGAATGAAAAATTTAAAAACACATCATCATTAGTAATGCCATACATTCTTTTGTTTGGATTAACATTTACCTTTTTTGTGTTTTTGCTTATGGTGCTATCAACTTTTTGTTCGGTAGGCACGTTAAGGGTAATAGTATCAAAAATGGTTTGGTCTCTTTTCACCAGTAATTTTAGTTCTGTATCAAAAATGTCTTTATAATATACTTCAAGGGTGTCATTTTTTGTTTCGTAGGTAATTTTATCTCCAGTTAAGTTTTTATCAGTACACAACACATAAGCATCAGGCATGGTATCACTTAATATAAACTTGTTATATCCCCAAAAAGATTGAATTTTCTTTTTAATAAAGTTCCTCCCACTTTTTGGTACACTCATTATAAAATTAATACTATCGTTGCCTGTAATAGTTATAGGTGAGTTTGCAAAACCAAGCCCCTCTCCACCATCATATGCGTTATTATTGTTTTTATCGGTAACAGCTACAATTTGGTATGTGCCAGGTTTAATAGCAGAAATGGAGTACATGCCGGCCGAATCTGTTTTAATTACGTAACTTGGTTTTGTTCTGGTGGCTGCTGTATCGGTTAAATTAGTAAACAACATAATTGAAACGCCTTTTACCGAATTTGAAGTTAAAGCCCAGGTTGCTTTGCCGCTAATTGTATTTGTATCTATAGTTGTACCTGTACTAAATATGTAAGTAAGGTTTTTATATTTATTGTTTTCGTGTATATCACCTACTGATTTTCCAAACTGAATTTGGTAAGTAGTATTAGGTTGCAAATCATCGTCGAAAGTTAAAATCATTTTTTTTCCGTCTGCACGTACTTCAGGTTTATTATCCATAAATGGATTTATAACCATGGCTGCTGATACCGCTTTTATATCTACCATTTCGTCAAACTGAAATTTGATAGTAGTATTTTCTCTTGGAACGTTAGTTGAAGTATCTTTTGGTAATACGGATAATAACTTGGGAGGGGTTGTATCTTTAGCTCCCCCTGTAAGCGGACCAATTTGAGCACAGTTGTTACATACTATAACAACAAGAATAAATAAGGGAATAAGAAAAATGCGTTTGAAAATCATTTGCCAATGATGCTGGTAACTAATGAGGCTACTTTTTCTAAATAAATTTTATCTGTTTCATTAAAAGTAGCATATACATCATCATCCACATCTAAAACACCAATAACTTCTTTTTGATGATTAAAAATAGGTACAACAATTTCTGACTTAGAAGCTGAGCTACAGGCAATATGCCCCGGAAATGTATCTACATCATCTACTATAATTGTTTTAGCTTCTTTCCATGCGGTACCACAAACACCTTTACCTAATGCAATGCGGGTGCAAGCCAACGTGCCTTGAAAAGGACCCAATACTAATTGATTATTTTTTACCAGATAAAACCCTACCCAAAAATAACCAAAAACTTCTTTTATAACTGCAGTTATGTTAGCCAGATTTGCAATTAAATCTTCTTCGCCTTCCACTAATGCTTTTAATTGGGGGAGAAGAGAAGTGTATTTTTCTTCCTTACTGGTTCCTTCTATAATTATTCCTTCAGCCATTATTTTATGTTTTAGCTTAGAATTCCGCCTTCTTTCATTTTTTCGGCATTTTCTGCAAACTGTAAAGCATCAATCATGCCTTGTATGTCTCCATTCATAAAATCATCCAAATTATATAAGGTAAGATTTATACGATGGTCTGTAATTCTGTTTTGTGGATAGTTATAGGTTCTGATTTTTGCAGAACGATCGCCTGAACTAACCATGGTTTTACGTTTTTGCGTTACTTCTTCCATTCGCTTTTGATACGCGGCATCGTAAATTTTAGTACGAAGCATGTTCATAGCTTTTTCGCGGTTACCTAATTGTGAACGTTCGGTTTGACACATAACTACAGTGCCTGTTGGCACGTGTGTAAGTATAACTTTAGATTCTACTTTGTTTACATTTTGTCCACCTGCGCCACCACTACGTGCTGTTTGCATGGTTATATCAGCATCACGTAATTCAACATCTAACTCATCTGCTTCGGGTAACACAGCAACTGTTGCTGCTGATGTGTGCACACGGCCTTGGGTTTCGGTAGCAGGTACACGTTGTACACGATGTACACCCGATTCAAACTTCAAAGTACCATACGCATTATCGGCAGTTACATTAAATATAATCTCTTTATAACCTCCCATAGTTCCGGGACTTATATCAACCACTTCGGCTTTAAAGCCTTTGTTTTCAAAATAACGACGATACATTTCATACAAATCGCCCACAAAAATACTGGCTTCGTCTCCACCTGTACCGGCGCGTAACTCCATCACACAATTTTTGGCATCTTCAGGGTCTTTAGGAATAAGCATAATGCGTATCTCCTCAGCTAATTTTTCCTCAATAACTCTGTTTTCTTCCAGCTCGGCTTTCGCCATATCTAAAAAATCTTTGTCTTTTTCGGTTTTCAGAATTTCGTTAGCCGAATCAATATTATCTAATGCTTTTTTATATTCTTCATAAACCTTAACAATGGGTTCTAACTGGCGATACTCTATATTCAGTTTTTTAAACTGTTTCATATCGGCAATAACAGCGGGGTCGGCTAATTTTTGTTCAACATCTATATAACGCTGTTTTATACTGGCAAGTTTCTCAATCATCTAAAAAATAAATTTACGCGAAAGTACAAAAATGCCTTGTCTTTATGAAATATTAGATAAGAGAGGCTTCGTGAGGATACTATGTATAAAACCTACTTCCCGGTAATTTTAATTTCGGTACGACGGTTTTTGGCTTTATTTTCAGGTGTTGTATTTGGTACTTTTGGTTTGCTATCACCATAACCTTTGTAGCTTAACCTGGTGGCAGCAATGCCTGCTTTTATAGTATAATCATAAACTGCTTTAGCACGATTTTGAGATAATATTTGATTTGCCTTTTTATTACCATCACTATCTGTATGTCCGCTTATTTCAATTTTTATGGTTTTATTTTTAGTTAAGAAGTTAACCAATTTGTCTAACTCGGTTTTCGATTCAGGTTTTAAATCAAATTTATCTACATCAAAAAATACATTTTTAAGCTCGATTGAAATTCCGGTATCTATTGGCTGAAGCGCTACATCTAACAAGTAAGGTTTATTATAATCGGCAACAACATCTTTTAAACTAAAATTATCCGAGTAAAAAAGATAACCTTCTTGATTTACATTTAATAGGTAATTTTTTTGAGCAGGAAGTACAGCTAAAAAATTTCCATGAGCATCGGGAAACACTTTCGAAATAGGTTTCTGTGTTTCTAAATCAAGAATTTCTACATTGCTTTGTAGAGGTTGTTTTGTTTTTGCATCATAAATTTTTCCTTTTACAAAGGTTAAGTTTTGTGGCGCTAAATCGGCTGGTAAATCAAAATTATATAAATCAAGTCCGCCAAACCCTCCTTGTTTATTGCTATGAAAATATGCTTTCTTACCATCAGGACTAACCATTAAGCTACTTTCATTATTAAATGTGTTTATTGGGTAACCTAAATTTACAGCAGGCCCCCAAGAGCCATCAGCTTGCCTGCGGCTTACATAAATATCAAGCCCACCCATGCCAATATGCCCATCAGATGCAAAATATAAGGTTTGATTATCAGGATGAATAAATACAGCTTCTTCTCTACCGGGGGTGTTAATGTTTGGCCCAAGTTTTACAGGAACTGAAAATCTTCCATCGTCACCTACTACACTCATATATATATCTTGTCCGGTAATGCCTGTACCCGAACGAGAACCTCGTACAAAGTATAATGTTTTTCCATCAGACGAAAAAGAAGGCTGTGACTCCCATTGATTTGTGCAAACCGGCGGGCCAACATTAACCGGTTTTGTCCATTTATTATCGCCAATTTTTTGCGAGAATAGAATATCGCACATTCCAAAACCTTTAGACCCGGTACTTGCCAGCATGCCATATTGGTCTTGGCAACCTACAAAAAATAAATTTTGCCCATCGGCAGACACGCTTGGTGAACCTTCGTTACAAGGACTATTAACCCCCTGCATAGGTGCGGCTATTGACCATTGCCCGTTTATGTTTTTAGAAACATAAAAATCTTCTTGTCCATTTGCACTGCCATCGCAAGTGGTTGTTCCTATAATGCGACGCGTAAAATAAAACCATTCGTTATCGGCTGTTATAGTAGGAAAATATTCGTCATTGCCTGTGTTAATGGCAGGACCCATATTTTCAGGTTTAAACGGTTTCGGGTTTTTAATTTGTTCAACTGCAAATTGTGAACAAGCTAAAAGATGTTGTGCTTTTTCTTTTATTTCAGGGCCAATTCTTTCAAAAGAATTAAACCTTTGGAAACTTTGAATAGCCTCATCATAATGCCCGGTATAATATTGCAGTTCACCTAAATCATAAAAATTATTCGGAAAAAATTTGGGGTTTACCTCCGTAGCTTTTTTTAGTTGTTGTATGGCTTCTTCGGTTTTATTTTGGTCTATATAAATATAACTTAATCCCATCATAGCCTCTACAAAATTTGGGTCTTCATCAAGCGCTTTTTTGAAAGATTTTTCAGCATCCGCATCTTTATGTGCTTCGTAGGATTTTTTCCCTTCTTCTACATGTTTAATGGCTTTTTTATTAGTAGAGGTGTACATGCCGGGAGGCATAAATTGTTGTGCTGATAGGTAAGAGGTAAATAATATGAGGTAACAGAAAATGATAATTTTTTTCATAGATGTTATCTTGTTAAATATGTTTGTGCCTCAGTAGCAGATAATTTTTTACCATCTTTAAATACAGTAATAAAAGCGCCATTCATTCCTAAAGCAAGCACTTCCGCGCGTAGTTTTTCTGCAAAGCGCGCTTCGGTAAATGAGCCTACTGTATATAAATATAAATTATTTACTACAATATATTTAATTGGCCATGTTTTTAATTTTAGCCATGTATCAGCAATTTGCTGCGGTACTTGTTTACTATACGCGCCTATCTGCACTTTAAAGGTTATGCCATCATCGTTTGCTTTAACGCCATTATCAGCCGTTGGAGCAGGGCCTTCGGTAATTCCGTTGCTAAATGGTTGTATGCCCGTTGTTGTATTTTCAACCTGAGGGTTTGTATTAGCAGGCTGCGGGTTATTATTTGCCGGTTGTTGCGGCGCAACTGCTTCTCCTGAAAATATAATCGGCTGCTGTGGTGGAAACTGAATGGTTTTATCTGCAGAAACCTTATCTATAGCATCGGTAATTTTAATTCGTTGCCCATTTAAGTAGGCACTTACAAACGCATCACCAATGCCAAGTGCATTTACTTTTCTACGGTCTGTTTTCACTAACTCTAAATCACTATATATACCCGCTGTGTAACGATAGTTGCCATTGGTTAATTGCTCACGGAAAATTGGTTTCAAATTTCGTAATTGAGCATTGCTTACATTGTTTGTATATACACCAACTTGTATGGTAAATAACAAACCGTTTACCGTAGCTAAGTTGCTTGATTGTACAGGTTGTGCTGCCTCTGTAGTTACATTGTTTATAGGCTCTACATTAACAGGAACGTTATTATTAGCTGTAATACCGGCTGTAGCTGTTGCATCTGTATTTACAGGTTGTCCTTTTTGTTTTAATGTATCTAAAGCATCTGCTAAGTTTATTCTTTTACCATTTAAGTAGGCAACCACAAAGGCATCTCTGTAACCTAATTTTTTTAAATCGTTTTTAACTGCATTAGCATTATTGTACTTATCAAACAAACCTGCTTGGTAGCGAATAAAACCTTGTGCTGTGGTTTCTCCACCAATAGGGGTAAGGCCTTTAAAGGCATCTGTTGAAATAGGACTTTTGAAAGCACCTATCTGAACACGAAATACAAGTCCATCAGGTAATTTTTCGTTTAATGGAATAGGATGAGTAGGACTATAAGCGTTACCTTGTTTTATTTCAAAACCTTTAGTTCCTATATATTTTGCAGCTTCGGTACTTCCTTCATTTGTTGGAGTAACTGTATTATTGGTTGTATTGGGAGTTTGGTTGTTTACTGGTGGATTTTGATTAGAAGGCGTGTTATTGTTAGTAACAACCTGACTTTCGTTTACAATTTTTTGATTAGCTGTTAATGTTTGTTTTAATGTTTTGCGTTTGCTTTGTAAGTCTTTTATGGCTTGTGTTATTTTATTTTTTTGCGAAGGAGATATAGCTGCCGCCTCTTGTTTTTTCTTGCTTAATATTTCTACATCAATAGTCTTAAGATAGTTGGTGATAACTTCATCTTGCTTGTTTAAGTTTTCAGGCGTAGATGTTTCATTTTGTAACGAGGTTAATTTCTCATCATACTGAGTTGCACTTGTTGTAAATGCTTCTGAGTAAGCTGCAGATTTATTAGTAGAAGAATTGTTGTTTACTTCATTTGTTGTATTAGTTTTTGTTGCCGTGGTGTTGGTAGATACTGCAATTATATTATCAAGCGTATTTTTATCAAGCTTTTGAGAATAAGCATCTATTTCTTGTTTTTTAGATTCAACAAAACTTTGAGTGCTTGTAGCTATTTCTTGTAAAGAGTCCGCTTTCTGATTTAACGATGTCGCATTTTTCTCTGATTTTTCGGCCCTTGCTAATTTTTCTTGTTTCTCTGCTCCATCTGGTAAGGCAGCAGCATCTGTTCTTAATTGTTCGGCATGCTTTATACTTTCGTTTGCCATGTTTTTATATAAAACAGCTCCATTTTGTCCTTTTGTAACTTCGTTGGTAGATTTTGCCAGTTCGTTTTGTAGCAAACTATATTGCTTGAATTCAGGACTGCTTTTAACTTCATTTATTTGTTGAGGGCTTAAATTACTTACTGTTTGATTATTGTTAGATGGAGTAACTGTATTATTTGTAACCGGCTCTACATTATTAGTTGCATTTTGTGCTTGAGTGTTTTTTTGTTCGTTATTCTGTATTTCATTACTTGTAGCGCCAATGGTGTTAGTAGTAACTGTATTTTCAGTATTATTTTGAGTAGAATTGTTTCCAGTTTCATTAGTTATAGGTGCAATTGTATTAGTAGCTGCTGGCTCTATAGTAGCTTTTCTATTCTCTGTGTTATTCGTTGTTTCGTTAGTAATAGCAGTTGTTGTGTTACTTGTTGCCGAATTTGTATTAGAAGGATTTTCGGTTATTTGGCTATTATTTTCTGTTCCCTGATTATTGTTTGCTATTGTTGGTTCACTAACTCCTGTCAATAATTGTTCAGCCTGCTTAACTTGTTTAAGCGCTTCCTCCATTTTTTGGTTAGCTGCTAATAATTGTGCTCGTTTATTATCTTCATTTTTGTTTATGGAAGCTTTACCTAATTCAACACTTGCCTCTTGCATATTTTTTTGTGCCTGTGTTTTTAAATCTTTTACTTCGGGTGTTGCTTTATTTTTCTTTTCGGCTTCATTTAATTTAGCTAAAGAGGCTGTATATTCAGATTTGTTAGCATCGGCCAATGTTTTTAAAGCCGCATTAGAACTTTGTATTTCTTGCGATAGCTTAGTTTTAAACTCATTTATTTTTTGAGTTACATCACCTGTACTGGCGGTACTTTGTGTATCACCTCCTTTTAGTAGTTTTAAAGCTGCCTGTTGTTTTGCTAAAGCAGTTTTTTGTTTTTCATCGGCATTGCTCAGTCCACCAATACGAGATGCGATAGATGGGTCTGCCTCTGCTTCTTTTCTTAATTCTTGTGCTGCTTTATTTAGTATATCAGCCTCTCCGTCTAACTGACGAACTTGCTCTGCAACGGCTTTATTTTCAGGTTTTAAAAGTAAGTCGTCAATTCTTTTGTCGCCGCTTGTAAATGTATTTTTATCTAAATCTAATTGTTGTTTGGCGGCATTATAGGTCAAATCAGTAGCTTGTTTTTCAAGTTCTGCAATTTTAGTTAAAGCATTTTGTTGGTCTGCTCCGGTTAGTGTTTTACTATCTTTTCGCAGTTGACGAGCTTGTGCAGATATAGCATCAGCCTGTTTTAGCAAATCATCAATTTGAGATTGAGCATTATTGCTTTGTGCTGTTGCTGATTGGTTATTAATTTGCTGCAATTGCTCTTCAATGTTTTTAGCATCGCTTAGCACCCCATTAAATTTCTCATCAGCCTGCTGTTTTAATTGCAGGGCTTTTGCATCGGTATAAGTTACCGCACCAAAAAGTTTCTTTTCATCATTAAAATTATTTTGTGCCTGATTAATTAAATCATTTACCGGACCGGTGTTATTGGTTTGAGTACTATTTGTAGTTTCGTTAGTAGTTGGCGTGTTATTGGTTACTTCGGTGTTTGGTGTTACAGTATTTGTTGTCTGCGTAGTGGTGTTTGTACTTTCTTGTGTTGTAGTTGTATTATTTTCGGTTGGGTTTTTGTTTTCTTTTTGAGTAGTAGCAATTACTTCATTATTTTGAGTTTGATTATTTACAGGTGGGTTATTATTAGTAGCCACCTGTTTATTTTCATCGGTAGTTTGGTTATTGTTGCTCGCTAACGGAGAGCCACTTACTATACTTGCTGCATAATCTGCCTGACTTTTTAAAGTTTCGGCTTCTTCTTTTAACGAATTAATTTTTGCCTGATTTGTTTCTTGCTCTTTTTTCTTGTCTGCTAAGTCGCTTTCTTGTTCTTGTTTTTTTGCTGTATAGTTTTCAATTAAATCCTTGTCTTTTGTTTCAGCAATTTGTTTATCTAAACTACCTATTTCGGTAGACATGTCTTTTATATCATTAGCAATTTGCTCTTGTTTTTTCTCGGCATTTTGTAACTCTTGTTGCTTGTTGTCGGCATCAGCTTTAATGCTTTCAAGCAAGCTATTACTATTGCTTTTTTGCTTAGAAGCCGCTTCTAATTGCTTTTGTAAATCTTCAAGCTTAGCTATGGCTTGTTTATTGTTTGTTGTTTTCTCCGCTTCTTCTAATGCTTTTGCATATTGTAGGTTTAAGTTAGCCTCTTTCTGCTTGTTATTGGCGTCAATTTCTAATTGTTTAGCAATGTTATTTGCTGTTAACGATTGTGCTTCATACAAAGCGGCATCATCTTTTTGTTTTTCTGCTTCGCTGTTTAATTCTTGTTTTTTGGCTGCATCTGTTTCCGCATTTGCTTTAGCTAAAGTTTGTGCGGCTTCCTGCTTTTTTTGATTCGCTTGGTCTTGTTTAGAATTTGCTGCTGAAAAGGCGGTAGCCGCATCTGCTTTTAAACTATCGGCATTTTGTTGTAATTCGGTGGCATCATCATATGCCATTTGTACAAGTTCTTTGTTGCTTACATTTTTATTTGGCGTTTGATTTGCTGTTGATGTATTTTTAGATTCATTGTTTGCGCTATTTGCAACTTGATTATTGTTTTCAGGTACTTTGTTGTTATTTGTTGTTTGATTGTTGTTAACTGCCGGAGGCTGATTACTACCTGCCGCTAAAGGATTCTCGGGGTTTATACCAAAATCATCAGCATTAACATTCATTTTAGATTTTTGCTCAATTAAGGCTAAAAATTCTTTGTAATTGTTTTCGTCATCGTTTTTAGTATCAAAAAAGTTGGTGATGTATAATTTTTGACTTTCGTAACCAATAGCTTGTTTGTAAGGCATATAATTGTACGCAGTAGGAATATTTACTCCCTCTGATTGGGTTGGAAAACCGGGTGTTTCAACCGTAAAAATAAACTTGCCACCATTAGGTAATTTAAGCGAATAAGCTCCGTCGGCATTTGCATCAAAAGAACCAACATCTTCTCCCGTTTCAACATTTTTTACTTTTATTTTTGCAAGTACACTTTGGCTCGCATCTTTTTTCAAAACAGTTCCTGTTACAAATGCAAATTCCGCCGGACGTTTTTCTGTAAGAATTTTATAGACATCAATTTTTCCTGCCGGACTTTGCCTACTACTGGCAAAAAAGGCAATTTTTTCTATAGAGTCGGTTACAAATAAAATGTCATCGTTAGGGGAGTTAATAGGGAAAGCAAGGTTTACAGGCTCTTTCCAGCGATTAGTAGATGGGTCTAATTCACTTTTAAACAAATCAAAACCGCCCATACTGTTATGGCCTTTAGATGCAAAATATAAAACTTTTCCATTTGGGTGCAGAAAAGGAAAATCCTCATCATACTCTGTATTTATGGGAGTGGCCAAATTTTCAGGTTTGCTCCAATCACCACTTGGTAATTTTTTTACAACATAAATATCCTTGTTCTCACTCTTTTCTCCGTAGCCTGCAAAATAAAGCTGGTCGTTGCTTTTTGGCAGATATATAATTGATTTATCTTTTTTCTTTTTATCGGCTGCACTTCTAAACTCATCTGGTTTTACCAAAAGCTTACCGCCAATGCTTTTTAAGTCGTAACTTCTAAAATAATCGCCTTCACTTAATTGTTTTTTATCAAGCACAACCAACTCTTCTAAATTTGATAGTAAGCGTTTACCATTTTTGCAGGCTTGTATTTCTCTATCTACCTGCAATTTCTTAATCATTGATGCCGATGCAATATTTTTATATTGCGCGTAATAATTCATGGCTTCATCAAACTGATAATTGAAATGATAAGCTTTTCCTAAATAAAACAGTGCTTCCTTTTCATCGTCTTTAGCCGTTCTTGCCGCCGTTTTTAAAAACGGAATTGCCTTCTTTTTATCAGCCTCGGTAAACAACATACACACCCCTAACCTGAAATTATAAATAGGGTCTTTAGGATAATTAGAAACTAATTGTGAATATAATTTAAAACCATTGGTATACTCTTCATCATCAAAATATTTGGCGGCTTGCTTTTTTAGTTCATCTTCGTTTTTAAACTGACTATACCCCGCTGCACCTAAAAACAGAAAAAATAACAATAATATAACAGGTTTACTGTTATGCATAAAAAGGGCTGTATGGCTTTTTTGCCTATCCAAAATCACGGGTCTTATACCTTAGATGCGAATTACGCATAATTTCCACAAAGTTTTCTTTATTGACGGGCAACTTTTAAGCCATCCTTTGTTAATTGTATTATATAGATTTTGGTACAAGTTTTTAGGTTTTTACTGAATTTTACATGCCTAATTTCTTTTGAAAAAATACGCGGTCATATTTTTTGTGTTGCTTACCGGTATGGGTAAAGCTCAGTTTTTAGATAGTTTACACAATTCTTTTGCTGGGAAAAAAAGCTTCGATTTTGGCTATGACTCACGAAACGCATTTATAGACCATAGCCTTGTTAACGTACAAAGCCTTAAAATTGGGGTCGATTTTGGTAAAATATCTATTGGGGGTGGTTTATCGTGGCTTACTACCAATATTTCAGACAAAAAAGTCGTTCACAACAAAGAGCTGAATAAAGATACTACCGTTCAAACACAATTATCTTTTGCCTATTTATGTTATTATGTTGAGTACACCTATTATAAATCTCGCCGCTGGGAGTTTAGTATACCTATGCAAGTTGGAGTTGGAAAAATAGGTTACACGTATAATTATAGAGGCATTAAAACAACAATCGACCAGGGTTATTGTTTTGTGTATGAACCTGAAGTTGATGTTAAATTTAAAGTATTTAGATGGATTGGATTAGAAGCCGATATAGGATACCGGTTTTTAGTCAAAAATGACCCCTTAGTAAAGAAAACCTTTAATTCACCTCTATTTTCTTTTGGAACTTTTATTTTATGGGATGAATTAGCATTATTAGTGTTTAAAAAGAACAAATGGATACAGCACAAATTTGGCCCGAGCGACTGGTAATATAGTGTAAATGAATTATTTTACTAATTTTGCGGGTTTATGAGAAAAGGCAAAGAACTGATATTAGCTACTCGCGAATTTGCAAAAGAAGTGCGGTGGAAAAGCTGGTACTATACACTTACCACCTTGTTTCTTTTAATTGCCTGTAACTCAATAGCTTTTTTACCAATTCCTACCTTAATTAAAATACCATTTAGCATACTTAATGGCTGTATTATGATACGGATGTTTGTTATTTACCACGATCATCAGCATCATACCATTTTACAAAAATCTAAACTGGCCGACTTTATTTTTACGCTTTTTGGCATTTATATTTTAGCCCCAACCAGCATTTGGAAACGCTCACACGATTACCATCATAATCATAACTCAAAAATTTTCAGCTCCAGCGTGGGCTCTTATCCTGTGCTTAGTAAAGATAAGTTTTTAAGTCTGCCAAAATCAGAGCAAAAGGCCTATTTATTTGTACGAAACCCAATTACAATTTCATTTGGGTACATTGTTATGTTTATTTATGGCATGTGCGTGCTATCTTTTATTAATGGAAAAAGCAAACACAAAGATTCTTTAATTGCCCTAATAGTGCATGGCTTAGCCATTATATTAGTGACTGTATTTTTTGGCTGGAAAATTTTATTTTTAGCTATCCTAATTCCGTTTTTAGTATCGAGTGCCATAGGTTCGTACTTGTTTTATGCACAACATAATTTTCCGGATGTAGAATTTAGAGAAAAAGATGGTTGGACGTATGAAGGTGCAGCTTTAGAATCATCGAGCTATACAAAAATGAATTTTTTTATGCGTTGGTCATCTGCCAACATTGGCTACCACCACATACATCATTTAAATGCACGCATTCCATTTTATCGTTTGCCCGAGGTAATGGAAAAAATACCGGAGCTTCAAAACCCTAAAGTAACGTCTTTAAATCCTTCGGATATTGTTAAGTGTTTGCGCCTAAAAGTGTGGGATATACAAGCCCATAAAATGGTTTCGCTTAAAGGCGTTGAGTATTAAAAAACTATTTTCTAACAGATAAGGTTGTATTTGCTTGTGCAGTTGGTGTTATAACTATATCATTTATATTTACATGTGCAGGGCGAGAGGCTACCCAAAATATAGTTTCTGCGATGTCTTCTGCAACTAAGGGTTGTAAACCTTCGTATACTTTTTTAGCTCTTTCTTCATCTCCATGAAAACGAACAATGCTAAATTCAGTTTCTACCATACCGGGATTGATGGAAGATACTTTTATGCCGTGTTGCAACATATCAATTCGCATGGCTTTACTAAGGGCGTCTACTGCAAATTTAGTAGCGCAATACACATTGCCATTAGGGTAAACTTCTTTGCCTGCAAGTGAACCTAAATTAATAATATGTCCTTTTTTGCGGGCAATCATTCCTTCAGAAATTTGACGAGTTATGTATAGAAGTCCTTTTATATTAGTATCTATCATTACATCCCAATCATCTGTACTGCCATCTTGCAAAGTAGATAAGCCGGCTGATAGGCCTGCGTTGTTTAATAGGATGTCTATATTTTTAAATTCAGCAGGTAGAGCAGCTATGTTTGTTTTTACTTCGTTTAAATTTCTAACATCAAAACAAAGTGTGTGCACTTTAATTTTATAGGTACTTGTTAATTCATTGGCGAGGTTTTTTAAACGATCCTCACGGCGACCTGTAATAACTAAATCATATCCGTTTTTTGCAAATATTTCGGCACTTGCTTTACCTATACCTGCTGTTGCTCCTGTAATAAATGCTATCATTGTTTATTTATTAAAATATTCAAAAATTACCTTCTCAGAATAAAATGCTTCTATAATTCCAGGGTTATACATGCCGTTTGCTAATGTTTTTGTTTCAACTAATATATTGTCTTTATTAAAAATATATTCTTCATAGCTGGGATTATTATCATATTCGTCGAAAGTGGTTCTCTTTTCAATAATTAAATCATTTTTATATATGTAAAAAATTTCTTGAGTTTTCATTTCTTTAACTTCTCCATTGTTTTTTATTTCTGTTCCATCGGCATTCATTCTATGGATATTCTCACTATTAAAATTAGTATAAAACTCTGTTTTGGATAATTTGCCCTCTTTACTATAAAAAAATAATTCTTTATACCCACTTTTAGGATAATTATGATCTTTTGTTTCTATTATTTGATGTTTTTTATTATACAAAGTATCTATATTTATCTTATAATTTTTGTACAAATTGTAATGTGGGTCTATAGAATAACCACTGGTTGAGTCGTAAGAATAAATAAAAATATAATCACCATTAGAGTTGCTCAATGAATCGGTATGTTTTTCTTCAACAATTCTATTTAAAGAATCATATTTATAATATGTATATCCACCTTCATAATAATCGCCTTTGTAATAATCACATTTAGTTATGTATCCCAATTTATTATAATGGATAAAGTGATGTGCAGGGCTTGGTTTTTCATATCCTCCTTTATTATTTACGGAATAAGAAATTATTTTGCTGGATTTAATGTTGTTTTTTTTATAAAAAATCGAATTGAAATTAACTCGATCGACCCATTCTGGATCAGGACAATAAAATTTTAATGTATCGTGTTGTGCAGATATTTTCCCTGAAATAACAACTAATATAATTAACAGAACTCTAATCATTTTTGACAAGTTTACTTTTTCTAAATCCATAGCAAAAATAAACTACCAAACCTATGGCTAACCAGGTCGAAAACCATTTCCAGTTAGCAGCTTCCATGCCTGTAAGTAAATAACAACAAGATAGTAAACCTAAAACAGGAATAAGCGAAAGATTTTTGATGAATGAAAAAACAGATAATAGTAAACACAAAATGAAAAAGATTAGCATAGGAATATTTCTTTGTGCATTATCTGCAGTGATATGAAAAACATCCGTTATATAAGTTGGATTAAAATATTGCAGCACACCAAAAGAAACAAGCACTAACAAAGGCATAATCCACTTTGCATTTACATAAGGCAATTTAAATTTACCTTTTGTTTCAACCCCATCATCTGTTCTTTGGGGTAGCATTAAAATGCCGCCGCATACTAATACAAAAGCAAAAAGTGTACCTATACTGGTAAAATCAAGTACAAATTTTTCGTCGGTAAAAAATAAGGGTAAACCTACTACTAACCCTGTAACAATAGTTGCAAAACCAGGTGTTTTATATTTAGGATGTATAGAGGCAAAGCGTTTAGGCAATAAGCCATCACGGCTCATAGTCATCCAAATACGAGGTTGCCCCATTTGAAAAACCAATAACACACTGCTCATTGCCACTACCGCTGCAATGGATACAATAAATAGCATCCACTTAACGCCTTTTATTTTAAATATTTCGGCCAGTGGGTCGCTTACACCAAGTAAGGTATAAGAAGCCATACCGGTTAAAATTAAACACAAAATAATAAATACAACCGTGCAAATAATAAGCGAGTAAATCATACCGCGTGGTAAATCGCGTTGGGGATTTTCACTTTCTTCTGCCAGTGTAGATACGGCGTCAAAACCTATGTAAGCAAAAAACACACCCGATACCGCTCCCATTACGCCACCAAAACCATTGGGCATAAAAGGATGCCAGTTATCTACATTAATATAAAATACCCCTACAATAATTATTAAAACAATAATAGCCAGTTTTATAATAACCATTGCATTGCTGATGTTGCGCGATTCTTTAGTGCCAATGTAAACCAACCAAGTAATAAGTACATTTATAACTACAGCTGGTAAATCAAAAATAATACGCAAGCCATTTACTTGTGGGGCACTCAACCAAGCTGTTAAACCCTCACCTGCTTTATTATCTATAAAGGCACGATGCGCTTCTTTGTAATTAATGGTAAGATATTCTGGCAGGTGTAAACCAACACCATCTAATAAATTAGTGAAATAACCACTCCATGAAAACGCAATGTAAATGTTACCTATAGAGTACTCCATCAACAAAGCCCAACCAATAATCCAGGCAAATAATTCTCCGAAAGAAACATAGGCATACGTATAAGCACTACCTGATATAGGAACACGTGAAGCAAATTCGGCATAACACATAGCCGTAAATCCGCAAGCTACGGCACAAATAATATATAAAAATATAACGGCCGGTCCACCCGAAAAACAAGCATTACCAATAGCGCTAAATGTACCTCCGCCAATAATGGCTGCAATACCAAAAAAAGTAAGGTCTTTTACACGCAGTACTTTATTCATGCTTTGGTGCTCGGCAGAATCGTCACCATGCTTTATAACTTCGGTAGCAGATTTTTTTCTAAAGAGGTCGGTAAACTTCATAATTGAGAGCAAAAATAGAAATTATGGCTTAGCTTTCTTAAAAAAGAATTTTAGTTTTTGCTCATCTATAATAAGAATGCCACACATTAGTAAGAATGGCATTATAGGCACTTTATAACGCACAATGGCACCGGCTACCGGGGTAGTATAACCAATAAGCAGAAGTATAACCAAACAAATAAACAAGCATAAGGCAAATAAATTTCTATTATAACTATGCTTTTTAAACCACACACAAATAATGAGGAAGATTAGCACACAGGCGTTTTCTAATGCGGTAAATTTTTCTAAAAAAGACTTTGCAGAAAAAAAACTGGGTTTACACAAACTATTATAAATTGCAGCGGGCGCCGTTTTTATTAAAGAAAAAATGGTAGGTTCTAACCTCGATATGTTTATAGTGCTTCCGGCAATGGGTAAATCCCACACTAGGTGATAGCTTGCCGTATCGGTACTGTTTTTTGTGTAAAGTGTATCAATAAAATTTTCATTTGTCCAGTACATGTATGTGCTGCCGGGTTTTATTTTAAAGTTATTTTTTGAAAGTGTATCTAAAAACATTTTTTTATCGGGGTCTATCCTAACAAAATATGTATTGTTTTGGATAAACACTCCGCCCTTAGATACATTAATAAAATCGCGCTGCTTGAGCGAGAAAGTTTCCAGTAAATTATTTTCTGAAAAGTAATTTGAAAACAACAACCCTATAAAAAAGGTAACAACATAAAACGCAGAATAAAATAGTAACGGACGAGCAATGTTAAGTTTATTTACGCAATAAAAGCATAGTAGGGCAGGGGCAACGGCTAATAATAAATAGTTTTTGTTAATCAATAACAAAAAAGAAGCCAAAGTAAGACAAACGATATTTAATAGAATATGTTTTTTAAATACAAAAATGTGAAAGAAAGAATAGAATGCGAACCCTAATGCAAAAAGTAAAATGCCTTCTTTTAACACACCCGAACTCCAAAATACAACAGAGGGAACTAAAAATAAAACTGCAAATAATAACTTTTCTTTTTTGATAAAATAAGGTGCAAAAGTTTTGAAAAGAGCTGTTAACCCTGAAAAACAAACAAAGCACATAAATATAGTGTGCACATTAAAATTTTGAAATGAAAACAACATAACAAAGGCATTAAAGCGAATAATGGTGTGATTGTCGTTATACGTTCCAAAATCATAATGCCTGAACCAATGGTTCATTTTATTGTAGTAGGTTTCGTTAAAATAAGTGTTGTCGTTTCCTATGCCACTCATCATTTTTAAGTAATCGATATAATGGTGATTTTGTACAGCTGAAAAAATAACTTTAGAGTCGTCGAAATATTTATAGATGTCGGCGGTTTGGCGGTCGGGGTAGTAGTTTGTATAAATCCAGGTAAGAAAAAAACCTGCTATTATTTTTAATAGAAAGACAGAAATAAATGCCTGGCGTTTAATAGACCTATCTTTAAAAAAAGGCAACAAATAAATGAGGATGCAAAAAATAAAAATGTAAATACAGCCAAGTACCATTAGTTTTGTGGAGTATAAAAGTTATCGTGTTTTATTTCCATAAAATTTTCTGGTTTTACTATGGGTTTAAAGCCATATTGTGTATATAAACCATGTGCATCTCTGGTTGCTAAACAAAAACGGCGCAAACCTTGTAGTTTTGGATGCGCCATAATAAACTCCATTAGCCATTTTGATAAACCTTTGCCACGATGCGCCTCTAAAATAAACACATCAGCTAAATAACCGAAGGTGGTGTAATCAGTTATCACTCTTGCAAAACCAACTTGCTCATTTTTAAAATAAACACCAAAACAAAAAGAGTTTTCAATGCTTTGTTTAACAGTTTCTATTGGAATATGTTTTGCCCAATAACTTTCAACTGATAAATAATGATGTATAACTGCTATTTGCAAGTTACCTTTATCGGTTGAAATACTATAATCAGCGAAAGGTTCAGGCATGTTTATGGATTTGAAACCAGAGCTATATATTTTCCGTTGGCACTTATAGCAAAACGAGTTATTCTTTTTAGACTTGAAGCAGAAAAATCTGCCAATTCTGCCCACACTTTAGTATCTGTACTATAGCGATAAATTTTGCTTGCTTCTGATTTTAGCAACCCCAAGGTAGTGTGCCAAATATAATCTTGATTAGCGCTTACGTTATCAATTGCAAAAGGAGTAGCTTTTTTTGTACGTATATCAAACATGTAAACAGTATTCTGCTTCTCCTCATGTATCACATAAAAAAAAGTAGTTGAACTTACTTTTTTAAAGGAGCGTGTAGGATTGTTGCATAACCAAACATCTTGATTTGTTTTAATGTTTAAGGCGTGTAGCGAGTAAGGTGCAGTTAATTTATAATATAAAATACTATCCTTACCCAACCAGGTGTAGTAACCCACCGAATCAGTTTGCTGGCTAATACAAGATTTGTTGCCTCCTTTTAATAAATCAAATTCCCAAATTCGTTGGGTAGAATCTTCTTCAACCATAACCACCGAAAAATCTTTTTCGTTAGGTAAAATAGAGGCAGAATATTCGCTGGTGTTAGTAATGCTTAAACGAGTTGTTTTTTTGTTTTTAACATTATAGGAACATATATGTGTTTTTTTATCCGATTCAATGTCTGCTGTAAACAAAATTTCCTCGTCGTTTTTTGTAAAGCAGGGCTGATTATTGTAACCCTTATGAGAGCTAATTTTTTCAACCTCCTTTATTTTAACGAGGTTGTTTTTTATTTCTACGTTGGCCAAAAACAACTCTGTTTCTGGTAACTGAGCGAAGGCTTTTATGCCAACAAATAATAAAGTAAATAACAATATTCTCATATATGGCTGTTTTAAGTACTAAATCTAACGAAAATTTTGTAAAACACAAATGCCAATAGAGTGCCTAAAAGTGCGCCACTAAATAAATCGAAGGGGTAATGTACCCCTAAATAGATGCGCGTGTAACAAAAAATAAGAGCCCATATAAATAAACTCGTTTTTAGCCATTTTTTAGGGTAAGATTTTATCAGTAAAAACAGAAAAATAGCAACAGCAAATGCATTTGTTGCGTGCGATGAAACATAGCCATATTGCCCACCACGGTAATCATTAACAATATGAATTTTATCTTTCAACTCAATATTATGGGTCGGTCGGTAACGTTTAACCGAATTTTTAATAAGTACGGATGATCTGTCGGCTGCTACCAGCAACCCAATTATATAAAAAAAAATAATAATTAATTTACGGGTGTATATTTTATGTAACTCAATTCCCCACCAAATAAATAAAGGAATCCAAACCCAAAAATCGGTTAAATGAGGTATAAGAATATCAAAAAAAGGACTATGAAAGCTGTTTTCGAATAATAATAGCTGTTCGTCTATTTTTTTTAGGCTTTCAAACATAATTAAGATGTGAAATTAGAGTTTTTATGATGTATAAAAAATATTATATTTGCGCCCCTAAACTTATGGCGAGGTAGCTCAGCTGGTTAGAGCACTGGATTCATAACCCCAAAACTTTTTCAACAATACCAGCATTTACAAGGCTTTCAGGGATGCAAAAAGTAGCAAAAAACTGCAAAAACGAGCATTTTACCCTACACCCTTTTTTAGTCAAAATTTCTTAAAATCAATACTTCAAAGACCTGTTGATTTGAACCGTTACCTGAATTTAAAAAAAGGAGTCAGAACTAGAAAATAAGGTTATAAACATTTGATAAATGGATTAAAACTCCAGAAAAACCATAAATTATGATAGCCCGCAATCACTTGAGGATTAATATCTAATTTTGAAATGAATACAAATCAATAACAATGGATTTAAATTTGCTTACAATTGCTAGAAGAGCTGACCTGGGAAATAAAATTTCAAATGCTTTTAATAATTCAAATCAACGTATAGTTCAATTAGAAAATATTACTGATAAAATAGATGTTTCGTTAGAGTTCAATGAAAATGAAAAACTACAAAGTCGTGAGTTTGCAATCATCGGGCTAGTAAGCATAGCTGAGCAATTAATGAACGAAGTATTACATCAAGTTTTAATTTCACATCCGAAGAAATTTGGCAACAAGAAGTTTGAAATTGACGAACTTATTGAAGAAGGTTCAATTTTGGAATTATTTTATAGCAAGGCAAACCAAAAACTACTTGACCTTGCTTATGGCAAATTCGACAGATTTATTCAAAATTTTTCTGATGCTTTAGAACTTTCATCTAAAATAACAATTGACTTGATTGAAACTATTAATGAAATTAAGTGTACTAGAGATTGTTTAATTCATTCAGAAGGCAAGTCGTCCGAGTTATATTTTAGTAAGGTTGGAAGCAAAGCAAGAGTACGTGGTAATAAAGAAAAATTGAAAGTCGACTCCGATTATTATAAAAATTCAATCAATAATGTCAAAAAATTTATTTCTGAAATACAGATGGCAATTCCAGTAAAATTATTAGACTCAAAAAGGAGTTTTATTTTCAAACAGATGTGGGAAGCAACTTGTTTAAATAGAAGAATAAAATTTGAACAAGCTTGGAGTATCGAAGATTCCAGTATGGTTAAACCAATAGATATTAATGATGAATTTGGTTTTTCAAGTTCAGAAATGGAAGTATATAACTTGTTTAGGCACATATATAATTATTCTCGTTTCAAAGTGAACTTCGCCCTTTATTTTCAAAGATGGAAGCCTCAATCAAATGAACATCAAATAGCAACATCCTGGCTAGATAATCAATTCTATTTTTAAAAAAGTTCTAATTGTAAGGAATAAACCACTTTTCTTGTGCAATAGTCCTAGACATAATCAATAATGTTGCTATATAGATAAATACTCGCATTTGATTCTTATTTAATAACTTCATTTTCTTGGTTGTCAAAGTTTAAAAGCACTTAGTTTATTTTTGGAATGTACTTCTTTCCCTTGCTGTTCATGTAATAAGACAGCTTTTTATCGTCTGTAATATAAATGAAATTGGTGTTTATAATTTTTAACGAGGTGTAATTTGTTTCAACAAGAGTTGAAGAATAGGGAGCTATAAATCCATTTGTTTTACCTTTTTTATAAAACACCCAGTAATTACATGTTGATTGCAGATAAAAATATATGGAATCACAATTTTCAATAAGCATCTTCTTTTCAACGGTATTATATAAAGAATACTTTTCATTTATCAATATAGCAAACCTAGATTCCATTGCATAGCTAATTTTTTTGTAGATGCAAGGAACTAATGTATCTGCTGGTTGTAGTCGTTCTGTCATCTCCTGTAGCCCAAAGCCATTTTTTCCTTTTATTTCAAACGCCATAAAATCTATGTTATTACACCCACTATTACCATCAATCACATAAGAATTTGGCGGGGCAGCTTTCCGCCCTTTTTTATCAATATAATAACTACTGTCTTTGATACGCACAAGGGTAACATCATAATATTCATTAAAATCATTTAGTTCGTCATAGATTAAAGGAATAGTTACCTCTCCCTTTTTGTTTAGATAGCCCCATTTACTATTTTTCTGAACCTTAGCCATAAAGTCTGAATTAAAATTCCCAATCCTATTGTAAATAATCGGGATAACTGTTTCTCCATTTTTATTTATATAGCCCCATTTGTTGTGCTTTTTAACACACGCAAACCCCCGAACCATTAAACATATTGTATCATATTTTTCTTTTGATATGATTTGGCATGATGTATCTATAACAACCCATTTTTTATTTAGTTTATAGGGGATAAATCCAGTTTCCTGAGCAAAAACTGTACATACAGTTAATAATGCTATCATGCAAATCATTATGTATATTCTGTTTCTCATATTAAGAATAAATTATTGTGGTGCTTTACCATCTTTATAATCCCATTCTGCATTAAACGTACCACCTTCGTTATACCACGTCCAACAACCTACTCTTCGATTTAATAAATATTGGGCATTTAATTTCAATTGCCCATTTGGATAAAAGTCCTGACAATTACCATGAAGCCCTTTGCCATAAATGTCTCTGCCATTTTTACCATAAACCGCGAGAGCGGTTCTTTTAGCTATAATACCTCCTTCTTTGTTAAAAGTCGAATATATCTCACAGTAACCCGAATCATTTTTTATAGTTATTGTTTTAAAAGAAAATTGTAACATGGGTTTATCTACGTAGTTTTTTGTAACGGTACTATCTTTATATGTTGTGATAGTTGAACTTAAATTGCCGTTAAGATAATATGAGTTATAAATATTCTTTTTATAACTTTC
>Ga0210394_10000994_pt1 | contig 49286 bp, 50 predicted proteins | sample IncBWC12MmetaG_FD_160121 | JGI IMG/M metagenome (GOLD analysis project Ga0210394, IMG submission 160121) | Forest soil microbial communities from Barre Woods Harvard Forest LTER site, Petersham, Massachusetts, United States - Inc-BW-C-12-M | ecosystem: Environmental > Terrestrial > Soil >...
GCCCTGTAGTCTGCCAGCTGGAGGGCTTTTCCGATGGAGCAATTGCTAACGATTCAACAGTTTGCTGAGGCGATGAACATTACAGCGAGTTGCGCCCGCAGGTGGGTGTTAGAAAGAAAAATCGCAAAAGTGAAGTTGGGTCGCTTAGTGCGCATTCCGGCGTCCGAGTGCGAACGCCTCGTTGACGAAGGCACGCGGCCGGCGACATCGGTGAACCAGAGGCCCTCGTCATGGCCAGCCGAGCCAGCGAAGACCGTGGGACAGGTGAAACCATGACCAAACGAACGGAGAGGGTTGATTGGGTCGGCGGCTCGAGCGAACACAAGAGGGCTAACTCCTGGGCGGAACGAGGGTGGCGTGCCGTCCTGATAGATGCGGCTGATGGGGAGGGGCCCTTTGTCATTCCGTGGGTTCTGGACGCCCCTCCCTCCTTTGACCAAGTCAAGAACGGTCGCGGCCTTACGTTAATGTTTTCTGGGGCCGTGGAGGATCGAATCCTGATTAGTCTTGTCGGACATTCGGAATCAGGAGAGGTTATTCCTACGTTTACGTTCGTGCTGCTACCGAGTGAAATCAGGAGATTTGCAAACGCGCTACAGGAGGCGCGAAAACACGCGCAAGAGATAATTCGCGTGAACCAATTGCATCCTGGTCCGTGGCGCGCGGCGCGTGCTCCCCGATGGTTCAGAAAGTGTGCGCCGACCTGAAATACGATTGACCCTGCGGCTCTGACACGACCACCACCAGGATGTCCGATCGCCGGCGAAGTAAAACCTTCTCCGTAACCTTGACGCACATCGGCCTAGAGAAGGGTCGCTGGTAACTAGCCCCAGCTTCAACGCGGTGTCCGGCGGCGCTGGCAGTTTCCCTTCCACGGTTCTGTCACGCTGCCGGCGCTGCATAAAAACCGTGGAGGTTTTCAGATGGATGATGACAAGGGTCGCGATGGCTCTGGCCGGATAGAGTTGCCGCGCATAGATGATCGCGGTAATTGTGACGTAACCATCTACTTCGATAACTACGAGTTGACCTATGCCGAGGAGAAATGAGCACAATGAACAAAGAAAAAGAAAGATACATCGTGATCCGTCTGAAGGGCACCGACATGTTTATCGCTGAGGGCGGGAATGCAGCATCGGGTTGGTGGATCGACGGGATTCCGCCGTACCTCTGCGAGGGGGTGGCGTGGGCCACTCCGACCGACGAAACCGACGAAATCGACGTATACAATTTGATCCGCGACCTGTGTACAAGCATCACGGACATTAAACCTGACCGATTCGAGTTAGTCGAAGTCAGGCTTGTAGTCGCCCCACGATACGCACTTACCGCTATCGAACCCAAGTGGTTTCGCAAGTTGGTCAAGGGGGTCAGCGAAGAGCTGCGCAGAAAGCAAACCGAGAAATAAGAGCGGCGCGATCTCGAAGAAGATGAGGGACCGTCCGACAGCCATTCTTTATGAGACGCTGCGCAATCGACTTCTTCAGCATCGCACAGCTAAGCCCTGCGCTAAGGGTGGAAAGATATGTATTCCAAGTCGTCCGACCACGTCCGGACGTCATACACAGGCACCGGAGAGGGCGACCGGAAGTTCACGGCTGATCGCGCGGCACTAGCTCGATAAAGATACGCACGCTGCCAATGAGCGTGAGAAGTCCCTGCCCCTTCGTTAGCTTTTATGCGACCGAGGTAACTAAGGGTGGTAGTTCCGGTGTAGGCCGTCAGGAATAACCTTCCTCCACCGCAGCGGTGGCCTCCGCTGGGGACGGCTTCCCGGAACTGCCAATACCAGCGGAGGGTACGAATATGGCCGTCGAGAATGCTTATCCGTGGGGGGCAGGATTTCAAATGCGGCTGCTGGCGCTGTTAGCGCAGGAGCCCAAGAACATGTTCGATCTTATCGAACCTCAGTACTTCACCGGGAATCCTATCTATGTCGAGATAGCGCGTGTCCTCAAGGGAGTCTATGCTAAGGTTTCCAAAGGAACGCAGATCAGCCGGCATTCGCTGATAGAACTTCTTCGAGCTTCAGTGGGTAAGGACGACGCGTGGCCCGTCTACAAGGAAACGGTCAAGCGTCTGTATAAGATACCTCTCAGCGACAAAGAAATCCTGTTTACTCAGGCTCGGGAGTTTGCCAAAGAAGCGCGGTATCGGAACGCTCTCGAACTCGGCGAAAAATACGTCACCGGCCGCCAGTATGACAAAGTGCATCAGCTTCTCGACGAAACCCGCGCAGCGGTTAACGGGGCCGGAGCGGAAGCCGTGAAATGGAGCCTTCTACCTCATCCCAGGGACTTTCCTTTCAAGGAAATTGAATGGACGATTGATACGATTTTGCCCACCGACGCTGTGATTGTGCTGTCTGGGGTTGAAGGTGTCGGTAAGACATTGCAGGCCCTCTCCTGGGCCAGAGCAATCACCGAGGGAACAGAATTTCTCGGCTATCAGGCCTGGCCAAGGAAAGTTCTGTACAACGGCATAGACATGTCCAGAACGAATCTGGGCAATTACTTGCGAATGATGCGCTGGGATCCCGATGATGATTTTCGCTTCATCTCGCAGTGGACCGGAGAGGGTTTCACGCCGTCAATGCTCGATGATCCCGCAGGGGTGGCGTGGCTCTGCAAATATGCGAAGAAATACAAGCCGGTGATGTTCTTCGATACGGTGAGAGACTATTTCTCGGGCGAGGAGAATTCTTCCACTGACTGGAAACCCATTGCGGACGCAGCGCGGGAGCTTCGGTCCCTGGGCGCCACTCCGGTCCTCCTGGCTCATCCTGACAAGAGCGGGAAATTTACTGTCCGAGGGTCTCACCTGATAGCACAAAAGGCTGACATTCCATACATCGTTCGCAAAGAGAGATGGAAAGACAGGGAACTGTGCGTGCTGCAATGCCCTTCAAAAAACAGGGTAGGTTCAACGGCATTCACGCTGGCCATGGAGATGCAGTTTATTCCGATGCCGAACGACACACCATATTTCCGCTTTCGGGAGCGCCCAGATTGGAAGCCGGGAAAGATGTCAAACCGAGAGGGGGAGTTGGATTCGGTCGTCGCATACGTGGAAGAGCATCCAGACTGCGCCCAGAAACAAATCGAAGACGCTTTGCACATGGGGGGCCGCAAGGTGAAGGAGTTAGTTGCGGCGGGTGAGGAGGAAGGTCGCCTGCATCGAGAGAAAGGTCCTGGAAAAACCTGGCTATGGTCCACCGCGGATGATGCGCGTGGTAAGGTTGTGGATTTTGATGCTCTCGACATCCCTGCCTCAGGGACATAAGTGTTTCGGCGGTTTCGGCCTGCCGTTTCGAGGCTGAAAACCTTGAAACCGCTGCCCCTTGTGTGTGGCGGTTTTGAGGGTTTCAACTTCGGGGGGAAGCACTCTGCAGAGGAAATAACGAAAAAACGTGTCTGATTTAGAGTCTTAAGAAGTGAAACCGTTGAAACCGCTATACCTATAGCGGGGCGGTTTCAACGGTTTCGGTTTCTGTAAGATTTGGCCCCATTCATTTTCCTCCGAAGTTGAGAGTATTTCGGCCCTTCGGGCCGACGAGCTTCGCTCGTCCTCTTTGAAGATCAAATATCGTTCTGTAGACGAGCGTAGCGAGTCTCCCGCGAAGCGGGAAAGCGTGGACACAACTTACAGTTTGTTCGGCCTGCAGAGCCTTCCAGAACTGCCCGAGACGCTTAATTTCAGCCCCTTTACATGTGCCCGCCCCGTAGCGTTCCGCCTCGTGTCCCGTAGGAGCAAAACGGTCCACTGTAGGGGGCGCTTTAATCCCCATTTTTCACTGAATCAGGCACCAAAATACCGTCACGCGCTTAAGTCCCAAGTTTGGGCGGTTTTCGCCCCCCTCAGACACTCTCCTGCGAAAATTCCCGAAAAACCGAACAACGTGATCAACGGACTCAAATTTCCGCGTTTTCCGTCTTTCAATCATTCACCTTGGTGAGCTTTTCTGCTAATTCGTTAATAGTGCTCCCGCAGAGGTCGTGATTCCGGGGTTCTGGAGGTGTAATGACTGGCCCCTGAAAAAAGGTCGCTGGTGAAGCTTCGTCTGAATCTTGAACGACCATACAGGTACCGGCTTGCAACCAGAACCATAACGAATAAGAGGCTACTTGACCCGATGGCCTCTCGGCGTATCATTGACGAAGAATGAACGCGACTTCTCACGTTCGGCGGGTGTTTGTTTTCCTCTGTCTGGCGGCTCTGCTGTTAGCGGCGTTGACACCGGGTGCAGCTGGTTTGCCGCTCGCCATCCTCGTTACCCTGTGGCTCTTGATTGCGGTTGTCATCGCTGTTCCTCTGCCCCACGTTGACGAGCAGGATCATACGCAGCAGACTCTGGCTCTATCCGCTTTCTCGCCCCGGCCTCCTCCGGCACGGTAATTCCTCGCAGCATCTGGCCGTGATGTAGCGGCCTCGGTTCCAAACAAACGCTAGAACACTTACGGAATGAGTTGCGTTTACTCGCAGCCTCATCCCGTTCTGCGTCGATGGCCGGAGGACTCTGTGTCGATGAAACGCAAATGGCTGAGGGCACTCTTTCTGGCGATGATGGCGGTGGCATCCTTTGCTGGTCCGATGAATCCGAAGGATATCGAGGACCTTCTGCACACCATGAACGAAACGAAGGTTGAATTCACGATTCCTGATGAAAGTGACAAAGACGACGGGCTTCCGCCGTTGATGAATATCGAGCCCGTTGAGTCGATGGAACCTGGTGTTCCGGAGAGCGGCAAAGGTTCGACGAGCAATTCCTAGGAGCGGCGTCGGCCTACGCGGCTGGCCCCGATTCCGGATTTCGTTTTGCCTTCCAATTGCGCAGGACGCCTTGAACCCACTGAGGCCCCTGATCGTCTTGCAAAAAACGGTGCGGGTGGCAATTGAGGGCCACATTCTAAAAAGGGGACTTTGGGATATAATCGCGTCCGTATAGCGGATGTGGATGTATGGAACTGTTTATCTCGCTTGGTTGGGAGCCGCGAATGGAGCCTAATACGAATGTCCCTGAGGAAACTGTGGCGGAACTTTGCAAGCGAGCTGATTCGGAACAAAACCTCGAGAAGCTTTTGGAATTGGCCAGCAGGCTACAGGCGCTGATAGAGTCCCGACGATCCCCAAAAGCCCCTAAGGGGACGAACGTAACCTCGCCTGCCAAGTTTGAACCGCCGGACGCTTGACGAACGTGCTTCTCGAAACAATCTATGCCTTCGAACTGACCTCATAGAGGACACATATCAATCGGCCGGCTTCCTCCTGGCTGATGCGTTTCGCAAGAATTTTGGTACCGGCGATCTTTTCCAATACCATCATCTTCAATGGCCTCTTGACGTTCTTGTCCAGCGTGTCCAGGTCCAACGATGTCGTACCGTCGTCCGGCAAATAGCGCTGTAGAGTTTCAGCAGCTTCTCTAGGCGCCACGTAAAGCATGAGCGCCACACCTCTCTCATTCAACAGCGCCAACCGACATATGTCATTGAGCAGGTGCCCACACTTGCTCTTGGATACCGCCTTGTCAAACTTGACTTCGATCCATAGAGGCCCTTCAAGTTGACAGAGGGTATATCTTACAGCTACGTGTCGGCCCTGCTTGCGGAAGGTCTGACCGGATGTCAGCGCCACACGCAAGGAGCGTTTACGCGAAACCGACAGAAGGGCTTTTCTCTCATTGAGCTTTTGATCGTTGTGGCAATCATCCTGATTCTCGCCGCAATTGCCATCCCGAACATGCTGCGGTCGAAGATGTCGGCTAATGAGGCGTCCGCTGTGGAATCGCTACGCACGCTCAATACCGTGTGCGTCATATATTCGACCGCCTATGGTGGTTATCCATCGGCCTTGTCGAATCTGGGACCGGGCACTCCGACGACGGCTACTTCGGCTGACCTGATTGACTCGGTCTTGGCCAGTGGCTCGAAAAGCGGGTACAGCTTCACATACTCTGTCGGAGGATCAGATTCGGGAGGCGGCATTCTCTCCTACAGCATTACAGCGGTCCCCATTAGCACGGGCACGACTGGGCAGCGGAGTTTCTTCTCCGATCAGTCCGGGGTGATCCGAGCGAACCCAACCGGCACCGCGACTGCCGCCAGTTCACCGATTGGCTAATCCCCGACTTCCGCGAGTGAAGGACCAGCCAAGTAATTCCCCAGCTTTACTAACAGCTATGTGCTTACAAGGTCCATTGCCGAGGACTGTCCCCACCGACCTCAGCCACTCTGTTCATTCTGCTGAACGCAATTTCGCAAACAAATGGCCCAAGATTGGGACTCCGATTCTCGGTAACAGGAGATTTCGTTCAGTCCGCTGAACATATTATCGCCAGGGTTATTGACAAGCGGGGATATGAGAGGCTTCCCGAAGACCTGCGGAGCACAGACTGCCAGTTATGCACAGCCGTACTATATAGTATGATAAATAATGATCTATTTACTTGACATACGCAGAACCTGTGCTACAAGTTGCCCATCGCTCAAACAGTTCGAGCAGAGGGTCTGCGTTCGTATCGAGGCCCGCTGTACTGCTCGGCACTCTCCAGCGCCAGATCGGTCGCCAAGGTTATAAGCAGCGATTACCGATTTCTTTAGTTGCAGCCCCTAACTGGTTGGTTCCTCGAAGTGTGGGCGCGGACCGGACATGTTTGTGCGTGGACTCTTCTGAAAACTGAGCTGAGCAATCTAGCGGGGCAGAGTTTTGGAGGTTAGGTTTATGCGCCTTAGCGCTTGGAAGCTGGTCTTCATCCCGGCGTCTCTCATTGTTCTCTTATCCGCAGCTCTGCTTCCTGCGGCAGCTCAGACCTGGCCGAACGGCTATAGCTACCGTCGCACGGTCACAATCGACCATACGAAAGTACCGAACACGAGCGCGCTGAATTTTCCGGTGCTGATCTCGGGAACCTACTCCTATCTCGCGACAACCGGAAGCGGCGGGAATGTCACCAATTCGAGTGGCTATGACATCGTCTTCACGTCTGATGCCGCAGGCTCAACGACCCTCGCTTTCGAACAGGGGATCTACAATTCAACTACCGGTGCGGTGAATTATTGGGTCAAGGTTCCGAAGGTCTCGCATTCTTACGACACCGTGATCTACATGTTTTACGGCAACTCGTCGGTTACGACAGACCAGTCGAACAAAAATGGGACGTGGGACAGCCATTTCGAGATGGTTCAGCATTTGCCGAACGGCACAACGTTGACAGCGAACGACTCGAGCTCGAATGGTTTCAACGGAACGGTGAACGGAGCGACTGCCGTCACGGGAATGATCGATGGCGGGGCCGGACTGAGTGGGAGTTCTCAATACATTACGATGGGAAACGTAATGAATATCGGGAGCGGAGCGATGACCATGGAGGCGTGGTTAAAGGCTCCGAATTCCAATGCGTTCGGGGACATCGTGGCAAAACGAAAGCCCAGCGCATCCTGGCAGCAATATCAGTTCCTCATCGGCTATGTCGACGGAAGTGGAAACGGAGTCTCGGGAAAAATGATTGGATTTTTTGCCACCGATGGAACGAACGACGACTCCTACTACACGACGAATAATATTGTCGACGGGAATTGGCACCACGTGGCTATTACGAGAAACAGTTCAGGAAGCGTTGCAATTTATGCAGATGGTGCGTCGCAGACACTGACCACGGTCAACACGCCGTCTTCTCCACCGAATAGCGACAACACCTCTAATTTCGACATTGGGTATGACAATGGGTCGGCATATCTAAACGCCTCCGTGGACGAAGTGCGAGTGTCGAATACGAATCGTTCAGCCGACTGGATTGCGACGGAATATAACAATCAAAGCAGTCCATCGACATTCTATTCGTTGGGTTCCGCGCAAGCTGGCGTTTCTGCTCCGTCGATCACCAGCCTCTCGATCACGTCGGGGTCGGTTGGAAATTCGGTGACGATCACGGGGACGAATTTCGGGTCGACTCAGGGGACAAGCACGGTCAGTTTCAACGGCACGGCAGCCACGGCAACGAGTTGGAGCGCAACAAGCATCGCGACGACGGTACCCACTGGGGCCAGCACCGGGGGCGTTGTGGTAACCGTGAGCGGCCTGAACAGCAGCGGCGTCACCTTCACCGTGGCGGGTGGCAGTGCTTGGTCCAATGGGTACAACTATCGCCGCGTGATAACTATAGACCAAACGCGAGTGCCCAACTCAGATCAATCGAGTTTTCCAGTGCTGGTCTCGGGCACATATTCGGATTTAGCGACCACAGGTAACGGTGGGTATGTCACGAACTCAAACGGCTACGACGTCATTTTCACTTCAGACGGAGCCGGTGCTAGTACTCTCCCCTTCGAGCAGGAGTCGTACTCGGCATCGACGGGCCAATTGGTCTACTGGGTTCAAGTTCCAACTGTTTCCCACACCGCCGATACAACGATCTATATGTTCTACGGCAACTCGTCGGTTACGACAGACCAGTCGAACAAAAATGGGACATGGGACAGCCACTACAAGGGCGTTTGGCATTTGCCAAATGGGACGACTCTGACCGCCAATGATTCCACTTCGAATGGAAACAACGGCACCGTTCACGGCACAGTTACTGCTGTGTCCGGGCAGGCCGACGGGGCCGGGAGTTTTGACGGATCGACCGGGTACATCTCCACAACCAACACTTTTAATTGGCCCTTGAGTTCAACAAATCAAGTGTGGATCAAAACGACCTCAACTGGCGGTCACCCGGCGACCGACTTGGAAAACAACCAGACCGGCACAGGTACAATCCACTACGATTCGGAACTCTACGTAGACTCGACCGGCAAAGCGCAGACGACTTGCTGGGTTGGAAGTGTTGTGACTGTAGCGTCCAGTGCCGCGGTCAATGACGGGAGTTGGCACCAGCTGACGTCTACGCTCGACATGTCGACCAACTTGATGAAGTTATATGTCGATGGCGTCTCGCAAGGGACGGCGAACTGCTCGGGCGTGATTGCCCAGGACACCTTCACGGGCTACTTAAGGATTGGGAGCTACAAGATCGCCGGATGGCCCAATTCGAATGACGGGTATTTCAATGGACAGATAGATGAAGTACGTTACTCCAACATAGTCCGTTCCGCAGACTGGGTCACGACGGAATATAACAATCAAAGCAGTCCATCGACATTCTATTCGGTGGGCTCTGCGCAGACCGATATCCCTACACCGCAAATCACTAGCCTCTCGCCTACCTCAGGAGCCGTGGGAGCTTCGGTCACTATCACCGGAACGAGCTTTGGACCGAATCAGGCTGCGGGCAGCAGCACGGTTACGTTTAACGGGACGCCAGCCACCGCAACGGCTTGGGCCAGCACTAGCATTACCGTCACGGTGCCATCTGGAGCCACAACCGGTAATGCGGTGGTAACCGCGAGCGGCAATGCAAGCAGCGGAACCAGCTTTACAGTCCTTCCGACGCCGAGCATCACGGTCTTGTCGCGGGCATCCGGCGTAGTCGGAGCAGCGGTCACCATCACAGGCGTGAACTTCGGGGCCAGCCAAGGCAGCGGGACCCTAACATTCAATGGAACAACCGCAACGATTACGAGCTGGAGCGCAACCAGCATCGTTACATCGGTACCCTCTGGCGCGACGACGGGAAATGTCGTGGTGTATGCGAGCGGAGTGAACAGCAATGGGCCGAGCTTCACCGTGCTTGCTGCCGCCAACATATCAAGCCTCTCGCGTACATCGGGATACGTCGGAATCCCGGTCACCGTCACAGGCACGAACTTCGGTTCGAGTCAGACTGCAGCCGGTGGGGCGGTCTCGTTCAATGGCACTACTGCGACGATAACGAGTTGGACTTCCACGAGTATCGGTACATTAGTTCCCTCGGGGGCCACGACCGGCAACGTGGTTGTGACAGCTAATGGGGGTACGAGCAACGGCGTAAGCTTCTCAGTCGCCTCCCCGACGATCACAAGCCTATCGCCGACGTCGGGAGCGGTGAGCGCGTCGGTCACCATCACAGGCACCAACTTCGGGTCAAGTCAGGGCGCCAGTACAATCACCTTTGGCGGAACGTCGGCCACGGTATCGAGTTGGGGCGCGACAAGCATTACGGCTAGCGTCCCAACGGGTGCATCAACTGGCAATGTATTGGTGACCGTATCGGGTGTACCCAGCAACGGTGCGGTATTCGCGGTTACAGCGGCCCTTTCCGGTAGCGTTACGCAGACCGGCGGCACGGCGATCAGCGGAGCTTCGATTCAGGTTCTCCAAAACGGAGCGTCGAAGGGCAGTGCAACGTCTGCAAGCGACGGCAGTTATTCCGTCTCGAGTTTAGCGACAGGTTCTTACGATGTGAAGTTCTCGGCCAGCAGTTTTGGGACCGTTCTGCAGAGTGGTGTCTCCGTTTCTGCGAGCGGAACAACACTCAATCAAACTCTCGTTACTCCCGGGACGATTTCTGGGCAAGTCACTCAATCGAATGGAACAACGGTAATTTCCGGGGCTACGATCACGATCGTTCAAAGCGGCGAGTCCATTTCGACGGCGACGTCGAACGGCTCGGGAAACTACTCAGTGTCAAATCTAAGCGCCGGTTCGTACTCCGTTGAAGCATCTGACACCGGCTACGTGACTCAAGGGGTGGACAGCGTCAGTGTTACCAGCGGTACCGCCACGACAGAGAATTTTAGTCTCGACGCAGGGGGCACGCTGCCGATCAACTATTTTTATGATTCCTCGGGCCGGCTCGTGGGCGTCGTCGATACGGCCGGTGATGCGGCGGGCTACAGCTACGATTCGGTGGGGAACCTGTTGGCGATTACCCGCGGTACCTCAAGGCAGACATCCGTTATTTCGTTCAGTCCTTCGAAAGGGCCCGTCGGCACAGCAGTCACAATTTACGGAACGGGCTTTAGCACCACGACCAGTTCGGATTCCGTGAGTTTCAATGGCACGTCTGCAACAGTTACCGCGGCGACGACCACTTCGATTTCCGTAACGGTTCCCTCGGGAGCGACCACGGGAACGATCAGCGTGACCAGTCCCAACGGCACTGCCGCGAGCGCGACAAACTTCACTGTTACGTCGAGTTTAGGCGTGCCGACAATCACGAGTTTTTCGCCGACGATAGGAACGGCGGGAACCTCGATTACTGTGACCGGAACGAACTACGATTCAACTGCTGCAAACGACAGGCTTCGCTTCAACTACGAAACGAGTTCGACGGTCACTACGAGTGCCAGCTCGACCTCGTTGACTTCGAGTGTGCCCTCAGGAGCTACGTCTGGGCACATTTCCGTGGCTGCTCCTGCTGGGAGCACGGTTAGCAGCGGCGACTTCTTCGTTCCTCCAGGCTCGCACGTGGCTTCCGATGTCGTCCTCACGGGCCGCATATCGCTCAATGGAAATATCACCGTCCCGATCACCACGGCGGGAACGATCGGACTCATAGTGTTCGACGCCACCGCTGGTCAAAAAATCAGTGTGAATTTCACAAGCGAGACCATCACTGCTTTCGGTGCCGCGATCTACAGTCCTTCCGGTTCGGTGCTCTATAACTACGGCAGCCTCGGGGATTGCTGTGGCTATCCTCTGCCATATATCGACGTTATGACGCTGCCGGCCACGGGCACGTACACGATCATGATCTCGGGATACAGCACCTATACAGGCAGCGTCACGGTGAACCTCTACGGCTTCACCGATGTGACAGGCACGTTCACGCCGGGAGGATCGCCGGTCAACGTGACGACCACGGCCCCCGGACAGAACGCCTACTACACGTTCAGCGGCACGGCCGGCCAAATGATCTTCTTCGAATTCGGTCCGAGCTATTCAGGGGGCACCGCGAACATCTCCCTCTTGAACCCCGACGGCTCGGTGAACGCGTCGAGTTCGGGGTCTGGCGGAACTATACACTTGACGAGCACCCGGATCACGCTGGGAACAACTGGGACCTACACTGTTTTCGTCGATCCGCAATCGAACGCGGTCGGTACTACGACCTTGACCTTGTATAACGTCGTCGACTCGACCGGCGGCGTTACCGTGAACGGATCTGGCGTTACGGTCACCCTCGCGACGCCCGGCCAGTATGGCTACCTAACCTTCAGCGGCACATCCGGTCAGTTGCTGACCGTGCACGTTACCGGCAACAGTATGGGCGGAGTTACGGTTGGTCTAGAAGAGGGTTCCACGGTTCTTACGTCGGTGTTCACTGCCAACGCGAACTTTAGTCTGAGCCAGCAGACCTTGCCGGCTACAGATACGTACACCGTCTTCATCAAGCCGGACAATGGCGGGACGGGTAGCATGACCAGCGTTTCGGTGACGAGTCCTTGAGGTGATCCCAATGCAACCAAACTCCAAAATGAAAAGGTACTTTGTGTTGGGTCTAACTTCGCTGGTTCTGGCGGCCATGACCTTGGCACCGTCGTCCGCGAGGCGTGTCCAGAAGACGGATGCGCAGCCAGGAACATCGTCCGTCGTTGGGCGGTCGTCCACCCTGATGCCTGATGGCAGCTGGCTCGTGCTCGGAGGCGAAGGCGCGAACGGGCCGGTGGCAAACGCTGCGATCAAAAACGGGAGCACGGGTACGGTAGCTGCTCTTCCGCACGAACTCCTACAGGTCCGGGCTTGGCACACAGCGACCCTGCTGCCAAATGGAACCGTGCTCATCTTCGGCGGCATCGGCTCCGACGGTCAGGTGATCGCCACCGGGGAACTGTTCAATCCAGTCACACAGGAATTTACGGCGGTGAGCATGAATGGCCCGACTCCCCGCTCCCATCACAGCGCAACGCTTCTAACCGATGGCCGTGTGTTTATCGCGGGCGGGATTTCGGGTACCGGCGAAACGCTGGATAGTGCCGAGTTCCTCGACTCCACAAGTCTGGCGGGAAGTGGTCAATCCACGGGTCTATTGATCGCCCGTCACGATCAGACGGCGACGCTCCTGCCTAACGGCGAAGTCCTCATCTGGGGAGGAACCGACAGCCACGGAGAGAGCATCCAGTTCGGCGAAACTTTCGATCCGGCAGCCCTGCGGTTCAACATCGACACGACGCCATATCAGGTGAGCAACGATTCACCTGTTGTTGAATTTTCAATGCCCGGCGATCACTCCGAGAATGTGGCCGCAAATACACTGATAGCCTTGCGTTTCTCTAAGCCGTTACTCGTCACCAGTGCAAATGCGGGGACCCTGACGCTTGCGGGAGCATCGGGCGGGGTCGCAGCGAGTGTTGTTCCGGCGGAAGGTGGCATGCTGACCTTTGTTAACCCACAAGCTCCGCTGCTCCCTGGAACCAATTACGTGCTGACGGTTGCAGGCCCGACCGATCTAAGTGGCAACGCGCTGCCTCAGACGCTAATCAGTTTCACGACCGCAGGCCCTGCGCCAAATTCCGGTGCCATCCCGTTCGCTTTCGGCGGCAACGCTTCAGGGGCCAACGGGATTGATTCCCGATTTCAGAAACTCCCGCCCCTCGAAGCCCCTAGCGGCACGACGGCGCTCGCTGGTCAGTCCCTGCAGCTGAACGGTCTTCCGGTTGAGGACCTAACGTTAACGGTCGAAGATCAGAAGATAACTACCAAGACCGACGGCACCGGGCGATTCCTCCTGAAATCCCTATCGGCCGGTCATCACGTTCTCTTTGTCGATGGAACGACAGCCGGTAAGAAGAGCACTGTTTACGGCACGTACGAAATCGGAGTAGACGTGAAGGCTGGCCTAACCAACGTGCTGTCGTACACCATTTGGATGACGGAACTCGATATTGCGCACGCCGCCACAATCCCCTCTCCCACGACAAGCGATACCGTCATTGGCAGTCCCTTGCTGCCGGGGCTGGAACTCCACATTCCTTCGGGAACGGTGATCGACAGCCATGAAGGACAAGTCGTTACGCAAATCAGCATTACGCCGATTCCGCTGAGTCAGCCTCCATTCCCGTTGCCTGCTGGCGTTCAGGTCCCGATCTATTTCACCATCCAGCCCGGCGCAGCCTATCTCAAAGGGTCGCAAGGTTCCTACCCAGGGGCGCAACTGTATTATCCCAACACCTACAATGCACCGGCGGGTGCGCGCTACGATTTCTGGAATTATGATCCGGACGTGAAGGGCTGGTACGTCTACGGCCAAGGAACAGTGTCTGCCAACCGCAGCCAGATCATCCCGGACCCAGGAGTCAAAATCCATGAGTTCACCGGCGCCATGGTTGCGACACAGAGTTTTGCACCGGCGACGTCCCCAAGGGGAGCCAGTGGCGGCGATCCCGTCGACCTGTCGAGCGGCTTATTTGTCTATCGAAAGACGGACCTCACACTGGCAGACGTCATCCCGATAGCGCTGACGCGGACCTACCGGCCTGCGGATTCGCGCTCTCGCGCTTTTGGCATCGGAACAACGCATCTCTACGACATGTTTCTAGTGGGCGATACGAATCCATATACATTTCAGGAACTGATTCTTCCCGACGGTCAGCGCATTCGGTACAACCGAACGTCCTCCGGTACCGACTATATCAGCGCCGTTTACATTCACTCATCAACGGGATCGATGTTCTACGGTTCAACGATTCATTGGAACGGTGCCGGTTGGACGCTGACCCTGAAGGATGGCACCGTGTACGTCTTTCCGGACGGATCATTCACGACCAGCCCGCAACAGGCTGCGCTTCTCTCGATCACAGATAGAAACGGGAATGAAGTCACGTTGACGAGAGATTCCAGCAAGAACCTCACCAAGATCAATAGTCCGAACGGGCGCTCGATCACGCTGACCTACGATACGAGTAATCGAATCACCCAGGCTCAAGACAGCATCGGTCGCACGGTTTCCTACACGTATGACGGCTCTGGGCGGCTTTCCACCGTCACCGACGCCAACAGTGGCACGACCACGTATACGTACGACTCAAACAACAACATGCTCACGATCACCGACCCGCGGGGCATCCTTTACCTCACGAATCAGTACGACTCCAACAATCGGGTGACCCAGCAGACCTTGGCCGATGGCACCACGTACCAATTCTCCTGGACGCTTTCGTCCTACACGACCGAGGACCATTTCGTCGTTGACGGCTCTGGATACACAGGTGCGGGCCCCGGCCTCGACATCTCGGGATTCCGAGCCTGCAGCGGTTGCGAGGAAGGCTATCGGCCGCTCATCTCGCAAGTAAACGTCACCGATCAGCGCGGCCACGTTCGTAAGGTGGTCTGTGGAGACATGGGCTATATCACGAGCGATACCGGGGCCTACGGAGAAACCGGGGCACAAACGACCACGTATCAATATTTTCCGGATGACTTGCTGGAATCGACCACCGACGCACTGAGCCGCACCACGGCGTACGTCTACGACACGAATGACAATCTCACGCAAGTGACGCAACTCAGCGGGACCGGGAACGCCGTCTCGACCTCGTTCACGTATGAGTCTTCTCACAATCAACTCGCCAGCGTGACCGATCCGCTCAGCCACACGACTTCGTTCGGCCACGACTCGAGCGGCAATCTGACCTCCGTAACCGATCCGCTTAGCCACGCGACCACGTTCACCAACAACAGCGCGGGGCAGCCCCTGACGGTGACGGACCCGCTGACTCACACCACCACATTTGGCTATGATTTCGGCGATCTGGTATCGATCACCGACCCGCTTGGGCGCACGACGACCCGATTCGTCGATGCCGCTGGCAGGCTGATGTCGGTGACCGATCCACTGGGCGAGCTGACCCGTTACGCCTACGACCCGCTGAATGAAGTGACCAGCGTGACCGATCCGCAGGGGAACGCCACCACATTCAGCTACGACGGCAATGGAAACCTGCTGAGCGTAACAGACGCGAACAGCCACGCAACGAACTATGCCTACGACTACCTGGATCGCCTGGCGGCCCGCACCGACCCTCTCGGGAACAGTGAGAGCTACGGTTACGACGCAGCCGGCAATTTGACCAGTTTCGTCGACCGGCGGGGGAAGATCACCTCGTACACGTACGACAACCTGAGCCGCAGGACTTTTGCGGGATTTGGGACCACCTCGGGTCCCTCCTACGAGAGCAGCATCACGTATAACTACGACGCCGGGAATCGCTTCAGTAGCGTGGTGGATTCGGTCGCGGGCACGATCACGCCCACGTTCGACGGCTTGAACCGGCTCACACAAGAGGTCAGCACGCAGGGGACGGTGAGCTATGCCTACGATGCCGCTAGTCGGCGGACCGGCCAGACGGTGACGGGGCAAACGGCGATGGCTTACACCTACGACAACGCCAACCGGTTGACGCAGATCACTCGCGGCACTCCCACGGTATCCTTGGCGTACGACAACGCGAACCGGCGAACGTCGGTGACGCTGCCGAACGGCGTGGTGATGAGCTACGGCTACGACAACGGCTCAGAGTTGACGGGAATCACCGACACGAATGGCGGCACGACGCTGGGGACCTTGACGTACGCGTACGATCTGGCGGGACGGCACACCAGCCTGGGCGGAAGCTACGCGGCGACAGGGCTGCCCATGCCAGTGAGCAGCGCCTCGTACAACGCGAACAATCAGCTCACGCAGTGGGGCACGGCTTCGCTCTATTACGACTCGAACGGGAACATGACCAGCGATGGCTCAAATAGCTTAGCCTGGAACGCCCGGAGTCAGTTGGCCTCAATGAATTTCAGCTCGGACAGCTTCCAGTACGACGCCTACGGCCGCCGCACAGGGAAGACAATTTCGAGCAGCACGACGAATTATCTCTATGACGGTGCCAATGTGGTTCAGGAACTGTCGGGCGGCTCTCCTACCGCGAATCTGCTCAGCGGCGGCATCGACGAGGTGTTCACGCGGACAGATTCAAGCGGCACGGCGAATTTCCTGACAGATGGGTTGGGCAGCACGGCAGCACTGACCGACGGCAGCGCCAGTATGCTGGCCTCATACGCCTACGAGCCGTTCGGCAACACGACAGTCACCTCCGGCAGCTCGGCGAATCCCTACCAGTACACCGGCCGAGAAAACGATGGCACCGGCGTCTACTTCGACAGGAGCCGCTACTACTCCCCGACGCTGCAAAGATTCGTCAGCGAGGACCCGATCTTGCTGGCGTCAGGAGACCTGAACTTCTACGCCTATGCCTACAACGACCCAATGAGATATCGGGACCCCTCGGGGAGAGACCCGGTTATTGGGATATGGGTCGGGGCCATTGCTGGAGGGTTCTACGGTGGCTTGGGGGCATGGACGGAAGGCGGAAGCCTTGGGGACGTCCTGATAGGGGCCGGGGTTGGTGCTGGAATGGGAGCGCTTGTCGGATTGGCAGATCCAACCGCTGGCGTTGGCACTGCAATGCTAATTGGTGGGACGGCGGGCGGCGCTGGAGATCTACTCGGGCAATGGATTGGCGGAGTAGGTAGCCCGTGCAAACCGTTCAACTGGGGTCATGCCGCTGGGGCCGTTGCGGGAGGCGCTCTAGGAGGCTGGGGCGGAGCGCAAATGGCGGCGGCAGAAGGCTGGATCATGCAGGGTGGCGTCGCATCGATTACGGCTGGCCCCGCGGTATTACTTCCCGGCATTGGTGGAAATCTCTTACCTCCTAACACGGCCCAGAAGTGCGGGTGTCAGTGATGACGTGGCTGCACAACCCGGTCCTGCTCGGGCGTCTCGCCATTCTTCCATTGGCTGTTGTCCAATGGGGTATTGTGATGGCTTGTCTGTCTTATGTGCACGCTTTTCGACCCAGGTCTTGGCAGAGGGTGACGACATGCGTCATTTCTGCTTTCTTTTTTTGGTGCACAGTCGCGGCGCAAATTTATGGATATCAGTGGATCACTTCACGGCGACACGCAAATGATGATGTCGTGGTCACTACCGTCATCGTTTTCGAGAGTCTGCTCTCCCTCGTCCTAATTTTCTATGTTTCTAAGCATAGGACGCGATTCTTCCCGGGCGTCCGTCATAATGACACCGGTACTGCCAACTAACCAGTGCCAGGGCAGAGCGGCGCTGACGCACCGGGAGTGGGGTACGACACGCCGCCACCCGTAAAAGCGTGCTGCACAGAGTTCTGCGAGGACCTCGCGAACCAAACGGGACTCCAAGTCGGTCTGAAAGGTGGGCGCTTCACCATGCGCCACAAGGACGAGACACTCTTTTATCTCATCGAGCAGATCGGCGGCATTCGCACAGGTTCCTTGAATCTTCATACGCGAGAGAAGGGCAGCACATACCAACCGGCGCTGGATCGGCTTATTTGCATTGAGCCATCGAACCGAACCGGTACGCAGAATCTGCTTCGACTTTGGAAGAATCGCACGTGGCGGGGCCTACGATTTCCGCAACGAAGAACTCCGCCCCGTAAGGGACCACCGCCGGGTGCCGCATGCTTCGCGCCGTTTACGAAGCGTGCGGGCTTTGACTTCAGTTCTTCTCCTGTGGTTCGGGCGGGTGCCCCAGCCATTGCGGATTTTGCCAGGGTAGGGATTTGGAGCGGACGAGCCTGGGCGGACGTCATGCGCCCGGCAGGAGTAAACACGACGGTCGCCCGGTTGGCATCGCAAAGGCGAAAGGAGCAATGTATATGGCATGGTTTTATCAAATTCGCAGTTCGGATAACGCTATATTGAAGCGCGATGGCGGCTTTGCTACCCAAGACGCCGCGAAGAATGCCGGACGCGCAGACGCGAAACAAATGAAGAACTCACGTCAGCCGAACCGGCCGGATGTTGGAGTCATCATGGTAGGACAGAATACCGAAAAGCCCACGCGGTATTGATCCCTGTCTTGTCAGTTCGGCGGAGATCGGGAGTTGTTCGACCGGCAGATTCCTGGGTGGCAAGTCGCTTGGTTTGAAACCGAAAAGAGACCTTCCACGGCCCCTAGATTCAAGTTTGGAAAATGGCCGTGAATAGCAAGGACGGTCAAGACGCCGGGGTGTCCTCACTGATCCCGTCAAAAAACGGTGGCGCCGGTTAGGACTTAAGGAGCCACATTCCCACCGCACCCAGAAGCATCGTGATTGCGACGATGATCGCAGCGAACAGTGCCGGTCCGAGGACACCCCGGCCAAGCGAATTGTCCAAACTCGAGTACGTCCATTTTCTTCCGCAGACATCCGGAGAATCATCAGTTTTGTCCGGCCTCCTAGGGGACAACATGAGCCATCCAAATTTGGACGAAATTTCCGGAAAATCTCCACTTTGTGCAGGAAATCACGGGAGAAACGGAGATTGGGGCTGCTTAGCGCACGCCCCACGGCCCATTTAACAAAAATGGTGTCCTATAGAGACCGTAATTTACGTCACTTTTGGATGTCCAAAAACGGGGGTTAGAACAGTTTTGGGTTCGCCAGCTCAAAGACGGCAATTTTTCCGGATTTAGACCGTCTTAGGGACCGGGTTTGGCGGAAAAACGGAGGGCCGGAAAAACTCACGCGCAAAGGCCCCAGAGAGCAGGGGTGCCCTCAGTGATGATCAGAAAAAACGGCGCGGCCGATGAGCAGAGTGCCACGTGCCGAGAGGTTTGAATTGAGAGGCGGTCTATAATGGAGGTCCGTCGAGGTCCGATTGACTTCCAAACAGCAACAAGTCCATCAGTTCTTGAGCAAGTTCAGCCGATGGGCTGCCAGTCGACCAGACATTCTGGCCGTCGCCCTGGTCGGCTCATATGCCCGAAACGAGGCCACAGACGCTTCGGACGTTGACCTTGTGATCGTTGCCAGCGAACCGGAGAAATATCTGCAGGACACACAATGGGCGCAATACTTTGGAACAATCAGCCGCCAGCAATTGGAGAACTACGGTAAGGTCACTTCCTTGCGTGTTTGGTATTCGGGCGGACATGAAGTGGAATATGCATTTACTGACAAAACGTGGTGTGCGTTGCCCCTGGACGAGGGCACTAAGAAGGTCATCTCTGACGCCATGCAAATTCTTTCGGAACGTGGGTCAATATTGAACGGGTTGAAAAGACTGAAATACATCTCTGGACGTTCAAAGTAGCCAGCTATCCGGCAGTGGGTCGTTTGACCCGTGAAGTGCTGGGAGCTATCCTCACCCATGGTCAAGATTGCTGTCGTCGCCGACTATCAACCCAACCTTCCGTCCCACGTTGCCACCGATGCCGCACTCGAACACGCGGCTCGCGGTTTGGGCATCAATTATTCGAGAGAGTGGTTGCCAACGGAGCGGCTAGCCGGGGATAATCCGCGTCTTCTGGAATCATTCAATGGTCTCTTCATTGGTCCCGGAAGCCCTTACAAGAATCTGCAAGGCGCGGTTGATGCTATTCGATTTGCCCGCGAGTCTGGCCGACCGCTGATTGGCACGTGCGGAGGGTTCCAACACGTGGTCATCGAATACGCACGTAATGTCTTGGGCTTTGCAGATGCTCAACACGCAGAATATGATCCGTATGCCTCTCGACTATTCATCACAACGCTGACCTGCTCGTTGGCAGGTAAGACGCTCCTCATCGACATCGTACCTGGTTCACTTGCGTGGCGCATTTATGGTCGCCGGAAAGTAGAAGAACGCTATCATTGCGATTTTGGTCTCAGTACCGCGTGTCGAAGCCAATTAGAGGACGCAGGCCTGCTGACCACGGGAGTCGAGGCGGGAGATGAACAGTCGCGTGGAGAGTCGAGAATTGTGGAACTGCCCACCCACCCGTTTTTCGTTGCTACGCTGTTTGTGCCACAGATGCGCTCAACGACAGAATCGCCCCACCCCTTGATTGAAGCATTTCTGCGAGCCTCGGCCAATTCATCGGCGATGCTGGCAAACTGACCATTGGTTCCCGCTGCGGACCATACATTCCGAGAAGAGGACTTCACAGGCACTGGGAAGCGATTGCTGGATTGAATCGACGTTGCCTTACGTGGTTAGCATCGCGTTACGTGCTCAGGATTTTAAGAAGAATCTCTTCGAGACAGGTGTCAGAATACCGGGGGCGAACAATGCGCTGGACGCTCAGAATCCTGTTGGTCGCCACGGCAGTCTTGACACTCGGTCTGCGAGTCTCAAAACGGCTGAATCACAAGCCCTTGGGCTTATCGGTGAAGTTGATCGCACATACTTCACTCTCTCAGTGTGGAGACTCCGATGTTATCGTTCTGCAATTACTAAACGACCGTTCGTTCAGGATTAACTCCGAAAGCATTCCAATTGAGAACCTGAGAGGGCAACTCAGAGAAATATTTCGGTCTCGGGCAGAGCGCGTACTGCTAGTTCGCGCTGACCCAGAGGTTAGTTTTCAGGAAGTGGTCACAGCCATCGATATCGCTCAGGGCGCGATTTCAAATCTATATGTGGCATTGCTAACGCCGGAAGCGGAGAGAGAGCCGTGCTTCTACATTACGAGGCGGCCAGAATTGCCCAACCTTCCGCGATAAGTCGTTTTGGTTGAGAATCGTTCTTCTCAAGTCCTGTGAAACGGGATTACCGGAGACTGGGTTTCGTGGTCCTGGCCACATTCCGTGAAGAGGACTTCCCAGGACTTGGCTCCCCGTCATCCATGTCGAGTTGTCGAGTAAGGAATTACGCCAAGCACTACATGCAGTACCAGGATAAGAAGCATCGTTTCGCCAGTGAAAATTGCCGTCTTCGCGAGGAGGGGCCAGGTTTCTTCGTACCACCGTTGTAGAATGCTAAAAGTCAAAGTGTGCAGAATCAGGATCAACAAAAGCGCAGACCACAACTTTACTGACCGTCGGTGCCCCCAGTACGCCTGCACCAAAACCCCGAAGACGATAGCTGTGATGACTGTAAATTCAACCCACTTCCAAGCTATCTGATAATCGGGATGATAGAAGCCCACATAAATGGCCAGCCCTACAAGCGACAGACCCGCCAGAACGTAAATGAGTAGCGAGCCCAAAGTGTTCTTGAGTGACAAGCTATGGCTCCGATTTGATTAGAGTTCGCCTCGCACCCGCCAACAAGAGACATGTCGCGAGGACAGACCAATGAAGCAACTCCAAGCGGATCGGAACGGGCTGTTAAATGCGGCCAGGTCCTGTGAAACGGGATTATCGGAGACTGGGCGTCGGAGCGGAGCTACCAGGACGCGGAACATGCTTTTCGGGGTAGTCTTACGTTGTGATTCCTCGGAATACGTAAAACTGAACCAGTCTTCCCTTTCGGAAGGTGCACTCAATTTCTCCATAAAACGCAAACGATTCCCCAGTGCAGGATTGTGGTCGAACGGTGTGACTACAGGCGCTTCTTAGTTCTCCGTCTGTAAGCGGTCGGTCGGCGTCGAATCGAACTGTGCTGGGATCGTTGGTTGCTTGTGGCATTCCATAGAGAGCCACAACATTGGCCTTGCTCATGCCTAGTTTGAGACCGCCGTCCGTGCCAACACTTGTGTTGATGAGCGACGAGACTGAACAGCTTTCTTCGAAGTCAAAGTTGAAATCACCAGCGGTTACCCATAACTCTCGAAGTAGGCCGTCCTCTTCGTCCCGCGTGAATGTGATTCGCGTATGGTCTGATGTCGAAGCCACGTAGCACACCATCGGCGGTCGCGCTCCGATTCCCCGCCGTGCGTAAAAATGCTTGGTGTGCCCTAGGCGTTCTTCGACAGTCGCAAATTCTGTTTGGCCAGGAAGAAGCCCTAGAAGCCTAAAATCCCGGGGATCATTAATATTCAACGGGGATGGTTTGCTTGTCAGAGACAACGGCGAGAGCATCTGAAACACGCAAACAAACGCCACTAATATCGCTTGCCTCATGACATTTGCTGACATGCGAAACGATCTTACGATTAGTCGTGCAGCGCGTATAGATGCGATGGCCAATGCGCCACCGCCTGATAAACGGGGTGGTCTCAAGGGGTCGACGCACCACTAGGACGAAGTCCCAAGTCCAGGAATTCCAAAGGCTAAGAATCGTCCGCGAGCACAAATGCAAAGAAAAGGCGTCCTGTTTAGGCAAAAGCGAACTGCAGCCCCAAAGGATTGGTCCCCTTGAAACGTATTGTCAGATCAAATGATCAGATGGGTGATGCATCGACCGGTTGAACCGGCAGGGATTATCGGAGACTGGCTTTTCGCGGACCGGGCCACATTCCGTGAAGAACTTCCCAGGGCTTATCCGAAATCATGCATTCCGTTGATTTTGAGCTGTATCATTCGGTCCTGTGCCAAACGCACTGGGAGGCGGAATGCAAACTGGTCTGCGAAGTCATGTTGCCCTAGTGACCGGCGCGAACCACGGCATTGGCGCTGCCACGGCGAAGACGCTTGCGGCACGTGGCGCTGCCGTCGTGTTGGCTTACCTCCGCATTCCCGACCCCGGTGATCGGCACGGGCCGAAACTGTATCGGACCAATCGCGAATCAGGCGCAGAAAAGGTGTTAGAAGCGATCAAAGGTCTCGGCGGTAGCGGCGTAGCCATTGAGGCCGACCTTACTAGTTCCGATACGCCAGGACGCCTGTTCGACGCGGCCGAGGCGGCCTCCGGGCCAGTAGACATCTTGATCAACAACGCCTCAGGCTGGGTAGCGGACACTTTTTCGCCGACTCCTAAAGACCGATGGGGTCACCAGCAAAAGCGAGTCTCGGCAGAGACGATTGACTCTCAGTTTGGAGTGGATGCACGGAGCTCGGCTTTGCTCATCGCGGAATTCGCGCGCCGTCATGCCGCACGCGCTGGCAACTGGGGACGAATCGTTGGACTCACGTCAGGCGGACAGGCTGGATTCCCAAATGAAGTATCGTACGGAGCCGCGAAGGCCGCCCTGGAGAATTACACAATGTCTGCTGCGTTCGAACTCGCGGCGCTCGGTATAACCGCGAATATCGTACAACCGCCAGTGACGGATACCGGGTGGGTCACCGAAGAACTTCGCCAGCACATGGCCGGACGTGCTGACCACATCGCTAGTCCCGACGAAGTGGCTGAGGTGATCGCATTTTTGGTCTCGGACGAAGCACAGTTGATCACCGGGAACAGAATCCACCTTCGATAGAACGAAAGCCCGTGGCAGACCTGCCGCGCGGAACGACAGCGCGCCTCGAATCTGCGTGGGTCGTGACAGGGCGGGATTATCGGAGACTGGGGTCCTGGTACCCCACAATCCGAGAATGCGACTTCACAGGACTTGGCTGCTAGATGGCTGCAATTACGAGCCGAGGATTTTAGCGGCTAAGTAACCCCACACGATAGCGCAGGCAAGTACGACTCCAGCGAAAACATCGGCAGGCCACGCCTCATGGCCCCCATTTACGGCGTCGATATGCAACAAGAAGCCTGAGGCACCCAGCAAAGGCACCAAGGCTAACGAGACGATCCATAGCAGACGTCCGGGACCCTTCGCTGTTTTGAGATCCGTCTCCCAACCGCTTGCCTTGGGCAAACCCGGTCGGTCATGAACATGAGAAATTCGGACGAGGTATGCACTCGCCATAATGGCCACAAGACCCACAGCGCGAATCGGATAATTATGAGGTCCGAGATAGATGCCCACTCCCCCCAACAAGAGTAGAAGGATCGCGGCGACAAATAGGCCGTACCTCTTGCGGGCCACGTTCTGAGGCGCGATCAATGACTTTCCTCTTTTGCTTTCATGGCCAGATCGACTGCGTATGCCGTCAGGTCCCCGAGCGTAACAGAGCAATAGCACTTGCTCAAAACAACTACCTGGCGTCGATAGGGCCTGATAAACGGGATTATCGGAGACTGGAAATTCGCCCAAAAGCCAGTGTCCGAGAAGCCGACTTCTCGGGACTTGGCGCACCGTTCCTCTGCTGTCTCAGCCCTGCATGGGCTCTACAGCATATTGACTATTTGGTTTGTGGTCCCTAAACCTGTGTAAAATGGTTTAGTGGAGCGTTTCGGGCATGTGCCTGCACACAAGGCTAGTTCAGACAGGATCGGCGGCACTCATCGCCCCAAGCACGCTAGATAGTCGCCAACTCGATTCATTGGGCGGCAGGGCCACATTCCGAGAAGAAGACTTTTCAGGCGTTGGGCGAGGCCGCTGATTCTTCTAAAGCGCGTCTCAATAGTCGTCGATAGAGCGTGGCCTGACCCACGGCTGTAACAGTGCCAAGAGCAATGAGTCCGAAGGCAAACCATGATCCATCCCTTGGTCCATTTTCGACAAGCCACGAACTAGGCAAGCGGGGTTGCGCGGAAAATGCGAAGGTCAGCAACACAAAAATCAGCACAAGAAACACAAAATGGATTCGCAAGAGGCGAGGCAGCTCCCGCTGAACCTGCTTATTGCGCAGGCTATATCCGCGCCACGATTTAGTATCGACAAATACTAAAAGGAAGATGAACTCAGTATCCGCGACAAGGGAAACAATTTGCGCTTGAAATGGGTGTCCACCTAAAAGGATAAGAAGAGCAACCGTCGCGATAAAGGCAACCATGATGAAAGCAAATGTAAGGAACGACGTGAGAATGGAAGCGTTGGGAGGCGTATCCATGATGTCGGCAGTCCTGGCCTCAGAGATGCCCGCAAACCAGGCGGAGAATTGAGGGTCCGTTCGTATGTCAGGCAGCGGCAGGATCTTTTTGGCGTTGCCCTGGAGAATGAGTGTTATTCCGGTACCACGGCCGCTCATGGTCCAACCCGCGATCTCGTAGCGCAACAGTCTGCGGCTCGAAAAAGCGTACCTCAGGGTTACAGCATCCGGTTCCAGGATGAGCTTGAATGTGAGGGCGCGGAGAACCAAAGAGCCACCGACCAGGACAAGAAACAATACAAACAAGACCATCGGTGATTTCAGGCCGTGCGATCGCCACACCTCTATCGGGTATCCAATCGAGACAGCGAGTCCCACCAGACTCCAAGTCCAGCGATTCCGGCTTGAAACGGAATACGTGCGGGGATACTGCGAGGGATCAAAATTTACCTCGGCTGTCGCGCCAGGTTGCGCCCCCTGATACATATTGCGCTAAATGCTATCACACGCCGCGCGTGTAACTGGGCGCAGATCAACTCCTGATAACGGGATCGTCGTCAACTGGGAATCGAGGGTTCCCACACGACGATAAGCGGACTAATGCTTATCCGGTTGACTCCACAGGCCCCAAGGGATAGCTAGCAGCAAACCCACGACCTACGAGCAGTTGTACCGAGTGGAGCTAGACGGATAAGGAGAAGCGTACTTATCGGGATTTGGCGATTCAGCTGATCACTTTTTCTCGTATTCAACACCGGTGTCACTATCAGGATCGCCGACAATATCGTACAGTCTGTACGGAGCACGCCTGCTCAGGAGCAAAATGCTCCAGCTAGAATCTTCAAGTTGGCATTCCTTTGCCCGCTGCTTTGTCGTGGGATTGTAGTTTTCAAACATCACCGACCAACCGCCAAGGTTAGTAGTTTGGTCAAACAGTTCCCAGCTTGCGGACCCATCTAATGCGCACGCAAGCTTTTCACCGAATGCGTCGAAGACAGGGAAACTTATAAATCTTGCAGTGTGGTCACTCAGTAGGGCTATGACAGCATGCTTTTCACGCACGGAGACCGCCAGGGTAGTCGGTAGCCTCACGTTAGAAACTTCGTAAATCCCAAGGACATCAGCTTCCATGGGCCTCGTCTTCGTGTAATCCCAGAGCCAAGGATATGAAAACAATGGTGGCGGCTGGCAACCCGTTAGCAACAAACACGCAAGGACGATTAACGCCGCTGAAAATGTGGCCAAGTTCCTCATTTGGTGGTCCAAGCGTAACATCTGTAGGCGGATTCGGCCTGATAAACGGGATTCTCGGAGACTGGAATAGCGGTTTCCCACACTACGATAAGGTGAATCCCGGGACCTGGGCGACAATAGCCTCTATTCAGCACGTTGTTGATTGTTCCCCGTTGCCGGAGGTGTATTTGCTCAGGAAAATCCACGAATGTGATAGTAATGATCGTATGGACAGTCTGAATTTCGGGCGCAAACTCCTGCCGGCAACTGTGGAGATCGCTGCCGTTGCCGGACTCATTGCGATTGGTGTCTTGTATGCTCTCTCAAGCCGCGCTCAATCGCAGGCCGAAACCATCTCCTCGACATTCGAGGTGGCGTCAGTTAAGCCGAACCGGTCTACAAATGGAACAACCCGACGCATCGAACCTGGAACAATCACCTACTTGAACATTACGTTAGGTGAATTCATTGAGATGGCATACGGCGTCAAACACTATCAACTCTCCGGACCCGATTGGATAGTGAACTGGAGCAGTTCTTACAGATACGATGTGGTCGCAAAGGCGGGAGGCCCGGTTGCTGCCGAGCAACTCCAGCGGATGCTAGGCCCGCTGCTGACCGACAGATTCCATCTGGCATTTCACCGCGTAACCCGAGAGCTTCCAGTGTTTGCGCTAGTTGTCGCGAAGAACGGTCCCAAGTTCAAGGTCGGGGACGGAGGCACTGAGAGCGTCAGTCCGGACGGCACGGGTGGGGCCTCTTACATGAACTACTCCATGGCATCCTTGGCATACTCTCTCTCCCTGAGGAGCGCCGTGGGGCGACCGGTTCTCGACCGTACCGGTTTGAAGGGCGGCTATTCATTCAACGCAAATCTAGACAACGTTCCACAGGGACTAAACCCCGCAGAACTGAAGAACGCCCTCGTGAATAGCGACGCTATTTTCTCGACACTGCAGGAGCAGCTTGGACTCAGACTCAAATCACAAAAGGCGCCAGTAGAAATTCTGGTGATCGACCACGCGGAACAAGTACCCACCGAAAATTAGCGGGCAGCGAGCCAATCCCGAAGATCACATTCTTGTCGCTCGGCACAACGAATTTGCCAGTAGGCAGGTCCCGGCGAGATCGCTGGCTTCCGACCGTCAAGTCCCGTGAAACGAGGATTATCGGAATGGCTCGAACGCACGGGGCCAGTCGCACGTCCCAATCGGCGTACACTGTGGACTATGAAACGTGTGGTGATCATAGGCCGCGGAGCGTCTGGCAAATCGACCCTCGCGAGACGCTTGGGCGAAATCACTGGCCTTCCAGTGATCGAGCTGGACAAGCTCTTTTGGAAACCAGGGCTTGTCGCAACACCTCGCGATCAATGGGTGGTCATCCAGGAAGAGCTTGTAGCTGGTGACAAATGGATCATGGATGGTGACTTGGGCGCATACGACGCTGTGGAGGTTCGGCTTCGTGCGGCGGACGCAATCATTTTCTTGGACTTCGGCTTTGTTCGCTGCGCATGGCGGTCAATCAGACGCTCCCGCGAGCGTGTGGATTTCTGGCTTTGGGTATTGGCTTATCGCCGTAAAAGCCGTCCGTTTCTCATGCAGGCAATCGCAAAAAATGCGGCTAATGCGACCCTCCAGATATTTCGCGATCCAGAGGCACTGGGACGCTTCATCGCAGATATAGCCCGGACCGAAGGTCAGCGACCAGAGACTTCTCGGGACTTGGCTCGTTCATAGAGACCTTCCACGGCCCTAGATTCGAGTTTGGAAAAAGTTCGCAAATAGCAAAGACGCCCATAACGGCGGGGTGCCCTCATTGATCCAACCAAAAAACGGCGCGAATGATAGCAAGTGGCTACATCCCCCGAGACTCCTACTTCTCAGGCATTCGTCGTGACAAGTCTGTTTGAAGTGTCGGCCGGCGGGCTACAGTCTGGGCAGTTCATTTTCGTTCCCACTTTGCCGCTCGGGCAATTCCATCGTTCCTCATGCTGTCTCGTTTCCACACTTCTACATCAAATTCAGCCTTGGCGTTCCTGAGCGCATCATCGGAGTGATGGCTCTTTGCAACATCCAGAACCTTTTGGCCCGCTGCTATGACTTTCTGTTCCTGATCGTAAAGCTTCGTTTCCCAGTCCGGCCTCCCTGGAAACTGGATGTTGTGAACAATGTTGTCCGCCATCTCCCGCGCTGTTAAGCCCTGTGCATCCTGTATCGCCCTATTTGCATTTTCAGTAGCAGAGCGGAGCGGGTCTGGAGCTGGAATTGGCTGACTGCTATGCTGAACATCGTCGTCTGTGAAGACCCTCTGAGTCGTTATCTTGGCGTCCTTAGGTCTGTTTGCCCTAGCGGCATCAGCTACGGATTGCCCGAACACAGGCGGAACTACAAGAACCAGAAACGATATGATGGCGGTCCTCATCGGACTTTCTCCTATTCCTCTCGTCCGGTCTGGTTCACTTTGCTCGACCTCATGAACTTCGGAGGAGCAATTTGCCTCGGCATTCTGTTCTTCTGATCTGTGGAACTGACACCGAGGAAGTGACCCGTCTGCCGGGTGAGGTATCGGAGATAGAGAGGCAGGATTCGGATCAGGAGCACTTCCACATCGTGAATCAGGCTCTTTTCCCTGATAACGTACCAGCTGAAGTGGTTCCAGGAATTGCCACGTCGTCTGCTCCTGTCTGCCGCCCGGAGTCGCTGTCGGATATTTCCCTTGCCCACATAGACCGGCGTTGAACCGTCGTACAGGATGTAAACCCCCTGCCCTCCGTCACTGCTTCCGGGGACGTCCTCGATGTTGTTGACGTTCCGAGCCCACACTTCCCCGAACTGCTTGAGCAATGCCACTACAGCCTCCGTCCACTGAACGCCACGGCCGAAAATCCCCACCGGCATTAACGATACTCATAGTCCGTGGACACATAAACGCCAGGATTCCAAGATGACGCCTAAACATAAATGCCTCAGGATATTCGCATTCGGTTTGGCAGGGCCTTGCGTCTTCGGCGCCAAAAACTAGGCGTGTCCCAAGAAGCATTCGCGGACATGTGCCAGATGGACAGAACCTACATCGGTGGGATCGAGCGAGGCGAACGCAACGTCGCGCTGATCAACATCGAGAAGATTGCCACGGCGCTCAAATTGTCAGTTTTGGAGTTGTTTCGAGGAGTCTGATCCTGCTGGTTCAGTGAGATCTTCTTGATCCCTTCAATGCCATGAAGATTGAAGGTCCTTGTGGCGAACCCTTGCGGATGCTCGCAGAACGCACTGCTCAAGGCGTGCAGGTGTCCGTTTACGCCCTATCTGCGATGCCGTGGTTCGCCGCTTCTACGGTTGCGCAGCTTATCCGCCGGCCCGTTGCGCCATTATGGCCCGTACGTTCTCGTAGAGAGTGCGGGCCTTCGGAAGTGACTCGATTGACGTGATGACCTGCGGATCGTTTTCGACTTCAATCTCATAACCTGCTGGCAATCCGAAGGTCGTGATAAAGACTTCTTTCTTGATTTCCCGCTTGATCCAGTCCAGATTTGCCACGATGTCCGCTTCGGTATAGGTGATCCCTTCCTGATCGAGACGGTCGCGGAACATCGTTACGACCCGATCGTCCGCCATGAAATCCTTGGTGATTGTGGGCTTGGTGCCCAGAAAGTAGGTCGTAAAACTGCCTACGCCGCCACGAAACGGGAAGAAGAGATTGTGTCTCAGCACCGCTTGCTGGAAGGTGTTGAGTGTGGCTGGCATGGCCATTGTGTCCGGGGTGATTCCGCCACCGCCGAATACCTGCCGACCGCCGTCGGTGAGCTTGACCTCAGTTGGCTGCGGATTCTTGTGGTTATACTTGTAGTCGTAAAGCGACACATCCTTGTAATCGCGCTGGATGAGCCGCCCGCTTGGCGTGTAGTAACGAGCGATGGTGAGAGCCAGTCCTGTATTCTCGCTGAGCGATGACACGGTCTGCACCAAACCCTTGCCGAAGGTTTGCTCGCCGACCACCAAGCCGCGGTCGTGATCCTGGATAGCGCCCGTTACGATCTCCGACGCGGATGCGGAGTCGCCGTTGACCAGCATCACGAGTGGCGTACGAATACCCCGATTCCCCCGCACGGCGTAGTAGCGCCGCTCCTGCGAAGCACGACCGTGATGCGACACGATGAGCTGATTCTTATCCAGGAACATATCGGCCACAGAGATCGCTTGGTCCACTAGGCCACCTGGATTGCCGCGCAGATCGAAGACCAATCCTTCGAGATTGGCCACATCTAGTTGCCTGAGGGCAGCCTCGACCTCCGCACCTGTTTCTGAACTTTCGAACCCGGACAGATGCACATACCCAACGCCGGGACGGACGAGAAACGCCACGTCTACCGCGTGCTTCGGAATCTCATCGCGAGTAATGCTGAAGACGAGCGGTTCCACGTCGCCTTCGCGGATCACACTGACGTGCACCGTCGTTCCTTTTGGCCCTCTGAGAAGGTCGGAAACTTCAGATGTGGTCAGGCCGTCCGTAGGCTTGCCATCCACATTGTGGATCACGTCACCAGGGCGGATACCTGCCTTCGATGCGGGAGAATCAGGCATCGGTGCCTGCACCACCGTGTGGTTGTCCTGTGGCGCAACGGTCATTCCTACGCCGTAATATTTGCCGCGCTGGTCTTCACGCAGCGCCGCATATTGGCGCGGATCGAAGAATGTAGAGTGAGGGTCAAGAACACGCAACATCCCGGGGATAGCCCCGTCGTAGAGGGCGTGATCGGTATCTACTGGAACGGCGTAGTTTTGCTGAACTATCGAAAGGACTCGGGTAAGACTCCGGATGGAATTCTCTAGATCGGCCGTGTTGGCGGGAGTCGCGCGGACCGACGGGCCATACAGCCCTCCAAGAACCGCGGAAACAAATAATACCCCAAGAAACAGAAGCGCCCAACCTCGCTCGCGTTTCATAGCGCCCTCACTTTCAGTCTGCCTTCTCTAACTGGCGTGGTCCGAAGTGCCGGAGATGCCAGGTCCGCGAGATCCTTCTCGTGACCAACTCCACTCCAAACACCTTCGCCGGAATCCGATTTAGACCTCTAGCTTGTGCATCGTACGCCTGTCCTGCCCTCGGCACAACGCATTCGCGAAGAGCAGCCCCAACGGAGAGCCGCTCCTCTGGCTGAAGAAAGAAGCGGGGAGAGTTCTCCGCAGGAAAGAGTAAATCGCCCCCCAAAACCTCCGTGGGAAGCGAGAAATGAAATGGCCCCGGGAAACGTCAAAAGACGGGTTCTAACCAGGCTCGTCTATTTCTTCCGCAGACATCCGGAAAAATCGTCAGTTTTGTCCGGCCTCCTAGGCGACAATATGAGCCATCCAAATTTGGACGAAATTTTCGGAAAATCTCCACTCTGTGCAGTAAATCATGGGAGAAACGGAGATTGGGGCTGCTTAGCGCACGCCCCACGGCCCATTTAACAAAAGTGGTGTCCTATAGAGACCGTAATTTACGTCACTTTTGGATGTCCAAAAACAGGGGTTAGAACAGTTTTGGGTTCGCCAGCTGAAAAGGGGCAATTTTCCGGATTTGGACCGTCTTAGGGACCGGATTTGGTGGAAAAACCGAGGGCCGAAAAAACACGCGCAAAGGCCCAGGAAACCGGGTGTCCTCATCGATCCCTAGAAAAAGCGGTGCGGCTGATCCGAGACTGGCGGCATTCCGAGAAGGGATGGGCTCGGGCTCTGCCAGAACCTTGCCTTGATAGATGCTTGAAGATCTCGGTAGGCTACTACACCTTCAATTGGGAGACGGCTTCTCGACTTTGTCGATGATCATCACTTCAACCGTCGCCTTGGTTTTTTGCATCCGCAATCCCAGTTGCTGTTCCATGGCGCTGAACAGGTCGGGTGGCGCGTCGGGATCGGTGGTAGCCGCAGGCGGAGAGGGAGCGCCGCCGAAAGGCCGCATTCCGGGATCGGGCGTGAACTTAACCACAAACGTGTAGCGCGTATCGCCCAGTCCCGTCTGGTCGACCACCGGGAGATCCATGAACTGGGCCTGCATGACACTCGCAAATTCCGCGAGCGTGGCGTTGCGTACGTTGAAGCCAAATTGCGGTCGTCCGCCAAATCCAGGGAGCGGAACCGTGGCGTTTACCTCTTTCTGGATCTTCGCACCGCTCTTTGCGACGGTAATTGCGTATGCCGCCAACTCTCTGCTGTCCTTGTGGGATGCGAGCGAGAAGCGGTCCGCGAGCAACTTCTGAAGCATGGCTTTCATCTGGTTCATGCCCGGCATTCCGGGCGTGTCCGGCTTGGCTTGGATGTCGAACTTTTCGGAGTCGGCCCATGCGGGCGCGCCGACGACCTGCTTCGGATGTATATCGTAAGCGAACTTGAGCAGGTCGTTGAGAGTCGTGCCTCGAGTCAGCAGCGTGCCGCTTGAGTTTACATTTATTCCCCAGGTGGTCTGGTTCGGATCCGATGGCTTGATGGAAGCGACCTCGAACTCAGGCTTCGCGTTCGGATCCATCATCTTGGGCGGGGGCGGAGGATCAGGAATCGCCCATGCCGTCTCGTCGGTAGCACGCGCCAGGTTCAAGGGCAGAGGTGAGGGGCCCTGGGTCCAGGTTCCGGCGATCGAGGTCTTGTCCGAGTTCAGCGTCCCCTCATACGTGCCACCTATGCTAGGGACCGTCATTTTGAGGGTCGAACCCTGTAGACTGATCGTTCCGGCGGATATGGGCTGCGCTCCTTGGTCGATGCTATACATAACCGCCTTCAGGCTTTCATCAGCGTCCGATCTCGAGATCTTGATTACTATTCGCAGGTCTCTATTGGCCCCGGGGGGCTTCAGTGTGCCCTGCCATGTGCCAGTGATATTTTGGGCGCGCAGCGCGCCTACCGAAAACGGCATTAGAACGATAGTCCACAGCAACATCCACTTTTTCATGTTCCTGACTATGGTTTGCATGGGCGAGACCTCCCGGGAAAAACGTTGAGGCAACAACGGGGCCGGTAACCAGCCTACTTTGCTTCACACGACAAGGATGACCGCTTGTTTGGGGGATTCTACCACCGAACGGCCGGGCGCGAGTTCAAACTCGGCAATCCCGGTGCCCAAATCAGATCTGTTCGACTTGATCGACACAACATCGAAAGCCGGTCGCTTATAGGTGAACCCAGAAGCACGGTTTTGGAAATGTACGCCGGGAAGTATTACCGTCAGTTCGGCGAAGGCTCCTCCACATGGTCAATGACGAAGACGTTGACCGGGCCCTTTGTTGATTCCAGTTTGAGCCCGAGTTGCTCTTGCAGAGCTTCCAGAAAAGTCGGTCCTAATTCTTCTGGTTGGGCGTTTGGGCTTTGGGTCGATGGAGTGAGTTGAAGCACAAACTCAATGGTGAAATCGAACGTTCCAGCAATGCCGGTCCTGTCCAATATAGGGCGGTCCACGTCACCAATTGCGTTCAGGCAGTTAGTTATGACGGCGCTGGTCACATCGCGTGCGCCAAAACGGTAGCGGCGCGGCCCCGGTTCTGCTGGCAACTGCTGAAGCTCGCCACAGACAGCAGGGAAACCACCGGGGACCGTAGCCGCTGGTGGCACCTGTCCGGGGTCCAACACGGGCGCGGCCACGCAAATAGACGCGTCAGAATGTCGCTGGAGATGCGGCCCTAATCTCCCCGACTTTATTGAGACAAGCGCGAATACCGGAACGTTTCGCGTCTCGTAATGGGCGGATAGTTTGAAGCGGTCTTCAAGCAACGATTGCACCATCAATCGCATTTGGTCCCTTGTCGGTTTTTCGTTTGCTCGCGCGTCAATATCGAAGGTTTCGGTCGTTGCCCATTTGGGCAGTTCGGATGGCAACCCTCGCATCTCGCTGCCTGTAAGCTGATATGCAAATCCGATTAGCGGCAGAAGAGAATAGTTGATAACGCGGAACAGGCCGCCGCTCGTTGAACGACCGTCGCCAGGTCCAAGGCTATAGTTGTAGTATGGCCTTTCCGTGGATTTATTCTGTTTGACCGAGGCAACGTCGAACTCCATCTTGCCTCCGGCGTCTATCTGCCACTGCGGAACAGTGGGCTGAGAAGGCGTTCCGCCCGCCGATTGCGCCTGTAGCCTCGAGGAATACGCAACCATCACGGCGATACAAAAAACTAGTAGCAGAGCTTGCAGAACGAAGGGCCGGGGCAACTTCATTGGCCACCTCAGAAAGTGGTGATCCCGAATTTCCGATTTAGTAGACATGTCCAGCTCTCCTTAAGAGTGATTCTCTCTCACTCCCGCTAGACCCAGAAACCCCGGTCAGGTCATTGTCTGACTCGGTCGTCGTTAGGTATCTCTGTCGTCAGTGTCACAATCTTGACCGATTGCACTGTGACCTTGTTCCCGCCAGCATCAACCTGAGCAGTGATGCTCACATGGAGACCAGTATGACCTTTGAGAGCACCGGGGTTCGTTACACCCCAACTCTTCCTGTCCTTGTCGCTGACAAAACTTTTTCCACCTGAACTCACCGTTCCTACCATTGTCATCGATTTGACTGCCGTCGCAGCCTCCGGCTTTGGTTGCGCATTCGTCTGGCGTGGGGTGCTCAGGCAAATGAGTGCCACCAAAAGCGATATCAGAAATATTTTCTTCATCAGAATTCTCCTGCTCTTCCTCGAATCAAGGCCCGTAACCCCTTTATACTTTATACGCGCGGATGAACCAATCGGCACGCCTTTTTGGTAATCGAACCTTGCGGGAACCTAACAAAGCCAGGCCAGGCGTGCCGTTGTCCGACCCGAAGTTCCGTTTGACAGGCCGCTATTGGCGGGTATAAGCCACTTACTAACCTTAGGAGGGCTTTACGATGAATCTGCGTACGGGCCTCTCGTCTTTCTTCTTTGCGCTGGTTTTGGTGATTTCGACATTGTGCGCGGCATCGCCACAGTCAGCGGAACACCGGAGTCTTAGCAACTCCGTGCCGCCATCTTGCAACGTGACCGTCCCCAACGGCAGCCAACCTCCAGACAAGACCTGGGGCGGCAGTGGAAGCACTGCTTGGAAAAAAGCCGCCACCGCCTATTCATACGGAAACGGTAGGTTGTGGACGACTCTGCCCGTGGACGGAAAGTTGCACGTGGTTCCTGACGAGCAGGGCAAGCTTGGGGAAAAGTGGATATGGTACCGGACCGTCCATGGTCGTCTCTCCATAAGCGGGCGAAGATTGGACGGCCCCGGAGATTTCCGGACTGGGCCATTGGAAGAGATCGTTGTCGGGCGAGACACAGGACTTCTGGTCAATGACCTTGTCTTCCCGAGCGAAGGATGCTGGCAAATCACTGGTAGTGCCGGTGAAACTGGGATCACCTTCGTCGTGAATGTCCAAGCCGAAAGGTGAAACGGCTCGCACCGCTTGCGTGGCCACCAGCGCAAGCTCACCATCAATAAAATTCCAGATCAGGACATCGCCGCTTTTGGGGATGGATCATACCGTTCTCGGGGACGCCCTCCTGGGCACTGATTCCTGGTTCCGGAAACACTTGCGAATGGCAACAGACGGTTGGACACAGGGGGAGCCCTCACGGATTCGCGGAGAAAAACGGTGGAGCTACCTTGGCTTCCTTGGAAGAGTCTTTTTCCTACCGACATCGCCTCGGTTCACGCGTGGAGGATTTAGGAAAGCAGCGTGCTGAAACCGGGCGGCAGTTTGGCTTGTGCAGCCAGTAGAGCTGCCCTTTCGATTTGTCTCAGACGCTTCCTCGACAACACCTTGCGGGCCTTCCGCCGTTCCGCTAGCTTCTCGTGCCAAGGCCCCAGGATGTCGATGCTAAATTCCCAATACACGATAGTCCGCTGACGCTTCACGTGGTCTCTCACTTTCTGTGCTTACCTGTGGATGGTTTCTTGCGTGCCAGAAATTCCTCTCCGGATTCCCGATAGGCCCGGCATATGATGGCGCTTGGTCTGACGTGGAGTATGGCGTTTGTGGCCCGTGTCCTGGTGAATCCTGAAGCTCGTAAGAGAAAATAGGCGAGAGATGCGCTCCGACAAATTCCGCGGTGACACATCACATGGACTTTGGAGCTGTCCGTTTCAATGGCACGTTCATAGAACCGAAGGGCGTCTCGATAGAACCAGATTGGACGCGCTTCCTTGTCATCAGGGAACGGAAGCCAGAGGCGATGAAAGCTTCGGAGCTTGTTCCGGTAGCGCCTGGAAGACCGTAGGTTGATCACGTGCGTCAGGCCCATCTCGTGCAGTCGCCGCACGTCCTGCCAGCTGCAAATGGCACTGCCAAAGACCAGCCGCTCCGATACCCAAAACGCCCTCATGCCGGTACCTGCCTTGCCGCCGGCCCGCACCTAACCCGTTTGCAAAACACATGATTGCTAACGATCATGTGGCCTTCACCTTGACGTTCAAAATAGGCCACTTACGCCGTCAGATTTTCTGGGGTTTTGTAAGGACGCTTTGCAGGCCAAATACGCCTTTGCAGGGCTAACCCCTAGCTGTTTGCCTATGCGGTGCCAGGTAACGCCCCTGGTACGCAGTGCGGCCACTTGGGCGGGGTCTACGTATTTGGTGGGCCTGCCCAGCCGTTTACCCTTAGCACGGGCGTGGCGTAGGCCTGCCCTTACCCTCTCGGCAATTAAGCTGCGTTCCAACTCGGCCACTGCGCCAAGCACCGTGAAAATCATTTTCCCAGTGGGCGTGGACGTATCGACTTGTTCGGAGAGGGAGACAAATTCGATGCCGAGAGCACGGAACGTTTCCAGTGCACGGAGCAGGTGGGACACGGAGCGTGCAAAACGGTCGAACTTCCAGACAACGACTACCTCGAATTTCCGCTTGTGCGCGTCGGCAATCAGGCGGTCCAGTTGTGGACGACGTTCCTTGGCTCCGGATATGCCACGGTCAACGTATTCGTCGACAAGCGGCCACCCACGACGTTGGCAGTATTCCCGAATCTCTCTGGACTGCATTTCGGGGTCTTGGCCGTTGAGCGTGCTGACTCTGCTGTAGAGAACGGCTCGCCGATCCAAATCGGGTCCGTTGACAACTTGAGGCACTACAACTGCGGTGGTACTTTCCTTTGCAGCCATGGTTGCTCCTCCTGTGAGCGACTTTGGTTAGGGGCGCGTTGGTGCTTCAACACCGGCGCGTCCCGTTCTTTACTTTCGTTTGTAGCCCTTCTTCCGCCCCCTGCCCTTGCAATAGATTTCCTGCTTAAGCCTGCGGAGCCTGGTCAAATCTGCCTTGCTCCACAGCCGTACCGCCCTGCCGTTGCGTATGCGCAGCTTGGGGGCCTTTACCTTGCCAGCTACAACCCAGCGATGCAGGGTCATAACCGCAATTCCTGCTGCCTTGGCGGCCTGCTGCGTATTGCAGGGCGTTTTCATATAGGTGATATATATACCATATTTAACAAAGGCTGTAAAGCCTTAATTTTGGCTGCTTATACCGAGTACTTTATGCAGCCTTATTGTATGGGGCTGGCCAACTTTTGGCGGGTCGAGCAACGCACCTACGTCTATTGTTTCCGAACGTTGATAGGTATAAGGAGAGCCTGCACTCCGTCGCCCCGAAGTTGGGCCTTCACCAAGACTGTTCCGCCCACCCATCGCTCCCCGGCTGAGCTCCTCCAAGAGGCCAGCTCTTCACTGCTTTCGGCATAGGGTATAGCTTCGTTAAGGACTCGATAGATAACGGATTCTTTAGGGACGCGAAAGCGTGGAATGACCTTAATCCCCATTTTATTAGCTTCATCGTTTACATTGGCGTGCACAGCTCGCAATTCAGGCGCCGGATATTTCTTGAAGGAAAAGCTGTGTTGTGATCCAGGACCTTCTCCTGCTTTGTGCGCCAGTCGCGCTTCCACGAGAATGCACGCAGACGGCCACGATTTAAAAATACCAAGAAGCGCCGACTGTTGACTCGCTTCCGGAAATACATTCGCTCGGACCGCCTCAATCTTTTCAAATGAAATGTCACCCGCAGCGTGTTCGCGAACTATTGCGGGATAGAATGCGAACGAACCCGCGATGACATCCACGAGAGATTCTTCCGGTGATTTGGCTTGACCATCCACGTGGGTTCTTCGGAAGACAAGTCTTGTCTGATCGGTCAGGACCAAAAGATGAACGAGTTCATGCCATTTCGTGTAGTAGGCTCGAATCCGGTTCTCGCCCCTGCAATCAATAATCGAGATGTAGGGTAGCTCCCATGGTTGGGCATTCAAACGCTTAAGCGTGATTCCCAGCACCTCTCCATTCAATTCCTCATGAATTCGCACGAATCCGGCTTCTTTTTTGTCGAGAAACTCTGACCGTGCCCGGGCAAGATCGGCATTGCAGTGAACCTCTCGAAATTCGGTTCCCGACTTGTTCGCTACGCAATCCAGAAGGTCCTTCGGGGTCGAACAGGCTGGAAAATCTGATAGAAACCGTCTCACTTTCTTATGACAATAACCGGAGATGGCGTTTACCGGGTCAGAACCCGCCTTCAATCCCAGGTCGGCAGCCAGCGTCCGTATCATCAAGCTCTGATTTAGCCTCCCTGCCATCAGCCGAACACCTCTTTCACCTTATTGTGGAACGATATCCAATCATCGACAGTGAAGCGCTTTGTGTCCTGATTGCTCCGTCGCGCTACTACAGATCGGTGAGCATCTAGCAATGCTATCGTCTGAGAATATGTTAGGTCGAGCTGCTCCGCAGCCTGAGAAAGCTCCGGTGGAATCACCACCGACTCCGCTCTCAAATTGCTGCGAGTTTCCCCTGTCAATAGGTAGTCAACGGACGCGCCCAAAGCATTGGCAATTCGCAGAATATATTCGGAACTCACGTTTCTCTTGTCGTTTTCCAGGTCGCTCAGGAACCCTTTGCTGATTCCGCTAATTTCCGCCAAACGATCCTGAGTCAAACGCTTTTGTTCGCGGATATCGCGAATTCGCTCACCTATGGTGGGCATTCCACCTCCCCGGGCTAAAGAAAGTAGATTGTACAGCGAATTATCGCCGATTTCGCGAGGAAAAAAAGGCTTGACGCGACTGACAATATTCGCTATACAGTATCATTATAACGCAATGCAGATACACAAACCGCTGGCGATTCTTATCATGACTGGGTTTTCCGCCATCTCTCTCTATCACAACCCAGCCCATCAACTCAGCGCCCACGTCTCCCCGGAGCGCGAAAGATGACAACCAGTTCTCCTAGAATTCGGAGGCTCCGCAAGTCTGGCCGCCCTGCGGTTAGGCAAGCGGAGACATCACTTGAGGAAGTGACACGCCCGATTCCGGTGCCGGTCCAATGCATGCTGTGGGGCAGAGCCGCTGGCCGTTGTCAGTTTGCAGGTTGCAACCAGAGCTTGTGGAAGTCTCGTGTTACGCAAGAACAAGTCAACATTGCCCAGAAGGCGCACATTTATTCGTTTCGAAGCAGGGGATCCCGGGGAAACCTGGGCCTTGCTCCAGACGACTTGCATAATCTCGCGAATCTAATGCTGGTCTGTCATGGTTGCCACAGAAAGATCGACCAGAGGTGGGACGGCGGGCGCTACAGCGTACGACTTCTTCAACAGATGAAGGCGGCACACGAACAAAGGATCGAACGGGTCACAGGGATTTCGCCGGAGAAAACAAGTCACGTCTTGCTCTACGGCGCGAATATCGGTGAGCACAGCTCGCCGTTGAACTATTCCGAAACGGCTCCCGCGCTTTTTCCGGTTCGCTACCCGGCAAGCGACCGGGCAATCGAACTCAGCGTTCACAACAGCTCGTTCTCTGACCGGGATGCTGCTTTCTGGGCGAACGAAGCCGCGGATCTTTATCGCAAATTCGACCGGCACATTCGTGCTCCCCTAGCGGAAGGGGTGATTCGCCATCTTTCGGTCTTTGCGATTGCTCCGCAGCCGCTTTTGATTTTGCTCGGCACTTTCCTGGGCGACATCGTTCCTAGTGATGTCTATCAGCGACATCGCGAGCCACCCACTTGGGAATGGCCTCCAGAAAGCCCGACGCAGGCGTTTGAGTTACGGCGTCCCCCGAACCTTGGAGGTCCGCCGGTGTTGGTTCTTGAACTGAGCGCGACCGTTTCTGTCGAACGCATTCATCGCGTGCTCGGCAGTGACGCCAGCATCTGGTCGATTACGATCCCTTCGCCGCACAATGACGTCACAAAGTCACGTCGCCAAGTCTCGGAATTTCGAGCGCTTCTTCGAACTGTTCTGGACCAAATCAAGGCGGCGCATGGCCAACGCACGGTTTTGCACGTGTTTCCCGCAATGTCGGTTTCGCTGGCAGTGGAACTTGGTCGGGTTCGCATGCCCAAAGCCGACACTCCCTGGCAGATTTATGACCAGGTGAATGCACTCGGGGGGTTTGTTCCGGCTTTAGCTTTGCCCTATGGAGAAGAGCGCCAATGATCGAAAATTCGGCAGTAAATGCGCTTCTGCAATCAATTGTGGAAGCAATTGAGATTCCGCAGTCGTACTACGAAAAGGCTGTGGCGCGGCATCGGTCGCTTGGAGAGTGGCTCTGTCGGCCGGAATCCAGTGTGGCTGCGTTCGCGCCGGTCGTCGTCCCGCAGGGTTCGTTCCGTTATGGGACGGTGGTCCGGCCTCTGCTCGCGACCCACAAATACGATCTCGACAATGTGACGACGCTTCAGGTCGCAAAGACTCAGATGTCGCAGAAGGAACTTAAGACCCTCTATGGAGCGGAAATCAAGGCTTATGCGATCGCTCACAAAATGACCGATCCGGTTGAGGAGAGGAATCGCTGCTGGCGCTTGTTCTACGCGGACGAATTCAGCTTTCATCTGGACGCGCTTCCGTGCGTTCCGGAAGACCAACAAGTAGTCGATGCCATCGTCAAGAGCGGTGTGCCAGCGCGGTTGGCGGCGCTCGCGGTCGCGATTACTGACAAGCGCCATCCCCAGTATGAGCAAATTTCGGGGGCGCTCTTCAGCAGCAATCCGAGGGGATTTGCCGCTTGGTTTGAAGAGTGCGCCCGGAGTTGGGCTCTGCCGCGGTTGCGTGAACTCGTTAAATCGAACCTGTACGCCAGCGTCGAGGATGTTCCGGCCTACGAATTTAAGACTCCGTTGCAACAAGCCATTCAGCTTCTTAAGCGGCATCGTGACGTGATGTTTCGGACAAATCTCACTGTGGCACCGATTTCGATGATCATCACCAATTTGGCGGCGCACGCCTATACCGGAGAAGCAGATCTCTATACCGCGCTGACGAATATCGTCGAGAAGATGACGCATTTTGTGAGGTCTGAGCGTCCACGTGTCCCGAATCCTGCGAATCCGGCCGAGGACTATGCGGACAAGTGGTCTCTCAATCCGGGGCTTGAGCGCTATTTCTGGCAGTGGCACACCCAGGCCCGAGCAGATCTCAAAAGGCTTCCCGCTTTCATTTCGGGAGAGACGTTGCTTCGAGATGTTGAGCGGACGTTCGGGGTTACGCTGGGCGAAGAGGAATTGCGGCCGTATGCGATCGATCGAGCGCAGCGAGCGCCGGCGATCGTACGAGCGCCAGCATTGGTGATACCGGCATCGACACCTCGGCCTTGGGGTCATGGCGAGCGGAAGTAGTTCTGACACATTTTCCCGCTGGCGGCTCGACGAACTTCTGCTGAGACAACCGGGCTTGCGTATCATACCGGCCGATCCTGGTGTGATTCTCGCCGGCACCTTGGAAGTGAATGCCCAAATCTCAGGCAAAGCGGCGATCACTGACAAGTATCAGATCGAGCTTCGGATTCCGCAGAATTTTCCAAAAGAAATTCCGTCGGTATTTGAGACGGGCGGCCGAGTTCCACGTTCCTACCACAAGCTTCAAGACGGATCCTTGTGCTTGGCCTCGGCCACGCGGCTACGTCTGCTGCTCGCCGAGGGGCCGTCGCTCGTCCGCTTTGTGGAACGCGGTGTGGTTCCCTATCTCTATCGCTATTCCTATCTACAAAAGTATGGCGTAGCCCCTTTTGGGGATCTCGCACATGGCCCAGACGGCATTCGGGAAGACTTGATGTCGCTCTTCGGAGTGGACCAAGAGTCGGCAGTTTTGCCGTTCGTTCGTCTTGTCGCGATGAAGAAGCGGCATGCGAACAAGAAAAGGTGCCCGTGCGGCAGCGGGCGTCGTCTGGGTCGCTGTCACAATCGCCCCGTCAATCGGCTGCGTGACCGCTTGGGTCGGTATTGGTTCCGGGTCGTCGAGCAGCAACTGCTTCGCGGGTCCTCCGTGCTAGACCACCAGCCGCTCTTTCATCGGTAGGGCGAGTCACAGTCATTTCGAGCAACGATCTCGGCTACCCGTAAGGCAGTTTGCGGCAGATTCTCTCAGCAAGATTGTTAAGCTTTCAGGGAATCCGAGGACTGCCTCAGGGCGGTCAAAGCTGTGCCCAATTTTGTGCCCACCACCAATCCCTACTCGCTGCTACTGAGGTTCGAAGAGGCGAAGGCAAGCCATTGTTGCGTAGTCACTTGTAGCAATTCCTGTCCCGAGGTAGCAATGCCTCATAAGTTATTGATTTGACGTGCGGCAAATATTTGCAAGCAGGGGGTCGGGGGTTCGAGTCCTCTTGCGGAACTTGGTGCACATTTTGGTGCACACTCGTTTAACTTCGCCTCCTAATTGGTGGTCGCCCATCACAGATGGAATTTGGCGTAACCGCTTGCAGATATTAGCGGATAGCAGTTTCTCTCTGCGAGTGTCCAAAGTGCCGGGCACAACTGATAAGGGTGAGGTCGGTAGTTCGAGTCTACCCAGGCCCACCATCGTGCCGCTCCTCTCGAAGACCGCGTCAAAGTATTCCTCCGCGTTGTGATGTCCGCCTAGCTGTCACATGCGCGACTTTGTCGGCCGAGCCGGGTTGACTACTCTAGCTACGTATTGGGATATGGTATTTCGAAAGCCTGAGGCTTGCGGGTACTATTGCAGCAGAAAATCGTCTGGCGAGGAGGTTCAGATGCGCACGATTCGCTATATTTTCTTGCCGCTGCTCATGTTCATGGCGCTCGCCGTGCCGCCCGCATCATCGGCTCAGATTGGTGTCGGCGTATCTATTCGTGTCGGTCCTCCAGCCCTGCCGGTCTATACCCAGCCGCTCTGCCCGGGGGATGGCTACATCTGGACGCCCGGCTATTGGGCGTACGGTCCTGATGGCTACTACTGGGTGCCCGGCACATGGGTGTTGGCGCCCACGCCTGGCTTTTTGTGGACGCCGGGTTACTGGGGTTGGGGCAGTGGGGTCTACCTCTGGCACGCCGGATACTGGGGACCTCACGTCGGCTTCTACGGCGGGATCAACTACGGCTTCGGCTACGTGGGCGTGGGCTATGTGGGCGGACGCTGGAACAACGGTGTGTTCGCCTACAATACCGCGGTGAACAACGTGAGCGTTACGAACGTCCACAACACCTACGTCGACAAGACCGTAATCAACAACAACGTGACCGTGAACCGCGTCAGCTATAACGGAGGCGCGGGTGGAGCAAATGCCCGGCCGAGTGCGCAAGAACAAGCTGCGGAGCGCGAGCAGCACGTCCAGCCCACTGCCGAACAGTCGCAGCACGAGCAGGCTGCCCGGGGCAACCGCGCGCAATTGGCATCCGAGAATCATGGCCAGCCCGCCGTCGCGGCCACGACTAAGCCTGGGGCGTTCAGCGGTGAAGGAGTAGTCCGGGCCAGGGGCGCGGGAGGCCCGAACAACGGCGCAGCTTCCTACCGGCCGGGAGCGGCTGGGGCTCGCGGGACCGCCGCGACGCCCGCTGCTGCCAACTCCGTGCGCGCCAATCCGCCGCGCGCAAACAACCAAGCTGCGGGATCGCATCCAAACGCACGGCCTCAAAATGTCTCTCGCCCTAACGGACAGCCAAAAGGTGCGCCGCACCCTAATAACAAGCCGAAAGGCGGTGGCGGACATGGCGAGGGCAACGAAAAAAATAGAGGATAGAATGTCGTCCGCGTCGCTCCGAACGCAACCCCCTGGGAACATGGGTCGGCTACCCTAGATCAGGGTAGGGTTGGTTGTGCAACTCTACCCGGGCCCGCGTTTCCATTTTGCCGCTTAAGTCCTCCGCATTTCACGGCAGTCCTCGGAAGTTGCATCGCTCCGCATCGTCGTGTCTGTGTACGCATTCGCTTCCAAGTCCCCTTGAGTCTGTCCGCCGCAAACGGAGACCGGAGATAATTGGATGCGACCGTGAGATTCATATGCTGAAGGATCAGCTGCTGGACAGAGTCACAGCTCCTCAGGAACTGCTTTCCTCCGCGAGCGCTCCGCCGAAGCCGGGCGGACTCCCGAGCGCTGGGCGCTGGACGGGCGAACGCCTCCGCATTGCCATGTTATTGGCCGTGGTGGTGTTGGTCTACGGCAACTCGCTGCTGAATCAGTTCACTCTGGACGACGGCCTTTACATCATGCGCAATCCGCAGGTCACCCACCTGTCATTGCGCGAGCTGTTCGCGCCCAACAAACTAACCAACGTTTTTCGGCCGTTCACTTTTGCCACGCTCGCCCTGAATTGGGCGCTCGGTGCAGCGCATCCGCTCGGGTATCACGTCTTCAATATCCTGTTGCACGCGGGCGTCACTTGGCTGCTCTACCTGCTGTTGCAGGCGATCCTTGGGTCCTCGCTCCACGGGAAGGCTGCGGCGCTCGCGGCCGCCTTATTATTTGCGGTGCACCCCATTCATACGGAAGCCGTCGCCAGCGTCGCGGGACGCCCCGAACTGCTTGCGGCCGCATTCCTGCTGGCGGCGTGGCTCCTGCACCTGCGTGATCGTGAGTTTCCCGCGCTCCTCTGCTTCGTGCTCGCCTTGCTGTCCAAGGAATCGGCTGTAGTGTTTTTGGCCCTTCTGCTTATCGGCGACTATGCCCGCGGCAAATGGAAGCCTGGTCTTCGCTACGCGCGCGTCGCCGGTGTCACCCTGCTGTACATCGCACTTCTTTGGGAGGTTCAGGGAAGGCGCTTCGGCCAGGCGGGCATCGCCCCGCTCGACAATCCGCTCGCCGCCTTGCCCGCCGGCTGGAGGTTTCTCAACGCGCTTCGTGTGGCCTGGAAATATGTCGGCCTGCATTTCTACCCGGCCACGCTTTCCTGCGACTATTCCTTCAACCAGATTCCGGTCTACGTGGATTGGCGCCACACGCTGCCCGCGGCGCTGGCCGCATTGGCGGCGCTCGGCGCATGGATATGGGCGATTCGGACGCGACAGCGCGGTTTGGCGCTGGCGGGAGGTATCTATCTGGCGGGCTTCGCCGTTACGGCGAACATCCTGGTGCCAACCGGAACGATCATGGGCGAGCGACTCGCGTATCTCCCGTCGGCCGGTTTCTGCCTGCTGCTGGCACTGGCTTGGTGCTGGTTGAGGGATCGACAACGCGCGCTGGCCTGGGGACTGTTCGTCGTGGTTGTGGGCTCGCTGGGCCTGCGCACGGCGGTGCGCAATCGGGATTGGAAAGACGATCTGTCGCTTTTTTCCGCCGCCGTGCGCGCGGCGCCGAACAGCGCGAAGGCGCACGCCGATCTCGCCGGCCAATACATGGCTGGCAGGCAACTCGACCTGGCTCAAGCGGAGTTTCAAGCCTCGCTGCGAATTTATCCTGGCTATCCAGATGCGCTTGCATCCTATGGGCTTCTCCAGTTCTGGCGTGGCAATTATCAGGACGCGGACCGGATGATGGAGCGGGCGCTGCAAACCAGCGCCAGGGACAATCCCAACTACGATTTCATGGCCGTGAACCTCGCGGCGTTGTGGATGCAGACGGGTGACAAAGACGATGCCTTGCAGCTTTTGAATCGAGAGATTGCGGAAGCGCCCGGGTACGCGCGCGCCTGGTCGAACCGCGCCGTGCTCCGTTATCAGAACGGTGAGAGGCAAGCAGCCCGCGCCGACGCGGAGGCCGCTCTGCGTTTGGATCGCGACAGCTCCCAGGCGCAAAATCTGCTGCGTTTGCTCGGTACCAGGTCGGCGGCTTCTAATTAGCATCCGCATTCCCCTCGCAATAACCCTGCGCTCAAAACTTCGCCGGAGCATTGCAAACGGGCGATGCCGGGTGTACGTTATCGTCGGCCGGGGAGTCAAAATGGAAATCCCAATCCAAATGACAAATCGGAAAGCATTCTGACGTCGATGTCATGGGGGCTGGAAATGTCATCTGAGTTGTCACCGTGGATTGATCTCTTGTTGAATCGGCGCACGTTTCTTTCGGGGGCGGCAGTGACGGGCGCGGCTTCGCTACTGAGCGCTTTGCCCCAGGGCGCGGACGCGCAGGGGCAGGGGCAACCGGCGTCGGGAGTAGCGGCGCCGCCGGATACGCAGGAGCAGCGGCTCTCCGACTTGGTGACCGCCAATCATATCCTCTTCGACCAAGGGATTGTGGACGGCCTGGGACACGTCAGCGTGCGCTCGCTGAAGGACCCTTCACACTTTTTCGTGTCGCGATCCCTCGCTCCCGGGCTGACGACTTTGGACGATATCCTCGAGTTCGATCAAGACACCAAGCCGGTCAACGCGCGCGGCCGGCAAGCATACCTGGAATCGTTCATCCACGGAGAGATCTTTCGCGCGCGTCCGGACGTGCATGCGGTGGTCCACGCGCATACGCCGGCCGTGGTCGCCTTTGCTTCGACGGACGTTCCGCTGCGCCCCATTCTCCACATGATGGATTTCATGCGCGAAACGCCGCCGGTGTTTATTCTCCCTCCCGGTAAGGGCGTGGCGTACGGCATCCTGGTGGACAGCAATGCGCGCGGGGCCTCGCTGGCCAAGACGCTCGGCAGTAGCATCGTGGTTCTCATGCGCAATCACGGTTTCACGGTCGTAGGCCCGAATATCGCCAGCGCCGTATCCCGTGCACACTACATGATCGTCAATGCGCAGATTGCGCTCGACGCGCTGAAGCTCGGTAAGCCCACGTTCCTGGATGTCCCGGAAGCGAAAGGCGGCGTGGCCGGGACCGAAGGCCCCGACCGCGGTTATCCGCTCTGGGCGGCCCGAGCTGACGCGGCCGCGGCGCTCGTGCAGAATTTCATCAACAAGAAAGCCTAGCGCCTCCGGCAGCTCAAAACCACGCTCACTTATCGTGTCCGTCCCGCGTTCTTCGTTAGGTGCCAGGCCTCGCAGTAAACGCAAAGGTATGCCCGAAGCTGTTTTGGCGCGTCATTCGTGGCGATCTGATGCGCGGCTGTTGCCAAAGCCTCGCCCTCGGTCGCGTACTTGCGCTTGCCGGTCACCGGACATTTTGCGTCGTCGTCCATGGATGAAGCCTACCAGGGATATGTCTACCGTCGCTGTATTCTGATATTACGCCCGCCGAAATCTCTGCGGCGATCCCACTCTCCGGTAGATGTCGTAGATGCCGAGGTTCTGCACCAGGCGGAAGTCCTGGCGGAGCAATGCAAGTAGTCTGGCCTTGTCTTCCACCGGCTCTCCGTTGAGCTGCAGGTCTCGCTTGACGATCAGCCAGCGGATATCGCGAGCGCGGGCGATCTGCTGAATTTCTTCCGGGGAAAACGGATTGACCGTGTGGTCGAACATGAGCGCGGGGAACCGCGGTCGCCTGCCGGTGCTGTAATAAAAGAGATCCTCGCCGGGAATAAGAAGCAGGCCGTCCTCGGCGGGAATATCCGCTTGCGCGAAGCGCACCAGGCGCTCGAATTCTGGAATCCAGGGCCCGCGAACCGACAATCCGGCGAGTTCCGGCAAGGTGGAGCGGACCATCTCTCCCTCCGAGACTTTGGCATAGCTCAGGCGCTCGTGGCTCCACGCGTAATACCCGCCGGAGATCGTGAGCGATGTCGTGACCAGCGATACGGTCGCGAGCAATGGCGGAACCCCGGCCGTCTGTGGCGCGCGGCGCGATCCATGCGGCGCGCTTGCTGAAAATACGACGGAGAAAGTACACGCGCACAGCACCATGAACAGGGGCCAGAGAGCGTACGTCGAGCCCCACACCTGTTGCGACAGAAAGGCGCCGTGCACGGTGGCAATCAAAATAAATGGCAGGACGCCTTCTATCCCGGCGGGGGCGGAGCTGGAACGTATGCGGAAGCTCCACAAAGCGGACGCCAGGGAGACCACCAGCAGGAATGGCCATAGCGCCAGCAGTTGATCCGCGCGGTCTGCTGGATTATTCTCGATGAAGAGCGCCAGCAGCGTCCAAACAAACGGCAAGGACAGCAGGAAAATGGACAGCAGCGTCAGCGGCAGCCAGGCCCTTCGGCTGAAAGGCAGCAGCAACGCCCCGCCGAGGAACGCCCCTATTCGCCAGAGTACTTGGGGATCCTTGTACAGCGCGAGTAGTTCGGAGAGTGGAGGTAAGCGCCGGGCCGCGGCGAACTGCATCGTCCAATGCCAATAATTGGCTACACCGGCCGTCAGATGAATGAGGGTAACTGCCAGCGCCAATGCGGATGCAGCTCCCGCAACCACCCAGGCGTATCCCCGCGCGGCCCGGCCACGCCCCCCCTCTAGCGCCATCAGGACGGCGAGTGATGCAACCGTGGCCGCCAGAAAGGCCAGCCCCGTGTTCTGTTTGACGAATGCTGGAATGACGACGCTGGCCCCGGTACAGAAAGCCCGCAATGGCGGAAAATCCTCATTCTGCAACCGCAGCAGGAGAAGGATGGCCAGCAGAATGGCCAAAGTGCAGTCGCAATCGTAAAAAGGATGCGGAAAGATCGAGTAGATTCCC
>Ga0210394_10000995_pt1 | contig 49256 bp, 48 predicted proteins | sample IncBWC12MmetaG_FD_160121 | JGI IMG/M metagenome (GOLD analysis project Ga0210394, IMG submission 160121) | Forest soil microbial communities from Barre Woods Harvard Forest LTER site, Petersham, Massachusetts, United States - Inc-BW-C-12-M | ecosystem: Environmental > Terrestrial > Soil >...
TCCGAAGATCACCGACGTGGCCGTCTATGGGGTGGCGGTGCCGGGCAGCGACGGCCGCGCCGGCATGGCCGCCGTGGTGGTCGAAGACGGCTTCGATCCGGCGGAGCTGCGCCGCGCGCTCAGCCGGCAGCTGCCACCCTACGCGCGACCGGTGTTCCTGCGCATCGTCGGCGCGCTGCAGATCACCGGCACCTTCAAGCTGCGCAAGCAGGAGCTCGCTGCGCAGGGATACGACCCGGCGCGCATCCGCGATGCCCTCTATCTGGATGATGCCGCCGCTCAGTGCTACCTGCCGCTCGATGCGGCGCGCTACGTGCGCCTGCAGGCCGGCGAGCTGCGCCTATAGCGGCGCGAGGCTCCCCTGGCTAGGGGCGCTCGCGGTGCCTCGCGGCATCGCCGAACGTCCAGTAGGAATTCAGGAAGTAGTTCACTACTGTCGCCGGGATGATGGCGAGCAGCTGCTGCAGTTGCGGCGCGCCGGCCGGCAAGGCGCGCGACAGGACCACGAAAGTGCCGTAACTGAGGGTGAGCGCGAGCAGCGACACCGCGTTGAAACGCAGACCCCGGGCGTAGAGCGCGCCGCGCAGCTCGCGCCGTCGGAAGGTCCAGTAGTTGTTACCCAGGAAGTTGCTGAAGATCGAGCACACGATGGCCAGCGGCGACGCCAGGTATCTGTTGACCCCGAGCGCCAGCAGCACGCTGAACGTGCCCACGTTGACCAGCACGCCCGACGCGCCGACGACGCAGAACCTCAGGAACACGCCCGCGCCCTGGAAGCGGATCCACGCGGCGCTGTAGAGGAACTCGGCGATGTCCCTGAGGCCGAGCTTGGATTCGCCCTCGGTCCGGTCCACGAAGTCGACCGGTATCTCGACGACCCGCGCGCCCGCGACCACCGCCGCATGCAGCAGCGCGATCTGGAACGCGTAGCCCTGCACGCGCAGCTCCTCCAGGGCGATGCGGCGGATGACCTCGCTGCGGATAGCGCGAAACCCCGCGGTGCAGTCGCGGATCCGGTACATGCCGGCGAGGTAGCGCGCCATCGCGTTGCCCCAGCGCGAAGCCAGTCGTCGCAGCGTGCTCCAGTTATCCGCCACCGTACCCCCGGCAACGTAGCGGCTGCCGATCACCAGATCGGCGTCCGCCGCGAGCGGCGCCAGCAGGCGCGGCACATCGGCAGGATCGTGGGAGAAGTCGGCGTCCATCTGCAGCAGCGCCTCGGCCCCCAGGACGTCGAGCGCGTGGCGCATGCCGCGCACGTAGGCGCCACCGAGCCCCTGCCGGGCATGCTGCAGGGCATGGACGTTGGGCCAGCGGCGCTGACAGGCGCGCACCGCGTCCATGGTTCCGTCGGGCGAGTGGTCGTCGACCACCAGGATCAGCATCTCATGCGGCAGCGTTGCGAAGCTTGCCTGCAGCCGCTCGATGAGTCTGCCGATATTGCCGCGCTCGTTGAACGTCGGGATGATGACTACGACGCGCAACGCATCCCACCTAAGCCAGGGTTACCGCCGCGGCATGGGCTCAGGCGGTGTTGCCGGCGTCCACGGTCAGCGTCGTGCCGGTGATGTTCTTCGCCTTGTCGCTCAGCAGGAACTCCACCGCCGCGGCCACGTCCTGGGCCTCGGGCAGCCGCCGCAGCGCGCTGCGGCGCATGATCTGCTCGCGCTGCCGCTCGCCGAGCTCGCGGGTCATTTCCGTGGCGACGAAACCCGGCGCGACTGCGTTCACCGTGATGCCGAGCTGACCCACTTCGCGCGCCAGCGAGCGCGTGAAGCCCAGCAGCGACGCCTTGGTGGCGGAGTACGCCGACAGGCCGTGGTAGCCGGTCGCGGCCACGATGGAGGAGATGTTGACGATGCGTCCGGCGCGCTCGCTCATCATCGAGCGCACCACGTGGCGCGTGAGCAGGATGGGCGAGAGCGTGTTGAGTCGCACCAGCGCCTCGATGTCCTGGTCGCGCATCAGCGCCAGCACCCCGCCGGTGCCGAGCCCGGCGTTGTTCACCAGTCCGTAGATCGCACCGTGCGTCTTGCGCACGCCGCTGACCAGCTGCGGCAGCGCGGCGGTGGCGGTGAGGTCGAACGCCTGGAAGTGCACCGCACCGCGTCCGGCCGCCGCGCCCGCGCCCATCAGGGCGCGCAGCGGCTCGCTCTCGGAGCGGGCGATGGCAATGACGCGGTAACCGGCGGCGGCGAGCCCGCCGGCGATCGCCAGCCCGAGGCCGCGGCTCGCGCCGGTGACGATGACGTTACGCAAGCGGGCGCACCAGCTTGCCGGCGGCCGATACTTCGAGCGCCGGCACGATGCGGATCATGGCCGGCACCTTGTGGGGCGCGAGCGCGCGGCGGCAGCGCTCGGTGAGCTCGCGCGTCAGGGCTTCCGCCGCCGGGCGCGCGCCGGCGCCTGCTTCCGCGAGCACCACTTCCGCGGTGACCACCGCGCCGGTGATGGCGTTGCGGCGCGCCCTGACGAGCGACATGCGCACCCAGGGGTGCGCGTTGATGACCGCCTCCACCTCCTCCGGATGCACCTTGAGGCCGCCGACATTGATGACGCCGCCGCGGCGGCCCATGAAATAGTAGCGGCCGGCACGCTCCTCGAGCCGATCGCCGGTATCGACGAAGCCGTCGGGTGCGCGCAGCGCCTCCACGCCCTCGCCGAGGTAACGGCGCGCGGTGCCCGCCGAGCGGATGTGCAGCGTCTCGTCCGCCAGTTTCAGCTCCACCGGCCCGGGCGCCCCGATCAGGCCCGCAGGCAAGCCGGCGAGACCGTCACGCACTTCGAAGGCAACCCCGGCCTCGGTCGAGGCGAACGCGTGGGCGGCGATCGCCCGCGGATAGGCGGCACGCAGCGCATCGAGCACCGCCTGGTCGGCGATCTCCCCGGAGAGGCGCACGTACTGCGGGTCGATGGTGGCCGCGGCGCCGCTCATGATGGCGCCCCGCCAGTGCGAGGGGGTCCCGGAGATATGCGTGACGCCGGCGGCGGCCGCGCGCCCGAGAAAATCGGCCACCGGCTCGGCCGGCTCCGAGAGTACCAGCGAGCCGCAGTGGACCGCGCGCAGGAAGATCTGCAGCCCGCCGTAGCGGCGGATGTCATAGAAAGTGCTCCACACGACGCTGCCCGGTGCGGGCCGGGGCTGGCCCGCGAGCGCGCTCGTCAGGCTGGCGAGCGAGTGCTCGACGAGCTTCGGCGCGCCGGTCGTGCCGGAGGTGAGCAGGATCCACTCGGTCGGGTGCGCGGCGCGCCGCGCCGCCGGCATGGGGGTTAGCTCCGTGCCCGCGCTGATGCACAGTGGCACATCGGCCGCGGCGGCCTGCAGGCCGTGCGCGTCCCGCACGATCGCATCCGCCGCCGCGTCACGGCGCACGCCCGGCAGGTGCTGCGCCGTCAGATCCGGCGGGCACAGCACCATACGGCGCGCGACCCCGTCGAGCTCGAGCATCGTGAGCGCCGCAGCGAGCTGGTCACGGATCAGCAGCAGTACGCTCTTGCCCTCGAGCTCCCCGAGTCGGCCGCCGAGACTGGTGCGGTGGGCAAGATCAGCGAGGTCGACGGCGGTGCGGACCCCGTGCAGCCGTCCTGGGGGCACGCCCGCCGCGGTGATCGACTCCCACAGCGAGCCCGGGGTCATTTAGTGAAATCTTCGTACAACCTTACGAAATCGCCGAAGGTCACCGGGAACTCCACGGCGGCGGCGGCATTGAAGGGGTCGATACCGAGCGAGTCCTCGAGGCGCGCCACGATGATCGCGAAGCTCAGCGAGTCGAGTCCCGACTGCACCAGCTTGAGGTCGTCCGACAGCGGGGCGAGGCTGCGATCCTGCTCCTTGGCGACCTGTTGGAACTGCGTCGTGATCGTGGACCGCACCGACATCTGAGGGCTCCCGGCCCGAGGGCGTACGTGGCTGGCCGGGGCGTATATTATCCAAATCGGTGCCGTTGCAGCGGTGAACCGTCTTTCGCGGCCCTGCCGCAGTGGCCGCGGCGTGACCCGCCGCTCAGCTCGATCTAAGACCCTGATAAAGCACGGGCTGGCTTTGTATAATGACACTTGCATAATCGGCAAGGCTCCTCGAGATGTCCGATAAAGTAGCGCCCCTCCGGCAGCCGGCGTCCCCGGCGGACGCCGTCACGCTCACGGGTGAGGTCGCCGGCCTCATCGTCGAGGCTCTGAACCTCGAGATCGCCGCGGCAGACATCGACCCGGATGCGCCACTTTACGGCGAAGGCCTGGGCCTGGATTCCATCGACATCCTGGAGATCGCGCTGGTGGTCTCCAAGCAGTACGGCGTACAGCTGCGCGCCGACAGCGAGGACAACGAGCGCATCTTCGCCTCGCTGCGCCAGCTGGTCGACTACATCACCGCGCACAGGACCAGGTAGATCTGACCACGCTACCGCTGATCGCGCCTGCCTCGGCCACCGCGGTGATCGCCCGGCGCGGCTCCGTGGCGCTGTCCGCCGCGCAATTCCTCGCCGATGTGCGCCGCGTCGCCGCCACCCTGCCGCCGGCGCGGCACGTGCTGAACGCCTGCGCCGACCGCTATCACTTCAGCGTGGGTTTCGCCGCCTGCCTGGTCTCCGGACGCGTGAGCCTGCTGCCCTCGACGCATACGCCCGAGATGATGCGCCAGTTGCGCGCCTTCGCTCCGGACGTGGTCTGCCTCACCGACGAGGACGACTGCAGCATAGAGTTGCCGCGCGTGCGCTGCGCAGCGGCCCCGCAGCCTGCGGCAGACGCGGCCACGCTCGCCGTGCCGCAGATCGATGCCGCGCAGCTGGCGGCGATCGTCTTCACCTCCGGTTCCACCGGCACCCCGGTGCCATATCGCAAGAGCTTCGGCCGCCTCATCGCCTGTGTGCGTGAGGAGGCCGCGCGACTGGGGCTTCCCGGGCACTGCACCCTCGTGGCCACGGTGCCGGCGCAGCACATGTACGGCTTCGAGTCGAGCGTGCTGCTCGCGCTGGCGAACGGCCACGCGCTGTGCGCCGAGCGGCCGTTCTATCCGGCCGACATCGCCGCGGTGCTGGGGGCGGTGCCGGCGCCGCGCGTGCTCATCAGCACGCCGGTGCACCTGCGGGCGCTGCTCGCTTCCGGCGTGGTGCTGCCGCCAATGGAGCTCATCCTGTGCTCCACGGCTCCGCTCGCCCAACAGCTGGCCGCCGAGACCGAGCAGCGCTGCGCGACGCGGCTGCTGGAGATTTACGGCTCCACCGAGACCGGGCAGATCGCCGTGCGCCGCCCGACCCGCACACCCGAGTGGACGCTGTGGCCGGGCGTGACGCTGTCGCTCGAGGGTGAGGCAACCTGGGCCCGCGGCGGCCATATCGAGCAGCCGACACGCATGTGCGACGTGCTGCAGAGCACCGGCGAGGGACGCTTCCTGCTGCACGGCCGGGTGAGCGACCTGGTGAACATCGCCGGCAAGCGCAGCTCGCTCGCCTATCTCAATCACCAGCTGAACTCGATTCCCGGTGTACAGGATGGGGCCTTCTTCCACCTCGAGGAGTCGCGCACCACCCATACCGGCGTCGCGCGCCTCGGCGCCTGCGTGGTCGCCCCCGGGCTCGATGCCGCGCGGGTGCTTGAGGCGCTGCGCGAGCGCATCGACCCGGCGTTCCTGCCGCGGCCGCTGCTGCTGGTCGCACGGCTGCCCCGCAACAGCACCGGCAAGCTGCCGCAGGAGGCGCTGCGCTCACTCGCCGCGGCGCAGGGCAAAACCGCCACCGTGGCCTGACATGGACCCCGGCATCACTCTCACCATCGGGGCCGAGCACCCGGCGCTCGCCGGGCACTTCCCCGGCGTTCCCATCGTGCCGGGGGTGGTGCTGCTCGATGAGATGCTGCGTGCGCTCGAGGGCGAGAGCGCGCCCGCGGCCGGACGCTGGCGCATCGGTGCGGCGAAGTTCGTGCGGCCGGTGCGGCCGGGCGAGCTGCTGACGCTGGCGCAGGAGCGGCTGCCCAACGGCTCGGTACGCTTCAGCATCCTGCGCGCCGGACAACCGGTCGCGCATGCGCTGCTGGTCCGACTGCCCGCGGACGAGCCGCATGCCCAACCGGCCGACTGACGCCGCCGCTCCGCGTGCCCGGGCGGCCGAGTGGACGCGGCGACGCGAGCGCGGCAGCGCGACGCTGCTGCGGATAATGATTTTCATCTCGCTGCGCCTCGGGCGTCCGCTCGGGCGCTGCCTGCTGCATCTGATCGCGGCCTACTTCTTCACCTTCGGCCCGACGGCACGCCGCGCATCGCGCGACTACCTGCGCCGCGCGCTCGGGCGTGAGCCCGGCGCGCGCGATCGCTACCGCCAGGTGTTTGCTTTCGCCTCCACCATTCTCGACCGGCTCTACCTGGTGAAGGAGCGCTACGGGCTGTTCGACGTATCGATCGAGGGCGAGGAGCTGATGCGCGACCTGGTCGCCGGCGGTAAGGGCGCGTTCCTGCTCGGGGCGCACCTGGGCAGCTTCGAGTTGATGAGCGCGGTGGGGCGGCGTCAGCCGGGACTGCGCGTGGCGATGGCCATGTACGAGCAGCAGGCCAACGCCGTCACGACCTTGTTCGGCAATCCTGCCAACGCGCCCGAGATCATCCCGCTTGGACATCTCGAGGCCATGCTGCGCATCCGCGATTCCCTCGACAAAGGTCACTTCGTCGGCATGCTGGCCGATCGCACACCGGCAGAGGCCCCGGGGCAGGTGGTGGAGTTTCTCGGCCGCCCGGCGCTCTTCCCCACCGGCCCGATGCGGGTCGCCGCGGCGCTGCGCCGCCCGGTGATCTTCATGACCGGGCTGTACCGCGGTGGCAACCGCTATCACGTGGCGTTCCGCCAGGTCGCGGACTTCTCACAGCTCTCCGCCGGCACGCGCGACGCGGCGGTGCGCGCCGGGGTCGAGCGCTTCGCCGCCGAGCTCGAGGCGTTCTGTCGCACCGACCCGTACAACTGGTTCAACTTCTTCGACTTCTGGCAGGGCGCGGAGGCTGCCGGCGCCCGCGTGGCGCGCGTCGACCGGCCGCGCGGCGGAGCCTTCCTGTGACTGCTGCGCGCGTGATGCGCCAGGCGCTGCTCGCGGTGTGCGCAATGCTCCTCAGCGTGCCGGCCGCGCAACCGGCCCCGGCCGATCCCGCCTTCGGCCAGCTGCTCGCGCTGCTCGCGGCGCGGCGCGACGGGCAGGTCGCGTTCACCGAGGTGCAGCACCTGGCGATGCTCGAGCGTCCGCTGCAGTCCTCCGGCGAGCTGCTTTACCAGGCGCCCGACCACCTGGAGAAGCGCACGCTGCAGCCCCGACCCGAGACGCTGGTGCTCGATCACGGTGTGCTCACCGCCCGCAGAGGCCAGCGTACGCACGTGCTGTCGCTGCGCGATTACCCGCAGGTCGTACCGTTCGTCGAGAGCATCCGCGCCACGCTCGCCGGCGACGGCGCAGCGCTCGAGCGCTACTTCCACGTGAGCTTCGCCGGCACTTTAGAGCACTGGACGCTCGAGCTGGCGCCGGCAGAGGCCACGGTGGCGCGCAGCGTGCAGCTCATCCGCATCAGCGGCGAGCGCGACAGCATCCGCACCGTTGAGATCCGCCAGACCGACGGCGATGAGTCCGTCCTGACGCTCGCACCGGTCCGCAGCCCATGACCGGCGCGGCGCGGGCGGCGCTCGTGTGGATAGTGCTGGTGCTGCTGGCCGCAGTCATCGTGGCGCATGCTTCCTACACGGCCGATATGTCGGCCTTCCTGCCGCGGCGGGCAAGCGCGGCGCAGCGCCTGCTGGTGGAGCAGCTGCGCGCCGGACCGGCGGCACACCTCGTCATCGCCGCCATCGAGGGGGCGGATGCCACCACGCGCGCCCAGGTGTCTGCCGCGCTCGCGGCGCGCCTGCGGTCCGATGCCGCCTTCATCAGCGTGAACAACGGCGATGCGGCGCAACTCGAGCGCGACCAGGCGTTTCTCTTCGAGCACCGCTATCTGCTCAGCCCGCAAGTCAACGCCGAGCGCTTCAGCGCGGGTGGCCTGCACACGGCGATCGGCGATTCGCTCGACGCACTCACTTCCCCGGAAGGGCTGCTGCTGAAGCCGCTGTTCACGCGCGATCCGACCGGCGAGATGCGGGTCATCATCGACTCGCTGACAGCGGGCCGGATGCCGCACACCAGCGGCGGCGTGTGGACTTCCGCCGACGGCGCCCGCGCGCTGCTGGTGGCGCAGACCCGCGCCGCGGGCTCCGACACCGACGGGCAGCAGGCCGCGCTCGTGGCATTGCGCCGGGCGTTCGCCGCGGCGCTGGCACAGCTGCCGCCGGCGCGCCGCGACTCACTCACGCTCGCGGTGAGCGGGCCACCGGTGTTTGCGGTCGCGGCGCGCGCGACCATCGAGCAGCAGGTGCTGCGCCTGTCGACTCTGAGCGCGTTGCTGATCGCGCTGCTGCTGCTCGCGCTGTACCGCTCGCCGCGCGCCCTCGCCCTCACCTTCGTGCCGGTCGCTTCCGGGGCGCTCGCCGGGGTGGCGGCCGTGGCGCTCGCCTTTCCCGTGGTGCACGGCATCACGCTCGGCTTCGGCGTGACCCTCATCGGCGAGGCGGTCGACTACTCGATCTACCTGCTGGTGCAGAACCCGCCCGACTTTGCGCGCACGGTCTGGCCGACGATCCGCTTAGGGATGCTGACCTCCATCTGCGGATTTGCCGCACTGCTGCCGTCCGCCTTCCCGGGGCTGGCGCAGCTCGGGCTGTACTCCATCGCCGGGCTCATCGCCGCCGCCCTGGTCACGCGCTGCGTGCTGCCGCAGTGGCTGCCGCGGCGCGGCGCCCTGCGCGACCTGTCGGGCCTCGGCGCGCTGCTCGCGGGGCTGCTGGCGCGGCTGCGCCCGCTGCGCCGCGCGCTGCTGCTGGTGCCGCTGCTCGCCGGCGCGGTGCTGTACCTGCATCGCGGCGCGCTGTGGAGCCACGAGCTCACCGCGCTCAGTCCCATCCCCGCGGCGGACCAGGCGCTCGATGAGCGGCTGCGCGCCGACGCGGGAGCACCGGACGTGCGCTTCATGGTGGTGGTCCCGGCCACCACGCCCGAGCGCGCGCTCGCCGCCGCCGCTCTGGTGGGTGCGCAGCTCGAGCCGCTGGTGGATGCGGGCCTGATCGGCGGGTTCGAATCCCCGGCACGCTACCTGCCGGCGCTCGCCGTGCAGCGCGCGCGCCAGGCGAGCCTGCCGCCACCCGGGGAGCTGCGCGAGCGCCTCACCGAGGCGCTCACCGGGTTGCCGCTCGCGCCCGCACGGCTCGAGCCGTTCGTGCGCGAGGTGCAGCAGGCCCGCGACGCACCGCTGCTGACGCGCGCGGCGCTTGACGGCACCTCGTTCGCCCACGGCGTCGATACGCTCCTCGTCAGGAGCGGCGCGGGCTGGGCGGCGCTGCTGCCGGTCGCCGGCGTGGGGTTCGGCGAGCTGTCCCCGGCCGCGGTGACCGCGGTACGCGCAGCGCTCGCCGCCGCCGGCGTACCGGCGCAGCTGCTCGACATCAAAGGTGAGGCCGACCGGCTGTACGCGGGCTACCTGCTGCAGGCCGTGCAGCTCGCGCTCGCGGGCCTCGGCGCCATCGTGCTGCTGCTGCTGCTCGCGCTGCGCTCGGCGCGACGCGTGGCGAACGTCGTGGCGCCGCTCATCCTCGCGGTCCTCGCGGTCGCGGCGCTGCTCACTGCCACCGGGCACGCGCTCGGCATCCTGCACGTCGTGGGGATGCTGCTGATCGTGGCGGTGGGCTCGAACTACGCGCTGTTCTTCGACCGCACCCACCACCCGTCGCCGGCGCCGTCGCCGTACCTGACCCTCGCGTCGCTGCTGGTGGCGAACGTGGCCACGGTAACGGCCTTCGGCGTCCTGGCATTCTCCAGCGTCCCGGTGCTCGCCGACCTGGGCTCGACGGTCGCCCCCGGTGCGTTGCTTGCGTTGCTGTTTGCCGCGCTGCTCGCCCCGCCCCCGCGCGCTGCGGCCGGGGCTGCTGCGCTGCAGAGCGCATGAGCGTCGTCTGCTGCGCGGCGCGCCCGGGTATGAGCGCACGCACCCGTGTGGTCATGTTGCCGGCCGCCTTCAGCGCAGCGGAGGACTTCGTGCACGCCGGGTTCGCCCGCGCCGTGCGCGCGCGCCATCTCGACGTCGATCTGGTGTTTGCGGGGCTCGAGCTGGCGCATGTGAGCGATCGCAGCGCCCTCGCCCGCCTGCGCGAGGAGCACATCCTGCCGGCACGCGCGCGCGGCTGCGCGCTGTGGCTCGGCGGGATCTCGCTCGGCGGCTACCTGGCATTGTGCTGCGCGGAGCACTGCGCCGCGGAGCTTGCCGGACTGTGCCTGTTCGCGCCCTACCTGGGCAGTCATCTCGTGACCGGCGAGATCGAGCGAGCCGGGGGCGTGGCGCACTGGAACCCGGGACTCCTGGCCGCGCATGACGAGGAACGGCAGTTGTGGCGCTTCATCGCCACGTTGCCCGGCGGGGCGCTGCCGGTGCACCTGGGTCTCGGCCGCGAGGACCGCTTCGCCGGGCGCCACCGCCTGTTGGCGTCCACCCTCGACCCCGCCAGCGTCGACAGCGTGCCGGGCGGACACGACTGGCCGACATGGCTCAAGCTGTGGGAACGATTCCTCGATAGGCGCCTGGCTTCCGAGGCCACGCTCGCGGAAAGCGACCACTAGGGGGAGAATTTTCCACAAATGCCCAGTTTGCCGCCCGACCGGCCGCCCGCAGTACCCGCGCGCGGGCCGTGGCATCCCTCGCCGCTGATCCGCGGCTCGGTGGCGCTGCACGTCGGTGCCGCGGCACTGGCGATGGTGCGCCCGCACGGGTGGCCGTGGGCGCTCGGCGCCGTGCTCGCCGACCATGCCGTGCTCGCCGCGGTCGGCCTGTGGCCGCGCAGCCGTCTGTTGGGACCGAACTGGACACACCTGCCGGCGCCGAGCGCCGCGGCGCGCGCCGTCGCCATCACCATCGACGACGGACCCGATCCGCAGGTGACGCCGCGCGTGCTCGATCTGCTCGCGGAGCACGGCGCACACGCCACGTTCTTCTGCATCGGCGAGCGCATCGAGCGGCACCCGCAGCTCGCGCGCGCCATCGTCGCCCGCCATCACGAGATCGGCAATCACAGCCAGCGCCACGCGGGGTACTTCTCGCTGCTCGGTCCGCGCGGACTCGCGCTCGAGATCGGCCGCGCGCAGCAGGCCATCGGCGATACCACCGGCGAGGTGGCGCATTTCTTCCGCGCACCGGCGGGGCTGCGCAATCCGTTCCTCGAGCCGGTGCTGGCGCGCGCCAACCTGCGCCTGGTGAGCTGGACACGGCGCGGCTTCGACACCGTCACGACGAGCGCCGAACGGGTGCTGGCGCGCCTCACCCATCGTCTCGGCGGCGGCGATATCCTCCTGCTGCACGACGGCCACGCCGCGCGCACGCGCGACGGAACGCCGGTCATCCTGGCGGTGCTGCCGCGGCTGCTCGCGGCGCTCAGCGCCGCGCAGCTGACCCCGGTGACGCTGCGGCGCGCGCTCGCTCCGGCGGCGATCCGGAGCGCCGCGGGCATCGCCGCGGAGACGCCATGAGTCAGCCGACGGCGCTCACGCCGCTGGTGAAGGCTGCCAGCGCCTACTACCGCACGGCCGGCCGGTTTGCGCGGCATTTTGCCTACGTCAAGCTCAGGCACGATCCGGTATTCGCGGCGATCCTCGCTCACGGGGTGCTCGCCGGGCGCGCGCGGCTGCTCGATCTCGGCTGCGGGCAGGGGCTGCTGGCGGCGTGGTTGCTGGCCGCGCACGCCTGCCACGCGCAGGCCGCGCCGGGCGGCTGGCCCGCCCGCTGGCCGCCGCCGCCGCTGCTGCACTCCTACCGCGGCATCGAGATCAATCCACGCGAGGTGGCGCGCGCGCGGCGCGCATTCGCGCTCGATCCGGGCGCGGCCCTGCAGTTCGTGCCCGGCGACATCCGTGACGTAGACTACCCGCCGGCCGACGCCGTCGTGATCCTGGACGTGCTGCACTACCTCGACTACACCGCTCAGGAACGGGTGCTGCGACGGGTACGCACGGCGCTGCCGCCCCAGGGACTGCTGCTGACGCGCATCGCCGATGCGGCGGGCGGCGCGGGTTTCGTGCTCGGCAAGGCGCTCGACCGCACGGTCGTGCTGCTGCGCCGCCGCCGCTGGGTGCCGCTGCGCTGCCGCGCGCTCGCGGACTGGCAGACGCTGCTCGGGCACTGCGGCTTCAGTGCGCGCGCGCTGCCGATGCCGGGCGGCGCGCCTTTCGTCAACGTGCTGCTGCGTGCCGAGCTCGCGTGACCCCGCTGACACTCAGCAGCTTCACCGCGACCAGCGCCCTCGGCTGCGGCCTGGCGCCGACGCTCGCCGCGTTGCGCGCCGGGCGCGGCGCCCTGGCACCCTGCGCCTTCGAGACCGTGACGCTCGATAGCTGCGTCGGTGAGGTGGCCGGCGTCGACGAGGTCGCGCTGCCTGAGGGGCTGACGGCGCAATTCGATTGTCGCAACAATCGCCTCGCCTGGCTCGGCCTCAACCAGGATGGCTTCGCCCAGGCGGTGGAGCGCGCTGCCTCCCGCCACGGTCGTGCGCGGCTCGGCATCTTTCTCGGCACCAGCACCTCCGGGATCCTCGACACCGAGCTCGCCTACCGGCGGCGCGATCCCGTCAGCGGCGCGCTGCCGGCGGATTTCCGCTACAGCGGCGCGCACAACACCTTCTCGCTCGCCGCGTTCGTGCGACGCGCGCTGCACCTTTCCGGTCCCGCGGTGGTGATCTCGTCCGCCTGCTCTTCCAGCGCCAAGGCCTTCGCCTCGGCGCGCCGCGCCATCGCGGCCGGGGTGATCGATGCGGCGCTGGTCGGCGGAGTCGACTCGCTGTGCCTCACCACGCTCTACGGCTTTCACTCGCTGCAGCTGGTCTCGCGCGCACCCTGCCGGCCCTTCGATGTCGCCCGCGACGGCATCTCGATCGGCGAGGCCGCGGCCTTCGTGCTGCTCGAACCGGCCGCGGCCGGCCCGGCGGCCAACGGCGTGCAGCTGCTCGGCACCGGCGAGTCGAGCGATGCCTACCACATGTCCTCGCCGCCGCCGGACGGGCGCGGCGCGCGCGCGGCCATGCAGGCCGCGCTCAGCGACGCCGGACTCTCGCCGCAGGACATCGACTACATCAACTTCCACGGCACCGGCACCGCGAGCAACGACGAGGCGGAGGCCCGCGCGGTAGCCGACGTGCTCGGCGCAACCGTCCCCGGCAGCTCCACCAAGGGGGCCACCGGCCACACCCTGGGAGCGGCCGGTGCGCTCGAAGCGGTGATCTGCGCACTCGCGCTGCAGGATGGACTCATGCCCGGCGGCGTCAACACCGCGCAGGTGGATCCGACGCTGCCGGTGCACTACCTGCGCGCGAACCGCAGCGGCCCGCTGCTGCGCGTCATGAGCAACTCCTTCGGCTTCGGCGGCTCCAACTGCAGCCTGATCCTCGGGCGTGCCGGATGAGCGCGCAGCCGGCGCCGGCGGCCTGGCTCGAGGGGATCGGCGTTCTCGGGCCGGGTATGCCCGATTGGCCTGCGGCCGCGCGCGTGCTGCGCGGCGCGGCTCGCTGGGAGAACGTGCCGACGGTGCTGCCCGCGCCGCACGGCCTGCCGCCCGCGGAACGGCGCCGCATGGGCAGCCTGGTCAAACTCACCCTGGCGGTGGGCCTGGAGGCGAGCGCGCAGGCCGGCGCCGATCCCGCCACGCTGCCGGCGGTGTTCAGCTCCTCGGGGGGTGACGGGCAGAACTGCCACGAGATCTGCCAGGCGCTCGCCTCCGCCGACCGCCTGATCTCGCCCACACGCTTTCATAACTCGGTGCACAATGCCGCCGCCGGCTACTGGGGAATCGCCACTCACGCGACGCCGGCCTCGAATGCCCTGTGCGCCCACGATGCGAGTTTCGGCGCCGGACTGTTGGAAGCTCTTTGTCAGCTGGCGGCCGAGCGCCGCCGCGTGTTACTCATCGCGTATGACGCGAGCTACCCCGAGCCGCTGCGCAGCGCCCGTCCCATTCCCGACGCCTTTGCGGTGGCGCTGGTGCTGGCCCCCGAGCGTGGCGCGGCGGCTCTCGCGCGGCTGTCGCTCGCCGTCGGCGGCGGGCGCGCCGACACGCTCGCCGATGCGGCGCTCGAGTCGCTGCGGACCGCGATACCGGCAGCGCGCAGCCTGCCGCTGCTGGGGCAGCTGGCGCGCGGCGGCGCCGGCCGCGTGGTGCTCGACTACCTCGACGACACCCGCCTGGGCGTGGCGGTGAGCCCATGCCCCTAGATCACCAGTGGATCGAGCAGCACATCCCGCACAAGGGGCGCATGTGCCTGCTGGACGAGGTGTTGTCGTGGGATGCCACGCGCATCCGCTGCCGCAGCGCCTCGCATCGTGCCGGCGACAACCCGCTGCGCTCGCACGGCCGCCTCGGCGCCGCCTGCGGCATCGAGTACGCCGCGCAGGCGATGGCGGTGCACGGCGCGCTCATGGCGGCGAGCGCGCCGCTCGCCAGCACCGTGGCCACCAGCGTACGCGGCAGTCTCGGCGCGGTGCTCGGCTACCTGGCGAGCGTGCGTAACGTGGTGCTGTACGTGCCGCGCCTCGATGACCTGGAGAGCGACCTCATCGCTGCGGCGCAACGCATCACCGGCGACGGGCGCACCGTGCTGTATGAATTCTCCGTGTCGAGCGCACTGCAGGTGCTGCTGAGCGGGCGTGCCAGCATCGTGTTCGACGCCGCCTTCGGCGCGCAGGCATGAGCGACGCTCGCAAGCGGGCGCTGGTCACGGGCGGCAGCGGCGGCATCGGCAGCGCGCTGTGCCGGCGGCTGGCGCGCGACGGGCACTACGTGTACGTGCATTCGCACCGTGGCGGCGCGCTGGCGGACACGCTGGTCGCGCAGATCCGTGCCGGCGGCGGCGAGGCCAGCGCACTGATCTTCGACATCACCGACACGGACGCGACGCGCGCAGCGCTCGAGCAGGCGCTCGGGGCCGGGCCCATCCAGATCCTGGTCAACAACGCCGGCGTTCACGATGATGCGGTACTCCCCGGGATGAGCGCCGCGCAGTGGCATCGCGTGATCGACGTGTCGGTCAACGGATTTTTCAATGCCACCCAGCCGCTGCTGCTGCCGATGATCCGCACCCGCTGGGGACGGATCGTAAACATCTCCTCGATTGCAGCGCTCATCGGCAACAGGGGCCAGGTCAACTATGCCGCCGCCAAGGGGGCGCTGAACTCCGCCACCAAGGCACTGGCGCTGGAGGTGGCCACGCGCGGCGTCACGGTGAATGCCGTGGCGCCCGGCATCATCGACACACCGATGAGCGCCGGGCTGTTCGACGCCCGGGCGATCGAGCGGCTGGTGCCCATGAGCCGCGCGGGACTGCCCGAGGAAGTTGCCGCGGTCGTCGCTTTCCTCGCCTCGGACGAGGCCGCGTACGTGACGGCGCAGGTGATCTCGGTCAGCGGCGGGATGGCGTAGACTTGAGTATGCCGGCGAAATTCCTGCCACTGCTGTTGGCCACCGCCCTCGCCCTGCACGGCGTGCGCGCGCCCGCCGACCCGCCCACCGCTGCCGCGGCAACGGGCACGGCCCCGAGCCTCGCCGAGCTCGGCCTGCAACCGGCGGCGCACCCGGTGCGCGAACGACCCGGCTGGCGGCCGCCGAAGATCATCCTGGTGCGCCACGAGCTGCGCGACCGGCTGTCGCAGCTGCAGCAGGCGGCTCCGGGGGTGCGGCTGGTGGACTTATCCGCCGCCACGGCGCGCGACATCGCCGCGGCCGACGCCGCGTTCGGCATCTGTTCCGCAGAAGTGCTCAAAACGGCCGTGAAGCTGCAGTGGATCCAGTGGCTGGCCGCGGGCGTCGAGAAGTGCGTGCATGAGCCGCTGGTGCAGCAGCGCCGCCCGCTGCTCACCAACCTGCAGCGCATCGCCGCGCCGAGCATGGCCGAGCACGTACTCGCCCTGATGTTCGCGCTCAGCCGCCAGCTGCCCTACTTCATGCGCGAGCAGCAGCAGTCGCAATGGATCAAGTGGGATGATGCGCCATCCTTGGCCGACCTCGAGGGTAAGACCGTGCTGGTGGTCGGCCTGGGCGGCATCGGCACCGAGGTCGCGCGACGCGCGCACGCGCTCGGCATGCGCGTCATCGCCACCCGCGCCAGCGGACGCACCGGGCCGGACTTCGTGAGCTACGTGGGACTGCCCGATGAGCTGCTGAAGCTGGCGCACGAGGCCGACTTCGTGGTCAATTGCGCGCCGCTGACCCCTGAAACCACCGGCATCTTCGACAAGCAGTTCTTCGCCACGCTCATACCCAGCGCCTACTTCATCAACGTCGGGCGCGGGCGCAGCGCGGTCACCGCCGATCTCATCGCCGCGCTCGGGGCCGGCACCATCGCCGGCGCCGGGCTCGATGTCGTCGACCCGGAGCCCCTGCCCTCCGACAGCCCGCTGTGGCGCCTGCCGAACGTCATCATCACGCCGCACGTGTCCGCAAACACCGCGGTGAGCGAAGCGCAGGGCGCCGTACTGCTCACCGAGAACCTCAGGCGCTACATCGCCGGCGAGCCGATGCTCGCCGTGGTCGATATCGAGCGCGGCTACTGAGCGCGCGCGCCGCGCCGGCAGCGTAACGCGCTCAGCGGTGCGCCTGCAGCCAGGCGAGGATGCGCGGCGCGATCTCCGCGCGCGCCGCGCGGCTCACGTACATGCCAATGTGACCGGTGGCGATCGCGGCGGCCTGGTAGTCGCGGCTGCCGGCGAGCGCCCCGAGCGACGCGCAGGCGGAAGCGGGCACGATGTGATCGTGCAGCGCGTACAGGTTGAGCAGCGGCTGGCGGATGTCCTTCAGCAGCACCTGCCGCCCGCCGATCTCGAGCGTGCCGTGCACCAGACGGTTCTCCTGGTAGAACCAGCGCACGAACTGCGCGAGCGCCGCGGCCGCCTGTGGCGGACTGTCGAAGATCCATTTCTCCATGCGCACGAAGTCCTCGACCGCGCGCTGATCGGGACTTGCGGCGAGCAGCCGCACGTACTTCTGCTGCGTGAGGCGCAGCGGCATGAGCGCCAGGAACAGTGCGTTCAGCGCCTCGCCGCGCATGTTGCCGGCCGCCGCAATGAGCGCAGTGTCGACGCCGCGCACCCACTTCGCGAGCAGATTGTCCGGCGTATGGAAATCGACCGGGGCGGTGAGCGTGACGAGGTTGCCGATCTGCTGCGGGTGCAGCGCCGCGTAGCACAGGCTCAGCACTCCGCCCTGGCACACCCCGAGAAGATCGAGCGAGCCGGCGCTGCGCGCCGCGAGAATGTGGCGCACGCAGCCGCCGAGGTGGCGCTCGATGTACTCCTCGAGATCCACGCGGTGGTCGCGCTCGTCCGGATCCCCCCAGTCGATGAGGTACAGCGGCAGCCCGCCTTCGAGCAGCCGCCGCACCAGCGAGCGCTCGGGCTGCAGGTCGAGCACGTACGGGCGATTGACCAGCGCGAAGCAGATGAGCAGCGGCCGCACCCGTGCGCGCGGCGCGGCCGGGACGAGCGGCTGGTATTCGAAAAGCGTGGTCTTGCCGCAGCTCCATACGGCGCGCTTGGCCGAGCAGCCGACGCTGACGTGGCGGGCATGCTGCAGATGCGCCAGCGTCTGCGCCATGCGCACGGTGAGATCGGTGAACAGGGCGCCGGCAGGGGCGCCGGGCGCCGTCAACGTCGCGGCCCGCGCCGCCCCCGCGGGCGAGCCACTCGCGCGGACGCGGCACGTCGCGGCTTGGCCGGCGGAGTCCGCGGCCGCGGCCTCCCGCCACCTGGCGCGCCACGCGCGGCGAGGCTCGTCTGCAGCTCCTGCAGCTGCCGGTGGAGCGCATCCACCTCACTGCGCGTCGGCAGCCCGAAAGCGCGCGCCAGCGTCTCGGCGTGCCGCCGCTGCTCCACCAGCAGTGCCGCCGAGGTGTTGGCGAGCTCCGACTGCAGGCGGGCGTAATCCTCCTTGTGCACCGTCGCCGCGTAGGCTTCCTCCGCGCAGGCCACCCACAGCTCGTAGAGTTTCAGCGCCTGCTCCACGGTCGCGGGCGCGGCCGCGGCGCTGCCGAGTCGCGCGACGAAGCGCTGCGCCGCGCCGCTGGCAATCTCGCTCCAGTACGCGGCGAGCTGCCCCTGTACCTGCGCCAGGCGCGCCATGAGCTCCCAGGCGCGCTGCGCATCGGGGGACGCGGCAGGACCGAGCGGCGGCGGACCGCCCGGCATGGCGAAGCCGAATCCCGGCGCCGACGTGCTCGGCGCGAACCCCGGCATCGCCGCGGCGCTGAAGCCCGGCATCGCGGCTGCCGGAGCCGCAGCGCCGAAGCCGGGCATCGCCGCAGCGGCCGCGCCCCAGGGGCCGCCGGCCTGCGACATGCGCAGCCACTGCTCGAACTGACTGGCCAGCGGCGCCGCCAGGCGTGACCAGTCGGGCGCTTGTCCGGCAGCCGGCAGCCCGAAGGCCTTCAGCAGCTCGAAGAAGCGTCCCGCGGCCTCGTTGAAGGCGCTCTCGGGGTTGAATCCGGGGGGGTCGGAGGGGGTTTCCATGTTGTATGCGCCGCGCAATGTCGAGGCTTCGGGACGGCCTCTCATGGCCGCCGGAGCGTGATGAGCGTCATTGTGCACTGCATACACACCCGCTACTATTCTCACGCCCAGGCCCGTGGCCCGCTCAACGCCATGGGCTTAGCCGGAAGACTAACTCACATGGCCGAAGAACGCCTCATACGCAAGTACGCCAACCGGCGCCTGTACGATGCCACCGACAGCCGCCACGTCACGCTCGATGATCTGCGCAAGCTGATCGCCGGCGGTCAGCGCATCAAGGTGATCGATGACCGAACGGGCGAGGATCTGACGCGCAGCATTCTGCTGCAGATCATCGCCAGCCAGGAGCAGTTCGGTACCCCGGTGCTCAGCACGCAGCTGCTGGAAGCCATCATCCGCTTCTACGGCAACCCGATTCAGCAGATGCTCACCTCGTACCTCGAGCAGAGCATCGGCAGTCTGCTGCGCCAGCAGAACGTCATGCAGGCCGAGATGGCCAAGGCGCTCGAGACGCCGATGGCGCCGCTCGCGGAGATGGCGCGCCAGAACATGGAAATGTGGGCGAAGATGCAGGCCTCGATGCTGTCGGCCTTCACGCCTGCTGGCCCCGGCGCGGGCGGGGAAAAACCCGCCGAAAAATCCGAGCGAGCCGACAAGCCCGAAAAACCTGACAAGCCATCCCGCGCCGAGGGCGGCCGGCGCCGCAGCTGAAGTGGCGGGGCGCGCGAGCGCTCGCATCCCCTTCGTATCGAGACAGGAGTAATCAGCACGTGGATGTTCGCGGCAAGACGATTGTGGTGACCGGCGCCGGGCGTGGGATCGGACGCGCAGTCGCGATGCATCTGGCCGGCAAGGGCGCCAATCTTGCGCTGCTCGATCTGAACGCAGCGGACATGAAGGAAACGCAGGCCCTGTGTGCGCCGCTCGGTGCCGTGGCGCGCAGCTACCTCGCCAACACCGCGAACGAGGACAGCGTGGTGGGCGCGCTCGAGCAGGTGAGCGCCGACTTCGGCAGCCTCGACGGCCTGGTCAACAACGCCGGCATCGTGCGCGATGCGATGCTGGTGAAGGTCAAGGACGGTCAGGTGGTCGGCAAGATGACGCTCGAACAATGGCAGCAGGTCATCGATGTCAACCTCACCGGGGTGTTCCTGTGCGGCCGCGAAGCGGCGCAGCGCATGATCGGCCAGGGCGGCGGCGGCGTGATCGTGAACGTGTCGAGCATCTCGCGCGCGGGCAACGCCGGTCAGACCAACTACAGCGCCGCCAAAGCCGGCGTCGCGGCGATGACCGTGGTGTGGGCGAAGGAGCTGGCGCGCTATGGCATCCGCGTGGGCGCCGTGGCACCCGGTTTCGTCCGCACCCCGCTGGTGGCGGCGATGCGAGCCGATGCGCTTGCGAGGATGACCGCAGCCATTCCACTCGGCCGCCTGGGCGAACCCGAGGAGATCGCGCAGGCCATCGCCTTCATTTTCGAGAACGAGCTCTTCACGGGGCGCTGTCTCGAGCTGGACGCGGGCCTGCGGATGTGAGCGCCTGCCTTCCAGGTGTGTTCTTTCTATGCGGCGCAAGAGAATCTGGTGGAGCCCTTGCAGGATGTCTGGCGCACTCTAATAAATAACATATATTTTTCAATGTCTTGTCAGCCTGCTGCCGTTCGCGAAGTTACTTATAATTTTTATCTTGCACTGCATACAAAAAGATGTAGAATAGCGGTCATCGAATAGATAGACCCCGCACCGGAGACTCACCATGAACGACCGCACCTTAGATCCGAATGCCATGATTGCCGCCGCGCGCGAGGCGTTTGCGCCCGTGCTCAAGGCCCAGCAGGAAGGCTTCAAGACCCTCGAGCGCCTGGCGCGACTGCAGTATGCGGTTGCCGGCGACGTGCTCGAGTCCGGCCTCGCCCGCGTGAACGCCACCTTCGGCGTCACGACCCCGAGCGAGCTCGTTGCCAAGCACAATGAGCTCACCACCCAGCTGGTGGACAAGCTGCGTACGCGTGCCGAGGAGTTCGCGACGATGACGTCCGAGTTCCAGAGCCGCTTCAACCAGTTTGGCACCGAGCTGGCCTCCAAGGCAGTGCCCGCCCGCAAGGCGGCCTGATATCTTGGCGGTATCCGGCACCCGGGGACCGAAAAGTCCCCGGGTGCGCTTTCTTGTGGGGACCGCCTTGAGACGAAAAAGAGCAACCCGCGCGCACCGCCGCGCCAGAGCCACTCCGACTGCGCGTCCCGCGGCGAAAGCGCCGTCGTCCCGCATGAAAGCGCCCCCGCCGCGCGCAAAAGCGCCGCCGCGGCGCGCAAAAGCTCCGCCTCCTCGCGCAAAACCTCCGCCGCCTGGTGCAAAAGCTCCGCCGCCTCCGGGGGAAGCTCCGCCGTCTGCGGGTTCGCCGAAGGCCGAGGCGCAGCGGCAGCTGCGCGCGCAGCTCGCCGCGCTCACCGGCGGCCTCGCCCCCGATGACTATCTCGAGGCCTGGTGGCGCTGGTACCTCGGCGTCGCCACGCATCCTCAGCAGCAGGCGCAGCTGACGAAGAGTGCCTACGAGAAGCTCCTCGACAGCTGGCAGTTCGCGGCTCACGCCGCCCGCGGCGCACCGCTGCCGCCCGGCCACCCGGAGCTCGGATTCAACGATGCCGCCTGGAACGTGTGGCCCTTCAACGTCTATGCACGCACTTACGGCAACTGGGCCTCCTGGTGGCAGCAGGCGCTCACCCCTGCATCGGCCGGGCCCGACGCCCAGGCCGCACGGCTCAACTTCGCGGGCAAGCTGTTGCTGGAAGCCGCATCGCCCGCGAATTTCCTGCAGACCAACCCCGAGCTGCTCAAGCGTACCGCCGCCGAGCACGGGCAGAATCTGATCCGCGGGCTGAAGAACTGGCTGGATGACGCCCAGCGCATGGCCAACGGCGGCCGTGTGCCCGGCACCGAGCAGTTTCAAGTCGGCCGTGACGTCGCGGTGACCGCAGGCAGGGTCGTGTTTCGCAACCGGCTTATTGAGCTGCTGCAGTACTCCCCCGCGACCGACAAGGTCTACGCCGAGCCGGTGCTGATCACGCCGGCGTGGATCATGAAGTACTACATTCTCGATCTGTCGCCGCGTAATTCGCTGGTGCGCTACCTGGTCGAGCAGGGGCACACCGTCTTCATGATCTCCTGGAAGAATCCCGACGCCGCCGACAAGGAGCTCGGGATGGACGACTACGTGCAGCTCGGCTTTCTCGACGCGCTCGAGGTGGTGCGCCAGCTCGTCCCGCGGCAGAAGGTACACGCCGTCGGCTACTGCATCGGCGGCACGCTGCTGGCGATCGCCGCGGCCCAGCTCGCGGCGGCCGGCGATCAGTCGCTCGCGTCGCTGTCGCTGTTCGCGGCGCAAACCGACTTCAGCGAGCCGGGCGAGCTGTCGGTATTCATCACGCCCAGTCAGATCGCCATGCTCGAGGCCATGATGAGCAAGTCCGGCGTGCTCGACAGCGAGCGCATGGGCGCGGCGTTTGCGATGCTGCGCTCGCGCGACCTGATGTGGAGGCCGGCGCTCGACCAGTACGTGCGCGGCGAGCGCCCCAAGCTCAACGATCTCATGGCGTGGAATGCGGACGGCACGCGCATGCCCTGGCGCATGCACAGCGAGTATCTGCAGCGGCTGTACCTCAAGAACGAGCTGGCGCTCGGCACCTTCACGGTGCGCGGCGAGCGGCTCGATCTGCGGCGCGTGCGCCTGCCGATGTTCGTGGTGGGGACCGAGACCGATCACGTCGCGCCGTGGCGTTCGGTGTACAAGGCGCGTGCGCTGACGCGCAGCACCGACTACACGTTCCTGCTCACCAGCGGCGGCCACAACGCCGGCATCGTGAGCGGCCCGGTGAACCCGAAGCGCCGCCATCGCCTGTTGACCTGGCACGACGCCAGCACGCGGCTCGGCGCGGACGAGTGGCTCAAGAGCGCGCCGCTGCTCGAAGGCTCGTGGTGGCCGGCGTGGCAGCGCTGGCTGGCGCAGCACTCGACGGCCCGGCAGGTGCCGGCACGCACGCCACGCGCCCTCGCCGGTGGCGCCGGTGCGCGCGGCGAACGCGCCGCCGCGGACACGGCCGCGCTCACGGAAGCTCCCGGCAGCTACGTGCGCGGCTGAGCTCTGCGGGGCGGCGTGGACGCCCTGCGAAAATTGGCGTACTAATTGCGCTTGCGAGTCGGCTGACGAAACGGCACCGGGGACGGCAATGGCAACCAAACGTATTGCGTACGTGACGGGCGGCATGGGTGGGATCGGCACGGCCATCTCCCGCCGTCTCTGCCAGGACGGGCACACGGTCATCGCCGGCTGCGGTCCGGGCTCGGCGCGCAAGGAGCGCTGGCTCGTGCAGATGCGCGCCGAGGGTTGCGATGTGCACGCCTCGGAAGGCAACGTCTCCGACTGGGAGTCGACCCGGCGGGCGTTCGAGATCGCGCGCGCGGAAGTCGGCCCGATCGACATCCTCGTCAACAACGCCGGCATCACCCGCGACGGCCTGTTCCAGAAGATGAGCTACGAGGGGTGGCACGCGGTCATCGAGACCAACCTCAATTCGCTGTTTCACGTCACCAAGCAGGTGATCGACGGCATGCTCGAGCGCTCCTGGGGACGCATCGTCAACATCTCCTCGGTGAACGGTCAGCGCGGCCAGTTCGGCCAGACCAATTACTCGACTGCCAAGGCCGGCATCCACGGCTTCACCATGGCACTGGCACAGGAAGTCGCCGCGCGCGGGGTCACCGTCAACACCGTGTCCCCCGGCTACATCGGCACGGAGATGGTGCGCGCCATCAAGCCCGACCGTCTCGAGAAGATCGTCGCCGGTATTCCGGTCAAGCGCCTGGGCGAGCCGCAGGAGATCGCCTCGATCGTCGCCTGGCTGGTGGGCGATGAAGCGGCCTTCGCCACCGGTGCGGACTTCTCGCTCAACGGCGGACTGCACATGGGCTGAAACCTGCGGAGCCGGGGGCGCGCACGCCGGGGGGTGTGATCCGTGAAGGTCTGCGTAGTCGGCGCCGGCGCCATCGGCGGCTTCCTTGGCACGCGCCTGGCCCGCGAAGGCAGCACGCAGGTGAGCGCACTCGCCCGCGGCGCCACGCTGGTCGCGCTGCGCGACCACGGCTGGCGCCTGCAGCAGGGGTCGGAGCTGCTGCGCGGTCCGCTCGCGCTCGCTGCCGACGATGCGCAGCTGCTCGGTCCGCAGGACCTCGTCATCATCGCAGTGAAGAGCCCGGCACTGCCGGCGCTCGCGTCCACCCTCGCCCCCCTGATCGGCCCGCAGACCGCGCTGCTGCCGGCAATGAACGGCGTGCCGTGGTGGTTCGGCAGCGGCATTGCCGCCCTCGGCGAGCGTCCGCTCGCAAGCATCGACCCCGACGGACGCATTGCGGCCGCGCTCCCCGGCGAGCGCGTCGTCGGCTGCGTGGTGCACGCGAGCGCGACGACCGCCGCCCCCGGGGTCGCCGTGCACCGCATGGGCCAGGGTCTCATCATCGGCGAGCCGCACGGTGCGACTTCGGCGCGCGTGCAGCGCCTCGGCGCGCTGCTCGGGCGTGCGGGCTTCGAGGTGAGCCTGTCAGCGAATATCCGCTACGACATCTGGTACAAGCTCTGGGGCAACATGACCATGAACCCGGTGTCGGCGCTCACGGCCGCGACCGCGGACCGGGTCCTCGACGATGAGCTGGTGCGCGCTTTCTGTGCGGCCGCCATGCGCGAGGCCGCAGCGGTCGGCGCGCGTATCGGCTGTGATGTGCGCGAGTCCGCGGAGGACCGCTTCGCGGTGACGCGCAAGCTCGGCGTCTTCAAGACCTCGATGCTGCAGGACGTGGAAGCGCTGCACCCGATCGAGCTCGACGCGCTGGTCGGCGTGGTGCGCGAGATCGGGCAGCGTGTCGGCATTGCCACTCCGACCATCGATGCCTTGTTCGGCCTCACGCGCCTCTTCGGTCGCACGCACGGGTTGTATCCGCCGGCATAAATCCTGTGCTGCGCACGCGCGCTGCGTGCATCGCTGCTGAAAAATTCCCACTGCGCGTGCGCGCTGCGTGCATCGGCTGCGGAAAAAAATCTCGCGCGCTGTAGCCAAATCCACACGTCGCAGCATCGAGACATTTGCGATGTGCGCCGCGACGCGTTTTACTTTCGTCCGCTCCACGCAGGTGGCCGATGTGCGCGCTCTGCATGCGCCACTCGCCGCTCCTGCAGAAGGGAGCAGGCCCGTCGTAAAGACGGGAACAAAAGGGGTGGCACTCTCGAAGCCACGATACGAACGAGGTAGCCGGCAGGCCACCGCGGGCGGACGGGTTTTGCCTGCAATACGCGCCGGCGTATCGGGCAATGCCACCCCTTGACAACGCCTAATCGTTCAGGGGAGGCACAATGGATCGGGCACCGTTCGTAACTCGCAAGCCGCTCGGCCGTCTTTTCTGCCGCGCGCTCGCCAGCACCGTCGTATGCATCGCCGCCGCCGTCGCGCATGCCGCAGGCGATGGGCTGGCGATCTCGGGCACGCCGCCGGAGGCCGCCGGGGTCGGCACGGGCTACTCTTTCACCCCGACCGTCGCCGACCCGCTAAAGCGCGCGCTGAGCTTCACGATCCTGAACCGGCCTAAGTGGGCGATCTTCAACAGCAGCACGGGTCACCTCTCGGGCACGCCGAGCGCCGCCTACGTCGGCACGACGGCCGACATCGTCATCCGCGTGACCGACGGCCTCCACACCGTCGCGCTGCCGGAGTTTTACATCAGGGTGTGGCCCAGCTCCTCGGCCTCGCTGGCGATCTCGGGCACGCCGCCCACCAGCGTGATCGAAGGTCACAGCTATTCGTTCAAGCCGAGCGCCAGCGGCCCGAGCGGCAAGACGCTGTCGTTCTCGGTGAAGAACAAGCCCGCCTGGGCCACCTTCAGTATCTCGACCGGGCTGCTCACCGGGACGCCGGCCAGCTCGCAGACCGGGACTTATGCCGACATCGTGCTGAGCGTGAGTGACGGCCAGACCTCGAGCTCTCTGCCCGCCTTCAACGTCACGGTGACCGGCTCCACCTCGAGCACGGCGAGCGCGGTCATCGACTGGGTGCCGCCGACACAAAACACCAACGGCACGCCGCTCACGGACCTTGCGGGGGTGCGCATCTATTACGGAACCTCGGCGTCCAATCTCAGCCACATGGTGCAAATCTCCGGCGACACGCAGACGAGCTACACACTCGGCAACCTCTCCGCCGGCACCTGGTACTTCGGCGGCGTGGCGTACACCACCACCGGCGCGCTGAGCAAAATGTCGTCGGTGGTCAGCCTGAGCGTTCCATAAGTGCCGGCGCGCTGCCGCCCGGCCGCAGGTGTCGCGCAACTGTCGCCAAATTCTGGCGTCGCCGCGCCGAGACATTTGCCAAGCGGGCCGGCTGCGCGCACCGTACAGCAGATGCTCGCAGTCGGCTCTGCCCCTGTGAGTAAGGGCAAACCCGTCGTAAGGCGGGGACGCAAAGCCTCCGGTCTCCTCAGGGGAGACAGCGGGGTTGCCGGCCAGTCCTGGACTCACATGGGACGGTCGTCAGACGGTCACTGCCGCGCGCGGCTCGCTGCCGCGCCCAGTGTGTCGGGCTCTGCCTCCCCGCGTGCGACCGCACCGGCCGGGGAGGCACAGGCACATGGAACAGGCGCACCTTCGCACGCACTTCGCGCTGCGACGAATCTTCATCATCACGCTGGCGGCCGTCCTGTGGGGGGCGGTAAGCGTCGCGGCAAATGCGGGCGACTGGGACGGCTGGCACTACCATCACTACGACCGGGTGCAGATTTCCGGTGCGCCGCTGGGCAGTGTCACTGCGGGACAGGCCTACAGCTTCACTCCCAGCGCGAGCGACTCGCAAGGCCGCACGCTGGTGTTCACCATCAGCAACCGTCCTTCCTGGGCAAGCTTCAACAGCGCGAGCGGACAACTCTCGGGCACGCCCGGAGCCGCCAGTGTCGGCGCCTACGGCAACATCGGGATCTCGGTGAGCGATGGCGAAAGGAGTGCGGCTCTGCCCGTCTTCACCGTACAGGTGCTGGCGGCGAAAACCTCACCCCCGCCACCGCCGCCGCCTCCGGCGATCTCCGGCAGTCCGCCGACAACCGTGGTGGCAGGCAATCCCTATTCATTCCAGCCCGCCGCCAGCGGACCTGCCGGAATGACGCTCGCGTTCTCGGTGCAGAACAAGCCCGGCTGGGCGAATTTCAGCATCGCCACCGGACAGCTTGCGGGCACTCCCCCCAGCGCCCAGACGGATTCCAACATCATCCTGAGCGTGAGCGACGGGCAGGCCGTGAGCGCACTGCCGCCGTTCAGCATCAACGTTGCCGCCGCGGTGACCACGACCGGCAGCGCGACGATCAACTGGGTGCCGCCCACGCAGAACACCGACGGCAGCCCGCTCACCGACCTGGCGGGCGTCATCATCTACTACGGCAGCTCGCCGACGAGTCTCTCGCAGTCGCTGACGGTGGCGAGCAACACCCAGACCAGCTACACCCTGGCTAATCTGGCCGCGGGCACCTGGTACTTCGGCGGGGTGGCGTACACCACCACCGGCGCGCAGAGCGCCATGTCGATGCCGGTCAGCAAGACGGTCCCGTAGGCAACTACCGGACGCATTCGTCGCTCGGATTTTCTTCGGTCGATCGGGCGGGCGGCAGGGACGCCGCTGCGCCCAGGGACGCGGCCTGACGGCAAGCCCGTCCCCGGCCGCGGCCCTGCCGCCTGAGCGGGCGGCACCGCCTATCGAGCTATCGAGCGTCGGGCTCGACGACGATATGGCTCCTCACGTCGCGCACACCGTCGGTGTTACGGGCGATCTCGACCGCCCGGTCAGCAGCCTCGCGGGAGTGCACCCGGCCGCTCAGATACACCACGCCGTCACGATCGGTATCAACCTTGAGCCGCGTCAGGCTCTTCATGTGATCCGCCGCCAGCTTGGTTTTGACCGCCGTGGTGATGGCGGAGTCCTTCACATACTGCCCCGGATGATCGCGGTCGCTGTCGCTGTCTTCACGCGGGTCAGCGGCGACGCTCAGCAACGGGGCGAGCAGGCAGCCCGCCGTCACCCAAGCCACGATGCGCTTCGTTCTCATGCGTTTCTTCCGGCCTAGCGGCCGGTCTCCTTATGCTGGTCCTGGTCCTTTTCGAGATCCTTCTTGTCCTTCTGCCATTCCTGCTTCACGTCCTCCTTGACGTCTCCGTAGGTGGAACGCACCTTGCCGCCCACTTCCTGGGCACGGCCCTTCTGTTTGAGCTCCTCGTCGTTGAGCAGCTTGCCGGTCTCCTTCTTGACCTTGCCGGCCACCTCGTCAACCCGTCCTTTGATCTGATCCTTGTTCATGGAACCTCCGTACACGTAATACAAACACACACGACACAGGGCAACATTCGCGGCCAACATGTTGGGGCTTGACGCTGCAGCGGCGCCGTCCGCGTTCCTCCCGAGCTTGCGTAGGCTGCAACCTACCGGGGCGCTGTCACCGCGCCAATTGGACCGCTGGCGCGCGATTTACCGTCCCGCTCGCGCTCGGCGACAGCGGCGCGAGCTGCGCGGTGCGCAGCGCCTCAGGTCGCGCGTGCCTCGTCGGCGCGGATGGTGTGGCCGCTTCTCCACAGGTGCCACGCGGCCCACAGCCCGCTGGGCGCGAGCAGCAGCAGCGCCCAGCGCAGCGACTGCTCGGCGGCGCCGAAGGAGGCCCTGAACCAGTCGCTCAGCCAGCCGACGAGCTGCGGCGCGAGGATGAGATTGGCGACGTTGGCGAGCAGCAGGAGAATGGCGCAGGTGGTGGCGCGCATGTGTGCCGGGACGACGTTCTGCAGCAGCCCGAGGATCGGTCCGATATAGAAGTACACCGCCGGCGCGAAGATCCACAGCAGCACGGTCGCCGTATGCAGCGACGGCACCCAGTAGGCCAGCCACGACGGCAGCGTGCTGAGCGCGGTCACGACGCTCAGCAGTCGCACCACATAGCGCGGATCCGCCGCCGCGCGCCGCGCCATGAGCACCCCCGCAACCAATGTGCCGAGCGTACCGGCGATGAGGTGCATGAGCCCGATCTTCGCCCCGGCCTCGCCCACCGTCAGGTGGTGCGAGCGCTGCAGGAAAGTCGGCGTCCACCACAGAAGTCCCCAGCTCCAGAACGTGGCCACTGCGCCGCCGACCAGAAGATGCATGGCCGAGCGCTGGGTGCGGATGAAGCGCAGCGTCGCGAGCACACCGCTGCTGTGCGCCGCCGGCGCTGCGGCATCCAGTCCACCGCGCAGCGGCTCCCGGACGGTGAGCCACACGATCAGCGCCAGCAGCACGCCGGGCATGCCCAGCACCAGGAACGCTGCGCGCCAGCCGGCGCGTTGTGCCGCCGCGCCCGCCACCGATGAGCCGAGCCACACACCGAGCGGGGTGCCGAGGGCGAACAGGGTGAGCGCCAGCGGACGGCGCGCCGGCGGGAACTTGTCGGCAAGTATCGAGGTGGAGGGAGGCGTGCCTCCCGACTCGCCGATTCCCACCCCGAAGCGCGCCAGCAGCAGCTGCCAGTAGTTCTGTGCCAGCCCGCACAGCGCCGTAAGTCCCGACCACAACGCCAGCGCGAGCACCAGGATGTTGCGCCGGTTCGAGCGGTCGGCGAGCGCCGAGACCGGGATCCCCACCGTCACATAAAAGAGCGCCAGTGCCACCCCGGTGAGGAAGGCAATGCCGCTGTCGGACAGGTGCAGCTCGTGGCGGATCGGCTCGATCAGCGTCGAGACCGAGAAACGGTCGGCGATGTTGAGCGCGTAAACGGCAGTGAGCAGCGCGAGCACATACCAGCGGTCACGCGCCGCGGTCACGGCTCCCAGGTCCAGTCCTGCGCGCGTGCGCGGCAGCCGCCACCGGGAGCGCCGGTCCAGGCCCGACCGCGCAGCGCGCGGCCGCTGGCGGCCGCGGTCGCCTCGCCGTGGCGCAGCGCGCGCACACCGTTCACCCACACCTCCTCCATACCGGTGGCGAGCTGCTGCGGCCGCTCGTAAGTGGAGTGATCCTGGATGGTGGCCGGGTCGAACACCACCACGTCGGCGAAATAGCCGGCCTGCAGCCGGCCGCGGTTGGCAAGCGACAGCGTGCTGGCCGGAAGAGCTGCGAGCTTGCGGATCGCCTCCGGCAGCGTGATGACGTGCTCGGCGCGCACATACTGCGCGAGCACGCGGGCAAAGTTGCCGTAGGCGCGCGGATGGTGGCTCGACTTCAGAAACACCCCCTCGGGTGCCGGGGCCGCTTCATCGGAGTCGAAGCTCACCCACGGCAGCGCCACCTCGCGCCGCACGTTGTCCTCCGACATCAGAAAATACGCCACGCCGACGCGCGAGCCGTCCTCGATCACCAGGTCGATCGCCGCATCCTCGGGCGACACCCCGCGCATGCGCGCCACCGCGGCGAGCGTCTTGCCGGTCAGCGGCTTGAGCGCGGGATTTTTGAAGGCCAGCAGCAGCGTGCCGGCAGCGCCGGCGGCGCCGTAGAGATTTTCCCACTGCGGCGCCGGGTCGCGCATATCCGCCAGCACGCGCTGGCGTACGCCGGGCTGCTTGAGGCGCGCGATCCACGCCTCGAGCCCGCCGTCCTGCACCCACGGCGGCATTGCCGCGTCGAGCCCGGTCGCACCGGCGGTGTACACGTACATGTCCGCGGTGATGCGCACGCCCGACCTGCGGGCTGCTTCGACCGTGCCGATCAGCGCATCGAGCTTGCTCCAGTTGCGCTCGCCGGCCGCCTTGAGGTGATAGATCTCGGCCGGGCCGCCCGAGGCGCGCGCGATGTCGAGCGTCTCCTGCACGCCTTCCAGCAGCCGGTCACCCTCGCTGCGCATGTGCACGCTGTAGATGCCGCCACAGCGCGCCGATTCGCTGGCGAGTGCCATCAACTCGGGCGTATGTGCATAGTCGTTGGGGCTGTAGATGAGCGCGGTGGTGACGCCGAGCGCCCCTTCCTCCATGGCCTGACGAACCAGGGTGCGCATCTGTTGCAGCTGCTGCGCGCTAGGTTGCACGTCGCGCTCGCCGAGCACGTAGGTGCGCACCGTGCCCGCACCGACGTACGAGGCGACGTTCGGCGCAATGCCGCGCCGTTCGAGCTTTGCCAGGTATTCGCCGAGCGTGGTCCAGTCGATCGGATAGCGGATGTCGCCCTCGCGCTGCAGGGCGAGCTCCTTCATGCGCGCCGACAGCGGCCCCATCGAATCCTCGCCCAGCACCTCGAGCGTCACGCCCTGGCGCAGGTCGCTGAGCGCACGGCCGTCCGCCAGCAGCGATTCCTCCGGATGCGCCAGCATGTTGATGAAGCCCGGCGCCACCGCCTTGCCGTGCGCATCGAGGCGCTCGCGGGCTGACCCGGGTGCCTTGCGGCCGACGTAGGCGATGCGATCGCCGGCGATGGCCACCTCGCCGGCGAAGGGCTCGCTGCCCGAGCCGTCGTAAATGGTTGCGCCGCTGATCAGTACGTCGTAGGGGCCGTCCCCGGCGGCCGCGGCGGTGGCGCGCGCGGACGCAGCGCTCGCGGCCCAGACCCCAAGCGCCAGCAGACACAGGCGTGTGCTGCGGATCATCTGTATGAGCTCCCCGCTCGAGACGGCGATGGCCGGCGGGCGATGAGTATGCGGGATCGGGTGCCGCAGCGGCCAGTTCCGCAGCCGTGCGGCGCGGTTGTGCGGGCGGTCGTTGGCAGCCCGCGGGACCACTTGCGCCCTGCCGCGGCCTCATTCTACCGTCCGGTGGTGAGTGCCACCTCCTGGGACGTCATCGTCATCGGTGCCGGAGCCGCCGGCCTCGCCGCGGCCTCACATCTCGCCGCGGCGGGGTGCGCGGTGCTGCTGCTCGAGGGCCGCGATCGCATCGGCGGGCGGATCTGGACGCGTCGCGAAGCCGGCATGCCCGTGCCCATCGAGCTCGGCGCGGAGTTCATTCACGGCTCCGCCGCCATCACCCGCAAGCTCCTCGCCCAGGCCGGCAGCACGGCCATCGAGTCTGCCGACCAGCACGTCACGCTCGAGGAGGGGAAGCTCAAAACCAGGGAGTCGTTCCTCCCGAAGATTCAGCGGGCGATGCGCGGCACCAGGATCCTGGCCGAGCGCGACATGTCCTTTGACGACTTTCTCGATCAGCACCTTGAGCGGGTGCTGTCGGCCGAAGAGCGTCAGTTTGCGCGCACGATGGCGGAAGGATTCGACGCGGCCGACACCTCGCGCGCGAGCGCACGCGCACTCGCCGCCGAATGGACCGCCGGCACGCTCGGCGCTACACCGCAGTCGCGTCCCCGGGACGGCTATCAGTCGCTGCTCGAAGCGCTGGTGGCGCCGCTGCACGGCAGCCGGGTGCGCCTGCAGCTGGATTCGGCGGTGCGCGAGGTGCGCTGGGCGAAGCAGGCGGTGGAGGTGAGCGGGGATTTTCTCGGCGCCCCGTTCACGCTCAGCGGCCGCCGCGCCATCGTCGCGGTGCCGCTCGGCGTGCTGCAGAGCGCGGCGCGCGCCGCCGGCGCGCTGCGCTTCACCCCCGCAATCGAGGCGAAGCACGCGGCGCTCGCGGCACTGGCTTCCGGCCCGGTGGTAAAGATCCTGCTGCGCTTCGCCGAGGCCTTCTGGGAAACGCTGCAGGACGGACGCTACCGCGACGTGTCGTTCTTTCACGCCCCGCATGCGCAGATTCCAACTTTCTGGACCTGTGCCCCGGCGCGCGCCCCGTTGCTCGTCGCCTGGGCCGGGGGCCCGCGCGCCCAGGCCGTCTCCGCCGGCACCACTGCCGGGGAGCTGGTGCGCAAGGCCGTGGCGAGCCTCGGGAAGCTGTTCGGCAAGGGCGTCGATATCAGCGGACAGCTCGAGGGGTATTACTACCACGACTGGCAGCAGGATCCTTTCGCCCGCGGGGCCTACAGTTACGTGACGGTCGGCGGCAGCGACGCGCGCGCCGGCCTCGCCCGCCCGCTCGACGACACGCTGTTCTTCGCCGGCGAGGCCACCGCCGGCGCCGGGGAAGGCGGCACGGTGACCGGCGCGCTGCAGAGCGGCCTGCGCGCGGCGCGCGAGGTGTTGAACGCCTGAAGCAGGCGCTTTGCGTCAGGCTTCGCTAGCATACGTGGGCGTGCGCAGCGCGCATGCGTGAGGAGCCTTTCTGATCACCAAGGGAATCGTGCTCGCCGGTGGCTCCGGGACGCGCCTGCACCCGGTAACCCGTGCCATCTCCAAGCAGCTCCTGCCGCTCTACGACAAGCCGCTGGTGTATTACCCGCTCGCAACGCTCATGCTGGCGGGCATTCGCGACATGCTGCTGATCGCCACCCCGGAGGACGGACCGCTGTTCGAGCGGCTGCTCGGCGACGGCTCGCAGTGGGGGATTCGCGTGCGCTACGCCACCCAACCGCAGCCGGGCGGCATCGCCCAGGCGCTGCTGATCGGCGAGCGCTTCATCGGCGACCAGCCGGTGTGCCTGGTGCTCGGCGACAACCTCTTCTATGGACACGGCCTGCCGGAGCAGCTGCGCAAGGCCGCCGCCAATGACGGCGGCGCGACGGTGTTCGCTTACTACGTGCGCGATCCCGAGCGCTACGGCGTGGTGGAGTTCGATCCTTGCGGCCACGCGATCGGCCTCGAGGAGAAGCCGCGTGCGGCGCGCTCTCACTATGCGGTCACCGGCCTGTATTTCTACGACGCCGGCTGCGTGCAGATCGCGCGGCAGCTCACGCCCTCCGCCCGCGGCGAGCTGGAGATCACCGACGTCAACCGAGCTTATCTCGCCGCCGGCACACTGCGCGTCGAGGTGCTGGGACGGGGCGTCGCCTGGCTCGACACCGGCACACACGACTCGCTGCTGGCGGCGGCAAATTTCGTCGAGACCCTTGAGTCGCGCCAGGGACTGAAGGTGTGCTGTCCCGAAGAGATCGCGTTCCGCCAGGGATTCATCGACCGCGAGCAGCTCGGGCGCCTGGCGCAGAGCCTGGGACACTCCGGCTATGGACAGTACCTGCAGACCGTGCTGAGCGAGCGGATCTACTGATGCGCGCGATCCCGCTGGAGCTGCCCGGAGCGGTTCTGATCGAGCACGCGGTGTACCCGGATGAGCGCGGCGTGTTCTTCGAGGGCTGGAACGAGCGCGAGCTGGCGCGGGCCGGCGTCGAGGCGCGCTTCGTCCAGGAAAATGTCAGCATCTCGCGGCGCTTCGTGCTGCGCGGCCTGCACTACCAGATCCCGCACGCACAGGGAAAACTCGTGCGCGTACTCGCGGGAGAGATCTTCGACGTGCTGGTCGACCTGCGCCGCTCCTCGCCCACGTTCGCGCGCAGCCTGGCGCTGACGCTCAGCGCGGCTGCACGCCGCTCGCTGTGGGTACCGGAAGGGCTCGCCCATGGATTCCTCGCCCTCGCCGACGACACGCAGGTGCAGTACAAGGTCACGGACTATTGGGAGCGCACCGCCGAGCATACCCTCGCCTGGGACGATGCGACGCTGGCGATCCGCTGGCCGCTGCCGCCGGGCACCGCGCCCATCCTGTCCGTGAAGGACCGCCAGGGCCGGGCGCTCGCGGATGCGGAGACCTTTGCGTGAGCGTACTCATCACCGGCGGCGGCGGTCAGCTGGCCCAGGCGCTGCGGCTCACCGCCCCCGCGGGCCGCAACCTGCGCGCACTGACGCACGCCGAGCTCGACATCGCCGATGAAGCCGCGGTGCAGACTGTCATGCGCGCGCTGCAGCCGCAGCTCGTCGTCAACACCGCGGCCTTCACGCGGGTCGATGACGCCGAGAAGCAGCCGGACGCAGCCGCGCGGGTCAATGCCACCGGGCCGGCGCTGCTCGCGGCGGCCTGCCGCAGCAACGGCGCCTGGCTGGTGCACGTCTCCACCGATTACGTGTTCGATGGTGAGCAAAACCACCCCTACGCACCGTCCGCGGAAGCCCATCCGTTGAACGTCTACGGCCGCACCAAGCTCGCCGGCGAGCGTGCCGTGCGCGCAGCACTCGAGGGGTCCAGCACGCTGGTGCGCACCTCGTGGCTCTATAGCGGCGGCCACCGCAACTTTCTCACCACCATGCTGCGCCGCATGGCGGCGCCGGGGGAGCTGCGCGTCGTCGCCGACCAGATCGGCGCTCCCACCGCGGCGGCAAGCCTCGCGCGGGTGCTGTGGGCGCTGGCCGAGCACCGCGCCAGCGGCATCTTTCACTGGTGCGACTCGGGCGTGGCCAGCTGGTACGACTTCGCGGTCGCCATCGCCGAGGAGAGCCTGGCGCTGCAGCTGCTGCGCACGCCCGCTGCGGTTATTCCCATCGCCAGCGGCGAATATCCGCTCGCCGCCGCGCGGCCGCGTTACAGCCTGCTCGACAAGGGCGGCACCGAACGGCTCCTCGGCGTGCGTGCCGCGCACTGGCGGGTCGCGCTGCGCGAGACCCTGGCGGGCCTCGCGCCAGCGGGATTGCAGCGATGAGGCGCCTGCTGATCACCGGCGGCGCCGGCTTCATCGGCGCCAACTTCTGCCACTACTGGAACCGCAGCCACCCCGCCGACGCCGTGGTGGTGCTCGATCTGCTCACCTACGCCGGCAATCTCGCCAGCATCGCGCCGCTGATCGAGAGCCAGCGGGTGCGCTTTGTGCGCGGCGACATCGCCGACCGTGCCCGGGTCGAAGCCCTGCTGGTCGCGGAGCGCATCGACACGGTGGTGAATTTCGCGGCCGAGTCGCACGTCGACCGCTCCATCGAGGACCCGCACGGTTTCCTGCGCACGAACGTCGTAGGCACGCAGGTGCTGCTCGAAGCGGTGCGCCACGCCTGGGCCGCGGACGGGATGCGAGAGCAGCGCTTTCATCACGTCTCGACCGACGAGGTCTACGGCTCGCTCGAGCCGGCTGACCCGGCCTCGACCGAAAGCTCTGCGTACGCACCGAGCTCCCCGTACGCGGCCAGCAAGGCCGCGGCCGATCACCTGGTACGTGCCTACGCGCGCACCTACGGCCTGCCGTGCACCATCAGCAACTGCTCGAACAATTACGGACCGTACCAGTTCCCCGAGAAGCTCCTGCCGCTATGCATCGTCAACATGCTGCAGGGGCGTTCGTTGCCCATCTACGGTGACGGGCTGCAGATCCGCGATTGGTTGCACGTCGAGGATCACTGCCGCGCGATCGACGCCATCCTGAGCGCCTCGGCTGCCGGCGAGACCTGGAACGTCGGTGGGGTGGGCGGCGACAGCAACCTCGCGGTCGTGCAGGCGCTGTGCGACCTGGTCGATGCCGCGCTCGCCGCCGATGACAGCCTGGCGCAGCGCTTCCCGCAGAGCCCGGCTGCCAGCGGCCGCTCCGCGCGGACGCTGATCCAGCACGTCCGCGACCGGCCCGGGCACGACCGCCGCTATTGCGTCGATTCCTCGAAACTGCGCGAGCGCCTGGGCGTCAGTGCCGCCACTTCGCTCGCGGCGGGACTCGCGGCGACGGTGCAGTGGTACCTCGCGAATGAAGCGTGGTGGCGTCCTATTTTGAGTGGCGAGTACCGCGAGTGGTACGCGCGGCAATATCCGCAGCGGCACGCTGACTGAAGCGACACCGCGCGCAAAAATACAGGGCGCGTGGCGACCACCGCCGCCACGCGCCCGCTTTTTGGCAAAGCTACAGAGTTTTTCTTAGCCCTGCGGCGAGCTGCTCATCTGGCTCTTGCACACCTTCTTCGCCTGGGCCTTGGTCATGCCCGAATTGCTCGACTGCTGCTGCGCGATGCAGTCCTTCATCTGCTGGTGATGGGTCGAGGCACTGCTGCTGCCGGTGCCGCTGCTCGACGAGGGCGTGGTGTCGCCGCTCGATGAGGGCGTATTCATGGAACCGGGAGAGGTGCCGTTCGACGGAGTCGAAGGCGTCTGCTGGTAGCTCTGCGCGGCGACGACGCTGCTCGCGCCGAGCAGCACCAGGGCGATCGCGGTGGACACTCTATTCATAAGCGGTTACCTCCTGTTGAGCAGCCCGCAGGATAAGACCGCCCTGCGTCCGCACCGATCCCCTCGGCGACGCAAATCACCGTCGGCGGCGGCCTACAGCGTGGCCGGGCCTCAGTCTGAGGCTTGACCCGGGCCACGCGTTGCCCTCACGGAACCGCGTGCGACCATGGGACCAAGGTTCGAGGAAGCCCATTTGCGCTCAGCGGTCGCGCTCAGCGGTCGCGCTCCGTGGCGCGCGGGGCGAACACCCGCGCCACCCCGCGGCCGCGCGGGTCAGCCACCGCCGTGGCGCCGGCAGCATCGATGACGATGACCTGAATGTCCCCGTTCCACTCCTGCTTGACGAAGGTATAACCGCGGCGCATGAGCGCTGCGCGTACGGCCGGATCGAGCGCGGCGTAAGGCTCTTCGAACAGCGTGTCGGGCGGCAGCAGCTGGTGGTGGATGCGGGGCGCTGCGACGGCAGCGTCGAGGGGCAGGTGGAAATCGTGCCAGTCAGTGAGCACCTGGAAGATCGAGGTCGCAATGCGCGAGCCGCCCGGTGTACCGATCACCACGGCCACGTGACCGCGCGCCGTGAGGATCGTCGGCGTCATGGTCGACAGCGGCCGCTTGCCGGGCGCGATTGCATTGGCGTCGGCACCGATGACCCCGTAGATATTCGCTGCGCCAGGCTTGGCGGAGAAGTCGTCCATCTCGTTGTTGAGCAGGAATCCGGCGCCGCTGACCACCTGCCCGGAGCCGAAATCGTCGTTGAGCGTGTAGGTGTTCGACACCGCGTTGCCCCAGCGGTCGACGATCGAGAAGTGCGTGGTGTGGTGATGCTCGCCGAGTCCCGGCTGCACTTGCGCCGTGGGTGTCGGACGTTCGATGCTGACCTCGCGCGCGCGCCGCGCAAGATAGAGCGGATCAAGCAGCTGTGCCACCGGCGCGCTGTGAAAGTCCGGATCCCCAAGGTAGACGGCGCGGTCGGCGAAGATGCGCTTGTCGATTTCCGCCAGCAGGTGCACGTACTGCGGCGAGTTCAGCGTCACGCCCGCGAATGCCGCGGCGAGATCGCTCTTCATCCCCAGCAGTGACAGCAGCGCAATGCCTCCGGAGCTCGGCAGCGGCGCGGTAATCACGCGATAGCCCGCCCAATCACCGACGAGCGGCGGGCGCCACAGCGCACGATAGCCCGCCAGGTCTGCATGCGTAATGTGGCCCCCGCTGCGCACCATCTCGGCGACGATGAGGTCCGCGGTACGTCCGCGGTAGAATGCGCGCGCACCCGAGGCTGCGACCCGCTGCAGGGTTGCTGCAAGCTCGGGCTGGCGAAACGGCTGGTCGCTTTGCAGCGTGCCGAAATAAGCGAGGAAGTTGCTGCGTCCGTGCAGCTCGGTGGCGCGACTGTCGCGTAACGCCGTCAACATGGGACTGACGCGAAAACCCTCGCGCGCATAGTGCAGCGCAGGCGTAAGATCGGCACGCCAGGCCAGCCTGCCGAAACGCCGATGCAGCTGCCATAACCCGGCCACGGTGCCGGGTACGCCGGCGGCGCCGGCACCAATCGTAGTCGCATCCGGCACGATCCTGCCGGACGCATCGAGGTACATGTCCGCGGTCGCGCTCGCGGGGGCGCGCTCGCGGAAGTCGAGGAAGTACGCCTGGCCGTGGTAGAGCACGGTGACGAACCCGCCGCCGCCGAGGTTGCCGGCTTCCGGATAGGTCACCGCGAGGGTGAACGCCATCGCCACCGCGGCATCGAGCGCGTTTCCTCCGGCCGCGAGGATCTGCTGCGCGGTGTCGGCTGCGTAGCGGTCGGGTGCGGCCACCGCCGCAGGTGTCACGTCGGCAGCAGGCGCCGCAGGCGCCGCCGCGGTGCGCGCCAGCAGGATGAGAGCGACGACGCCGAGCGCGACGGCCTTTGTTGCAGGCCGATGACGGCGGCTCGCCGGAATGACAGTTAATTTCATGTATATGTGAGGGCAGATACCTTGACCACCCCCGACCCGCTGATATGGTCCGCTGACATGGTTATAGCTGAACGCCAGATCGTGGCGGGAGTCTAAGCGATTTGAGCAATACCCTTCCCAGACACTTCCTGCTGGCGTCCGACTTCGATCAGACGCTGAGCTTCAACGACTCGGGCCTGGTGCTGAGCGATCTGCTCGGCGTCCGTGGATTCCAGGAGCGCGTGGCGGGACTCGCGCGCAGCAATCTCGTTCAACAGGGCGGTGAGCTCGCCTACCTCATCAGGCACGACCCGGAGTTCCGCGGGGTGCGCCACGAGCATCTGCTGGAGACCGGCAGGCGTGTGCGCCTGAAGGCGGCGATCCCGGCCCTGGTCAGATTCCTGGAGAGCGGCGTCGAGGGCTGCCGCTTCTCCTTCTTCGTCATTTCGGCGGCGCCGCGTGAAATCGTGATCGCCGCGCTGGCCGGCGTGGTGGCACCCGACCACATCTACGGCACGGAGCTCGATTTTGACCAAGCTTCCGGGGAAGTGCGGGCGATCAGGCGCGTGCCGGCTGGATACGGCAAGGTGGCGGTGATCGAGGAATTGCAACAGCGGCTGCAGATCGCGCCCGATCGGGTGATCTACGTCGGCGACGGCAGCTCGGATGTGCACGTCATGCTGCACGTCAACAATCACGATGGCTTTACGATCGCGGTGTCCGACAATCAGCAGCTCGCCCGCATCGCCCGCAGTACCGTTCTCAGCGATAACGCCTTCAGCATCATGGTGCCGGTACTCGATCAGATCTTCGACTGGCGTCCGGGCGAGATCCGTGAGCTGCTCGAGCGCAACGGGCTGACGCTGCAGGCGTGGGAGAAGGCCCGGACCGATCATGTTCAGATCGGCGTCACCGCCGCTGCGCCGGCCACGGCCTGAAGCCGCATGAGCGGCGCCGCCATTACCGGGCTGGGTTGGGCGGCGACCGCCCTGTTCGTCGGCTCGTATTTCTTCGCGCGCCCGGCGGCGTTGCGCACCGTGCAGATGCTGGGAGCGCTGCTGTGGATCGTCTACGGCGCCCTGATTGGCGCACCCCCCGTCATCGTCGCCAACGCGCTGGTCGTCGCGGCCGCAGCCTGGACCCTCGCACGCCAGCGGGCATGTCAAGTGCCCAGGTAACGGGCGAGGACGTTCGCGGTGACGTGTTCGACCAGCGCGTCGCGCCTCGAGAGCGCCGCCACCCATTCACAGCTACCGGCATGAAACACCTCACCGCGACCGCGTGTGAAGTTCACGATCATGCCGGCGCCTCGCTTTACCCGCTCGACCGCGGCGTCGCCGTCCTCTCCGAGCCGAATCTCGGCGACGAATTTGGCATCCTGGTCGGACAAGTAACGATCGTCGGGCGCGAAGTTGCCGGCTTCCTCCTTCAGTGAAGACATGCCGAGCGCCAGGATCTGCAGCCCGTGCGGTGCGCCGCTCGTCTCGCTGGGCTCGGGCAGGCCGCCGCGGATGATGTAATCCAGTCCATCGACCTCGTAGCCGAAGGCATGCCCGTCGGCGCCGAGCAGATCTCCGTAACCCAGACCGGTGCCGGCGAACGCCCAGTGCTCGGGTCGGTAGACGGGAAAGCCGCGCACACCGCGTGGCGCGCAACCGCCCCAGCCGGCGTAAAGACCGTCCGTCGCATTGAGGCCGAAGGTGCCGGATCCCGGACGTCCCACCTCCGGCGCCTCCCATGAGCTGGAAGTCCGCGAAGGATCTGCGGATCTGAAGACCGGATCTTCCGCGCGCGCACGATACTTGTAGCAGACCTGCCGTTTGCCGCCGTGTTCGAGACGCGTCTGCCACATGAAGTTGCCGGCAAAGCGCGCTACGCGCCCGCCGCGCTCGACGTAGTCATCGATCGCATCGCGCATCTCCCAGGTCCAGTATTCGTCGTGTCCTACGCAGACCACGCAGTCGTAACCGTGGAGAATCTCCGGATGAAAATGCAGCTCGTGCTGACTCGCCAGGTCGACGGCGAATCCGGCGCGCTCCGCCCACTGCAGGAAATGCCGGTCGTAGCTTGCCCAGCCGGCCGACGCATACTTGTTGGAATAGCCCTTGGCGTAAGCCCATTCGAGGTGCGGGTAACGCGGCGCACCGGCGGGCGGTGGTGAAATCTCCAGCGGCACCCGCGGCGCATCCTGCGGCAGGACCACGAAGCCGCGGCACCAGGGACGCTCGGTGCTGACGGTCGTCGCGTATTGGTCGCGCTGCGGGCCGGTGATGCCCCGGTAGTGATTCGAGCCGCCCCAGGTGTTGTAGGCGGTCCAGGAGCCCGTCGCCGCGATCTGCAGAATTCGCTGCGGCCGGCGGCCGACCTCCGGCCGAACGATGAAGAGATGGTGGCAGCGGATCGCTGCGTCGTCGCGACCCGCCGCCGTCAGGGTCACCCGATAGGCGCCCGACGGCCAATCATCGCCGATGCGAAACTCCACCGCCGGCTCCCAGCCGCAACCGATGACCGAGCACTGCTGCGGGGTGTCCTGCCAGCGTGCGCCGGTGACCCGGCGCGTCAACACTGGCGTCGTTCGCGCGCCGTCGCGGATGACCGCGAGCTCGTAGCTCGGGGCGCTCGAGCTGACATGCAGACGCACCCTCGCCCCTGGCGGATAGGCGAACGCGTCCGTATAGGCCCAGATCTCGCCGCGCTCGCCGTCCATACCAGGATGCTCGTAACGGTTGGCGAACACGGCTTCGCGCCGTTGCTGCGGCGTCAGGCCAAAATCGGCGTATTCGCTGTTCGCTGCACGCACCGGCTCGATCATGACGCGGGACCCTCCCTCGCGGAACGACAAATCGCGCGGCGCTGCAGACATCGGCCCGTCACGCCCGCGGCGGTTATTCTAGAGCGCCCGCCGCTCGCGCTGCGCCCGCTATACTAACGGCCCGTTATCGCGACCGAATGAGCCGTGGCGCCCAGTCAGAACCAGCCAACCCGCATCGAACAGCATACGATCTATCCGATCCCGCTCGACCAGCGGCACGGCAAGGCGCGGCATCTGTTCACGCTGTGGTTCGGTGCCAACATGAATGTGCTGACGATCGTCACCGGCGCGCTGGCGACCACCGTATTCGGCCAAGCGTTTGTCTCGGCCGTGATCGCGATTCTCGTCGGCAATCTCGTTGGCACGATATTCATGGCACTGCACGCGGCGCAGGGCCCGCGGCTCGGGGTACCGCAGATGGTGCAGAGCCGCGGTCAGTTCGGGGCGCGAGGTGCCGCCTTCGTCGTCGCGCTGGTGATTTTCATGTATGTCGGCTACGCCGCCACCGCACTGGTGACGGGTGGCCAGTCGCTGCACGCGATCCTGCCCGGCGTCAGCGAAAGCGCCGGGATCGCGGGCGTGGGCATCGTCAGCCTGGCTGCCGCCATCTACGGCCATGACCTGATCCACCTTTGCACCCGCATGATGACGTACGTCTCCGGCAGCGCGGTGGTGCTGTGCTACGTCTGGGTGCTGTTCATCCACCCCCTGCCGCACGCGTTCCTGACCCAAGGGAGCTTCTCGGCAGTCGGTTTTTTCAGCATGGTGTCGATGGGTGCGCTGTGGCAGCTTGCGTACGCGCCGTACGTCTCGGATTACTCGCGGTACCTGCCGCCCGATTCCGGTCCGCGCCAGGCCTTCTGGGCGTGCTACTGGGGTACCACGCTCGGCGCCGTGTTACCGATGATTTTCGGAGCGCTGATCGGACCGGCGGTGGTCGACGGCGACGTCGTCAGCGCACTCTCGCGGCTCACCGGCAAAGCGAGCACGGCGATCGTGCTGCTGTTCGCCCCCGGGGTCGCGATCGCGGGGGCGATTTGCTTCTACGGCGGCTCGCTCGCAATCATCACGCTGGCCCAGACCTTCGTTACGCGCTGGCGCGCCACCGCGCGCGCGCGGGTCGCGATCACCACGGGGGTGTTCCTCGCGGCGCTGCTGATCGGTCTTGAGGGGGCCGCGAATTTCCTCACGCTGTATGCCCAGTTCAACGAGCTGCTGCTCTATCTGCTGGTGCCGTGGACCGCGGTGAACCTGGTCGACTATTACCTTGTCCGCTTCGGCAATTACCACGTCCCGTCATTCTTTACCGCCCATGGCGGCATCTATGGCAGGTACAACCCCGCGGCTCTCGCCTGCTACGCGCTCGGGATCGCGGTGCAGATTCCATTCGTTGCCACTGATCTCTACACGGGGCCTTTCGCCCGCGCGATCGGCAGCATCGATCTCTCGTGGATCGTTGGTCTACTCGTCGTGAGCCCGGTCTATTATTTCGCGGCCCGTGCGTCGCCCGTGGTCGCTACGGTGCCCGATCCACCGTGATCGCCGCTCGGCAACTGGACCGGCAGCTAGGGTGCATACAGCGCGGACGGGATGAGAAATGACTCGCGAAGAGGTACGCTTGTGTTATGTACCCTAAGGAGGGTTATACGTGAAGCTCAAGGTAGTGACCCCGCTCGGCTGCATGACGCTGGCGGCGCTGTTGGCCACCACGGCGCAGGCCGATGTCCACGTGGGTATCGGCATTGGCGTTGCGCCCCCGGTGTACGTGCCCCCGCCCGTCTACGCTCCTCCCCCTCCCGAGTACTACAGCCCACCGCCTCCGGTCTATTACGGTCCGGGAGTGATTTATGGCGAACCGGACTGGGAATACGGGGGAAAGGGATACCGGGATCCGCGCTGGCACGGGCAGCGGTGGGATCGTGATCATGATCGCGGCGCTCATCATGATGATCACGGCGATCATCATGGGCACTAGAGGGACCAACGCATGTTGAGATCATACGTCAGTGGACTCACGGCCCCGTCGTGGGCAGCAGTCAAAACCACCGGGTGGTCGGCACTCACCGTGTGCGCCGCGCTTGCAGGCGCGGCGGCGCTGCATACCGCCGAGGCGCAGACCCGGCCTGCCGCCGGCTCTACTGAGGTCGCGACGGAAGGGGCGCCCTCTCACCACGGAAAAAAGGCTGGCGGTATCGATGCGTTGATCCAGCACCTGCACGACAGCTTCAAGATCACACCGCAGCAGGAGCCGCAGTGGCAAAACGTCGCCACCGTGATGCGCGAAAATGCGGAAACCTTGAGCAACCTGGCGAAGGAAAGGTCCGAGCGTGCGAAGACGGCGACCGCGCTCGATGATTTGAAGTCCTACGCGAAGATCTCCGAGGCGCATGCCGCTGCGACGAAGCGCCTGATCCCGGCTTTCCAGGCTCTGTATGACAGCATGTCACCGGAGCAAAAGCAGGCGGCTGACGCAGAGTTTCGCGACCACTTCCGCGAGCACCACCATCAAGCGGCTTGAGGGGACGAGCGTACTGCGGGAAGCGCATACGGCACGTCGAAGCTCTCGAGTCGCTTGAGGCGCGCCGCAGGCAGCTCAAGCCCATCCACGGACGGATGAGGCGCTCACCGCGCCGCTAGGACCCTTCGGCGAGCCCTCGCATTCCCCGCCAGTACCCCAGCAATCGTCTTCAGGCGCGCGCAACGCGCGCCAAGCTCGACTTCCGCAGGGAACCGCGATCGAGGGTCCTGCGCACTCCGTGATAGAAGTCGCATTTTGACGAATAGTGACTTTCGCTGCGTTCGCTAGCGCACCGTGCGCTCAGTGGCATGCGCGCTTGAATCCATGAGCCGACGCTTTGACACGGAGCAGGCTCTATGTCGCAAACAAGTGTACTTCTGATCCAGGACGATCCCACCGATACCAAAGCGGTTCGATCCGCGCTGAACGGGTCCTTCCAAGTCGAATGGGTCAGAAGTTGCGCCGCGGCTCTGGAACGACTAGCCGAGGAGAGAAAACAACGAAAGGCCGGTATCGCAGCGTTGTTGGTCGACCTCTTCCTGCCTGATTGTCAGGGAATTGAGACCTTCGATCGGCTCTTTCATGCCGCGCCGCAGATTCCCATCCTGGTCCTCAGCGCTGCGCAAGATGAGGAAGTCGCCAAGCTGGCGGTGCAGCATGGAGCGCAGGATTATCTCCTGAAGAACCACCTCGACGCGTACCTGTTGTCGAAAGCGCTGAGCAGCATGATCGAGCGCGCAGCGATCGCCGAAGCGTTGTTCAACGAACAAGAACGCGCGCAGGTCACGCTCAATTCCATCGGCGATGCGGTCATGAGCACCGATGTGTGGGCCCAGGTGACCTATCTCAATCTCGTCGCTGAAGCCCTCACGGGCTGGTCGCGGCAGGAGGCGGCAGGTCGTCCGGTTGAAGAGGTGTTGCGACTTGTCAATGCCACCACTCGCCAAGTAGCGGAGAATCCAATGGCGTTGGCGATTCGGGAAAACAAAACCGTAGCCCTTACCTCGAACTGCGTCCTGGTCCGGCGCGACGGAGTTGAAGCCGCTATCGAAGATTCCACCGCACCTATCCACGACCGTCACGGACAGGTGACCGGTGCGGTCATGGTGTTCCACGACGTGAGCACAACTCGGGAGCTGTCGAGCAGAATGCTACATCTTGCCCAGCACGACGGCCTCACCGATTTGCCCAACAGAATATTGTTCAGCGACCGGCTAACCGAGGCACTCGCTGCGGCTCACCGTTACCGGCGAAAGCTCGCGGTGCTATTCCTGGACCTGGATCGCTTCAAGCACATCAACGACTCCCTGGGCCACGTCATCGCCGACCGCGTGCTGCAGTCCGTGGCCAGTCGGTTGCAGGCTTGTGTGCGCGCCTCGGACACGGTCGGCCGGCTGGGAGGCGATGAATTCGTGATCCTGCTCTCGGAGGTGGCGCACGCGCAGGATGCAGCCGTCAGTGCGGAAAAAATACTCCTGGCTGTGCGCGCGCTGCACCACATCGACCAGCATGATCTGCACCTCACTGCGAGTGTCGGTGTCGCCACGTATCCCGATGATGGGACGGAGGCGGAGATCTTGATGAAAAATGCGGATTTCGCCATGTACCACGCCAAGGACACCGGGCGAAACAACTATCAGTTCTTCAGGCCGAACATGAACCTGGTCGCGCTCGAGCGGCAGTCCCTCGAGGTGGATCTGCGCCGGGCCTTGGAGAACCGGGAATTTGAGCTGCATTACCAGCCGAAAGTAAATCTGGACACGGGTGCGATCATGGGGGTCGAAGCGCTCATCCGCTGGAACCATCCGCGGCGCGGTCTCGTGTCACCCGCGCAATTCATACCGATCGCGGAAGCCTGTGGTGTCATCGTGCCGATCGGCCGCTGGGTGCTGCGCGAAGCCTGCCGGCAAACCCGGGCCTGGAGGGACGCAGGCCTGCCGCAGATACGCGTCGCGATCAACGTCTCGGCGCGGGAATTGCGCGAGAACGATTTCGTTGCAACCGTGCGCGCGATCCTGACAGAGACGGGCGTCGAGCCGGGTTGTCTGGAACTCGAGCTGACCGAAACCTTCTTGATGCAGGATGCGACAGTCACCGGCGCAGTGCTTCAGGATCTCAAGGATCTGGGCGTGATGCTGGCGCTCGATGATTTCGGTACCGGGTATTCGAGCTTGAGCCACCTGCAGCGTTTTCCGATCGATACCTTGAAGATCGATCGGTCGTTCGTGCGCGATCTCGCTACGGATGCTGACGATGCCAGTATCGTCAGCGCGGTGATCAGCATGGGGGAAAGTCTGCACATGCGGGTTGTGGCGGAAGGTGTGGAAACACGAGATCAGTTGGTTTTTCTTCAGCAGCACCGCTGCCCGGAGGGGCAAGGCTACTACTTCAGCCGTCCGGTGCTTGCCGGTCAGCTCACACCATTGTTGGGAGGCAACCGGGAAAAAACCGTCGCCGCTACCAATGGATTTGGCGAGGGTTTCGACACACCGGCACCTTTACCTCCAACACACTTCTGAGCCGTGGAGTGCACTGAGCGGTGAAGAGACCTTCTCTCAATCCTCGCGCGCGGTCGCGATGCAGTCGGCGGCCACCCGATCGGCTTCGAGGGCGCGCCGCAGTGCGGCGGCCTCGCGCGGAAATATTCCACAACAGGCTTGATATGTCTTGTGCAGCTGTTGCGAGTTTTCCTGCGAGCGCGGTTCGGCTTCGAAGCGCGTCAACAGTTCACTAGCAAGTCGCGCCGCGCGGCGCTCCGTCTCTGAGCGCAATAGATACGCCACCGCCCGAACCCGCGCCAGCGGTTTGACGAGGTGGTTCACTTGCGCGCGGCGGACCACCAGGGCCAACCCCAACAGTGTGCCTTCGTGCGGCGCGCGCAGTCTTGCAGTGTTCAGCAGAAGGATCGCTTGCCGAGCCTTCTCGTCCATGAACAGCTTTGTGGCGTTCAAACGAGGGTCACTGGATGAAACAGGGCCATCGTCAGACCATAGCGAGATCGGCGAGAATTTGCGCGGACGTATGCACGGTACGCTCAGTGTGCCTCGGCCCAGGCCGGAAAGGCGCACAGGCATCCATATGGTTGTGGATGACGTCGGTTTGCGCGCCCACTGCCGACCGCCAGGGAAGCGCTCACTTCAACAAAATCGCGCGGGCGGCGTCGGAGCGTTCAATCAGCTCATGTCCAACGCCCCAAGACACTCTTCAGGACATCCAGACTTACGGGCTTGATGAGATGGCTATCCATGCCCGCATCCCTGGAGCGCTGTCGAACCTCTTCTTGACCGCTTCCGGTTAGCGCAACGATGCGAATGCGCTCACCTTCCGACAGGCTGCGGATGCGGCGTGCGGCTTCTGCTCCGTCTAGCCGCGGCATGAGGAGGTCCATGAAGACTATCTGCGGCTGAAAAGCGCGAGCCTGCTCGATAGCCTCCTCGCCATCGGCTGCCGTGCGCACCTCGCAGTCCTCCATCTCAAGCAGTAAGGCAAGCGATGCCACCTCGTCCGAGTTGTCGTCCACGACCAGCACGCGTTGGCCCGGATTGCGTGCCGTGGGGCCTCGAGGCGTTCTGCGTGGATCCGCACGCCCTTTGGCAAGGGGTAAGCGCACTGAAAATCGGCTGCCGCGCTCGGGCCCTTCACTTGAGGCCCGGACGGATCCGCTGTGCATTTGCACGAGGGTGCGCACCAATGAAAGGCCGATGCCCAGCCCATCCGTCGTGCCTACTTCTTCCGCTCGTACTTGAGAGAACATGTCAAACACATGCTCGAGGGCCGCTGGCGGGATGCCGATGCCGTTGTCCTGGACAGAGATCAGTGCATCGACCCTGTCGCGCTCAAGTGTAACCGTAATGCGCCCGCCTTCCTTTGTGTACTTGGCACTATTGGAGAGCAAATTCAAGAAAACCTGTGTCAAACGATCGGGATCACCGTCGACCAGCAGATTCTGGGCTTGTAAATCGATGATCAGTTGATGATGACGGGCGTCGATGAACGCCCGCGAGGCTTCAACCGCACGTTCCAGGACTTCCGCTAACAGGATCTTCTGACGCCGCAGTTCGAGCTTGCCACGCGTGATGCGGCTCACATCGAGCAGATCATCTACCAGGCGCACCAGATGCGTCATCTGCCGGTCCATCATGCCCAGCGTTGAGTTGATCGTCGGCTCCGTAGGGGACGCCCGCTCCACGATATGCAAACCGTAGCGCAGAGCGGCAAGGGGGTTGCGCAGTTCATGTGCGAGAACGGCGAGGAATTCGCTCTTACGGCGATCGCTTTCCTCCAGTTGTTCTTCCGCGCGCTTACGGTCAGTGACGTCGCGGAAATATGCGGCCAACCCCTGTGGGGTGGGATAGGCGCGCACTTCGACCCAACGCCCGCTGAGCGGCGAGCCTGCTTCGAACGCCACCGAGCACTGCAGACGCAACGCGCGCTCGTACTCCTGTTGAAAGACCGTTCGGTTTTCCGCCGGCACCACGTCCCAAAGAGCCCTGCCGAGCAACGACTCACGGGGCTCACGGAAGTGATCCAGCGCCCGTTGGTTTAGGTAGGTGAAGCGAAACCCATTATCCAAGGCATAAAAGGCATCGGTGATACTTTCGAGTAACGCGGCGCGCTCGGCCAGCGCTAGCTGCTCGGCCTGCTCACGGGCTTCAGATCTGGCCGTCTCGTCGCGCAGGCGTGCTCCCTGCAGCATCGACCGGATGCGGGACCGCAGCTCGCGCTCCGTATATGGTTTGGCCAGATAGCCGTCGGCGCCCTCGTCGAACCCCTCTATGCGCTGCTCGTCAGGGGCGCGTCCGGAGATCAGCAACACCGGGACGGTTTGGGTGCGCCGACTGCTGCGCAGGGCCCGCAGGAGCTCGATGCCATCAAGATCAGGCATGACAATGTCTGTCACGACGAGCTCGGGCGTGGTGTTGAGCACGCTCCGTAACGCCTCAGTTCCGTTGCCGGCGGTATCGACGATGTACTCGTCCGAAAGCACTCGGGCGAGATGCTCTCGCAGCGTCGCCTCATCTTCGACCAGGAGAACGCGCGGCTTTGATGGGCTCGATGTACGAATGTCGCGGTCGTGCATGTCCCTGTGTACCGTAACCGTGAACGGCACAGGAGACTAGCCCCGCGCCGACCGTGCTGAAACTACTTCGTCGGAGAGAGGAAAGCACACTGTCGTCAACGTTCTACAACCCACCTACCTGGAACTCTACCGTAGGCGGCACAACAATGGCGCCGCTGACTACGGGTGGCTCTCGTGCGTATCCCCGCGACTGCCCAGGCGTCATGGGGGGGTGCTTATGCTCCGCGAGCGCGGCGCTTCCGCTCCAGATGGCAAGCAGGGCTACCACCACGCCCACGATCACGTTGTCGCTAGTAGCGCCGACGTTCGCCGCGTAGCCGCACACCCAGGCGAGGCGATGGCCCATTTCCGCCTCGGTT
>Ga0210394_10000996_pt1 | contig 49246 bp, 45 predicted proteins | sample IncBWC12MmetaG_FD_160121 | JGI IMG/M metagenome (GOLD analysis project Ga0210394, IMG submission 160121) | Forest soil microbial communities from Barre Woods Harvard Forest LTER site, Petersham, Massachusetts, United States - Inc-BW-C-12-M | ecosystem: Environmental > Terrestrial > Soil >...
GCGCAGCCAGCGGCCGACCGCCTCGCTCTCGACCGCGGCCCCGGAGAGGATATGGAGCGAGAGCAGCGCCTGCGCCGGCAGTGCCTGCAGCGCGAGCGGCTCGCCGCCCTCGATACCGACCAGGCTCCGTGCACTGCTGCCGCCCGCGAGCACCGCGCCCGGATCGAGGCTGCCGCGGATGAGCGCCGCGAGGCGCTCGCGCGCCGCCGGGGACCCGGGGAGCATGACGAGGAGGCGCGCGTCGGGCTGAGCGGTCAGCCGCTCCCGGCACCAGGCCGCGATGGCCTCCGACTGTGATGGCGCGTCCGCGGTGCGCACACCTCGCGCCGTGGTGCCCGGCGCGGCGCCGCCCCCCAACTGCGCCGGTCCGCCGGCGAGGCGCACGAGACCCGGCGGCAGCGCATCGAAGCCGGCGAGCAGCGCCCGGGCAGGGCCTTCGAGCGGCGCGAGCCCGGCCAGCCGTTCGCTCGAGCTGGCCGCGACGAGCTCGGCGCAGCGCGCCGCGAACCCGCGTTGCGCCCGGTAGAACAGCCGCGCCTCGCTGTCGGGAGCGCCGGGAGCGAGCGCGATGTTCCACTGCGCGGCGAGCTCGCTCGAGTGCTGCAGCGCCTCGCCGAGCGGCTCGGTGCTGAGAAAGGGGTTGCTGCCGGCCGCCTCCAGCGCGGCCTCTGCCGCGGCCGCGCGCCACAACCACCACTCCTCGGTGAGCCCGGGGAGCCGCCGGGTATCGCCGCCGGGAAGCTCCGCCTGCCGCTCGCATTCCCGCCGCAGCCACGCGGAAGCCGGCTGCACGTCGGGGCTCGTCCACACGCGCGCGCCTGCGGCGAGTTGCGCCGCGGCGTGCGCCAGACGCACCGCGTGGGCGCGTTGGCGCGAAGGAACCACGAGCGTCCCGCCGCGCAGGAGATGCTCGCCTAGATGGCTAGGAAGCCTATACAAAACAGAAGTTTATACGTCTATCCAGAGGTATTACTTGAAGCGAGTTTCCGCGCTCAGCACGTTGCTCGCCCCTGCTCCGCCTGCACGGTGCTCGCCGTTCGCGTACTCGCCGAGCAGCTCCTCGATGCGCCCGAACACCTCGCGCAGCGTCGCCGCGTCGGGAAGATTGGTGATGCGTAAGTGGTTGCGGTACGGAACGTTGAAGCTCACGCCCGGCGCGACGAGTACGTGCTTGTGCTCGAGGAGATCGAGGGCGAACCGCTGATCGTCGAAGTCGGGCAACGCCCGCTCATCGACCCCGACGAAGGCGTACATCGCGCCCTCGGGCGCTGCGAGCCGCAGAAAGCGGCTGCCCCGCACGGCTTCCAGGATCGCGGCACGCGACTCGTACAGCCGCCCACCCGGCGCGACGAGCTCGCGGATGCTCTGATGACCGCCGAGCGCTGTCTGCACCGCCCACTGGCCCATCACGTTCGAGCACAGCCGGAGCGAGGACAGCAGCTCGAGCGCGTTCAGGTAGTCCGCCGCCGCGTGCACGCGCCCGGAGAACACCGCCCAGCCGACGCGCAGACCGCAGGCCCGATAGACCTTGGACAGTCCCGAGAGCGTCGCGCACAACGTCTCGTGCACCAGCGTAGCCATCGGCACGAACTCCGCGCCATCGTAGGTCATCTGGTCGTAGATCTCGTCGCTGAAGACGACCAGCCCATGGCGCTCGGCGAGCCGCGCCAGCTCCGTGAGCACCGCGCGCGGATACACGGCGCCCGTCGGGTTGTTGGGATTAATGACGACGAGAGCGCGCGTGCGCGGCGTGATGAGCCGCGCGATCTCGCCCGGGTCGGGCACGAAGCCCTGTGCCGGGCGGCAGGGATAGTGCACCGCGCGGCCGCCATTGAGCGTCACCGCCGCGGTCCACAGCGGATAGTCGGGGCTCGGCACCAGCACCTCGTCGCCTTCGTTGAGGAGTGCCCGCAGCGTCAGATCGATGAGCTCGCTCACGCCGTTGCCGATGAAGACTTCCTCCGCCGTGACGCCGGTGACGCCGCGCTCCTGCTGCTGCATCACCACGGCCTCGCGCGCCGGGAAGATGCCCTTCTGGTGACAGTAGCCCTCCGCCTGACCCAGGTTCTCGATCATGGCGAGGCGCATGGTCTCGGGCGTGCGCAGCCCGAAGGCGCGCGGGTTGCCGATGTTGAGCGAGATGATCTCGTAGCCGGCGCGCTCGAGCTCCTGGGCACGCCGCGCGAGGCGGCCGCGGATCTCGTAGCGCACGTGCTGCAATGCTTCGCTCGGGCGGACGTTCGGATCGGTCTTCATGGCGGCAAGAATAGCCCTTAGTCGCCCTCAGCGCCCGCGTCGGCAGGCCGATCCGTGATGCCGGCGGCGCGGGGCGGCGCGCTCCGGCGGCGCTCAGCCGCGGGTGAGCTCGCGCCAGCGGTGACAGGCGATTCGCTCGCCGCCGTCCCCCGCCTCCTCCCAGACCGGCACCTGCTCGGCACAGCGCTCGATCGCGTGTGGACAGCGGGTGCGGTAGACGCAGCCGCTCGGCGGCGCGAGCGGCGATGGCGGCTCGCCCGGGCGCACGCGCGCGAGGCGGCCGGGCTGGACCGCCGGGTCGGCGACCGGTACTGCGGCGAGCAGCTCCTGCGTGTAAGGGTGGCGCGGCTGCCGGTAGAGCTGCTCCGAGCGGGCGAGCTCCATCATGGTGCCGAGGTACAGCACCAGCACCCGCTCGCACAGCTGCCGGACGAGCGCGAGGTTGTGGCTGATGAACAGCAGACTCAGCCCCGACTCGCGCCGCAGCTCGCCGAGGAGCGCGAGGATCTGCCGCTGGGTCGGACCATCGAGGGCGCTGACCGGCTCATCGCACACCAGCAGGCGCGGTTTGAGAATCATGGCGCGCGCGATGCCGACGCGCTGGCACTGCCCGCCCGAGAGCTCGTGCGGGAAGCGCCCGAGGAGCGCCGCGTCGAGCTCGACGCGCCCGAGCATCGCCGCGATCGCCCGGCGGCGCGCGGCGGGTGCGAGCTCCGGGTGGTGCACCGCGAGTGGCTCGCCGACGATCTGCTCGACCGTCATGCGCGGATCGAGGCTGCCGAGCGGATCCTGGAAGACCATCTGCGCTTGCGCGCGCGCGGCGCGCAGCTCGCGCGGCGTGAATGTGCCCAGACTGCGGCCCAGCCACACGACCGAGCCCGCCGAAGGCTGCAGGAGCGCCAGCACCGTACGCGCCAGAGTCGATTTCCCGCCGCCCGATTCGCCGACCACGCCGAGCGCCTCGCCCGCGGCGAGCTCGAGACTGACCTCGCTCAGCGCTTTCAGAGGCGTGGTGCGTCCGAACCAACCGCCTCCGACCGGGTATTCGACGCTCACCGCTTCGAGCGCGAATGCGGGCGGTGCTGCCGCTCGCGCGCCGCCGCCGGCAGCCGGGGCCGGCCCCGTGATCGGCACGACGCCACCGAGCAGTGCGCGCGTGTAGGACTCGCGCGGCGCCCCGAGGACGCGGGCCACCGGACCGGCTTCGACCACTCGCCCCGCGCGCATGACCGCGACGCGATCGGCGACGCCTGCCACCGCGCCGAGATCGTGCGTGATCAGCACCATGGCCATGGAACGCTCGCGCTTGAGCGCGGCGAGCAGGCCGAGGATCTGCGCCTGGACCGTGACGTCGAGCGCCGTGGTCGGCTCGTCCGCGATCAGCAGCGCCGGCTCGCAGGCGATGGCGATCGCGATCATGACGCGCTGGCGCATGCCGCCCGAGAGCTCGTGCGGATACTGCCCGAGGCGCCGTGCCGCATCGCTCAGCTGCACGCGCTCGAGGAGCGCCAGCGTGCGCCGCCGCGCCTCATCCGGCCCGAGGTGCAAATGGTGGCGCAAGACCTCACCGATCTGGGCCCCGACGGTGAGATGCGGGGTGAGGGAGGTCATCGGGTCCTGGAACACCATGCCGATGCGCGCGCCGCGCACCCGGTCGAGCGCCGCCGGGGCGAGCCCGAGCAGCTCGCCGCCGAGAAAGCGCGCACTGCCCGCAGCGCGGCCGTTGGCGGCGAGCAGGCCGAGGACCGCGAGGAAGGTCTGGCTCTTGCCGGCGCCCGATTCGCCCACCACGCCGAGACACTCTCCGCCTGCCACCGCGAGTGTCACGTCCGCGGCGGCGCTGACCTCCCCCGCCGCCGTCGTGAACGTCACCGCGAGGCGCTCGAGCTCGAGCACCGGGCCGGCGCCGCCCTCAGGACTCACGGGGATCGAGCGCATCGCGCAGGCCGTCGCCGAGAATATTGAGGCACACCAGCAGCAGCACCAGGAAGACCGCGGGAGTGAGCAGCATCCACGGCGCCGACTCCATCTCCTGGGCGCCGGCGTTGATGAGATTGCCGAGGCTCGCGTGCGGCTCCTGCACGCCGAGCCCGAGGAAGGAGAGGAAACTTTCGAACAGGATCATCTGCGGCACGGTGAGCGTGGCGTACACCACCAGCGTACCGGCGAGGTTCGGCACGATGTGCCGCACCAGGATCGCGCGCGTGCCGAGCCCGGTGGCACGGGCGGCCTCGATGAACTCGCGGCGCTTCAGCTGCAGCGTCTGACCGCGGACGATGCGCGCGGTGGTGAGCCAGCCGACCGCGGCTACGCCCAACAGCAGCACCGCGATGCTGCCGCGCCCGATGAGCGCGCTCAGTACGATCACGAGGAAGAGGTACGGGAGCGAATAGAGCACGTCGACGAAGCGCATCATCCACTCATCGAGCCGCCCGCCGGCGAAGCCGGCGACCGTGCCCCAGGCGAGACCGATGCCGACGCTGAGCAGCGTCGCGAGCACGCTGATGAGGAGCGAGAGGCGCACTCCGTGGAGCGTGCGCACAAAGAGGTCCCTTCCGAGCCGGTCGGTGCCGAACCAGTGTGCCCCGCCGAGCGTGGGCGGCTGCGCCAGGTGACGCCAGTCGAGGCTGTCGTAGGCCCAGGGACTCGCGAACGGCGCGAACAGCGCGAGCAGCGCCACGGCCGCGAGCAGCGCGAGCGCGACGCAGGCGGCCCGGTTGGCGCGCAGCCGCCGTGCCGCGCCAGCCCACAGCGTGTCGTGGCCCGCCTCACTCATTGCGCGCGCCGGGGTCGAGCCAGCCATATACGAGGTCGGCGGCGAGATTCAAGGTCAGCGTGAAGGCGGCGTAGACGATGACCATCCCGAGGACCAGGGTGTAGTCGCGGTCGATGGCGCCCTGCACCAGGTAGCGGCCCGAGCCAGGCAGCGCGAACACCGTCTCGATGACGAGCGACCCCGTGACGATGAAGGCGACCGCGGGACCCAGGTAGCTCACGACGGGCAGCAGCGCCGGCCGCAGCGCGTGATGCCACAGCACGCGCGCGCGACCTAAGCCGCGCGCGCGCGCGCTGCGCACGTAATGGGTCCGCAGCACCTCGAGCAAACTGGCGCGCGTGAGGCGCGCGAGGTACGCCGCCACCGGGATCGCTAGCGTCACGACCGGCAGCACCAGATAGCGCGGCGCACCCCGCTCCCACCCGGCGACCGGCAGCCAGTGCAGGTACAGCCCGAAGACCAGCGCCAGCGCCGGGCCGGTAACGAAGGTCGGTAGCGCGATCCCGAGCCCGGCGAGCGCGGTGAGCGCGTGATCGCTGGCGCGGCCGCGCGCGAGCGCCGCGAGGATCCCGGCCGGGACGCCGGCGAGGATCGCGAGCAGCACCGCGGCGAGCCCGAGCGTAATCGACAGCGGCAGCCCCTGCTGGATGAGCTCCCCGACGCTGAAGTCGCGTTGGCTGAGGGAGGGGCCGAAGTCCCCGTGCGCCAGCGCCGTCAGGTAGCGTCCGTACTGCACCAGCAGCGGCCGGTCGAGTCCGTAGAGCCGGTCGAGGTTGGCACGCACCGCCGGAGTGAGCGTCTGCTCCTGGTCGAACGGTCCCCCGGGAGCGAGCCGCTCGAGCGCAAAGGACAGCGTGATGATGACGAGCAGCGTCGGGACGGCGACGGCGAGGCGACGCAACGCGTAGCGGAGCATGGGCGCCGACTCTAGGGAGTACGCGCGCAATCCGTCAAACCCGCGGCGTCTCCCGGCAACACCGCCCCGTGTCGCCCGCTATACTTGAAAGTCTATGAAACGCATCCTGGTCGGTATCAAGCGCGTCGTCGACTTCAACGTCCGCATCCGGGTCAAGCCCGACGGCACGGGTGTGGTCACCGACGGCGTGAAGATGAGCGTCAATCCGTTCGATGAGATCGCGCTCGAGGAGGCGCTGCGCATCAAGGAGCGCGGCGGCGCCGCGGAGGTGGTGGTCGCGACGGTGGGGCCGGCCGACTGCCAGCAGCAGCTGCGCAGCGCGCTCGCCATGGGGGCCGACCGCGCGCTGCACGTGCAGGCGGACGGCGTCATCGAGCCGCTGGTGGCCGCGCGCGCGCTCTTGAAGCTCATCGAGCGCGAGCAGCCGTTCCTCGTGATCCTCGGCAAGCAGGCGATCGACGACGACAACGGTCAGACCGGCCAGGTGCTCGCGGCGCTGTGGAACCGCCCGCAGGCCACCTATGCCTCGAAGCTCGAGCTGGTGAGCGAAACTACGGCGCGCGTCACCCGCGAGGTGGACGCCGGGCTCGAGACGCTCGAAGTCGACCTGCCGGCGGTCATCACCACCGACCTGCGGCTGAATGAACCGCGCTACGTGAAGCTTCCCGACATCATGAAGGCGAAGAAGAAGCCGCTCGACACCCTCACGCTCGCCACCCTCGGCGTCGAGCAGCGCCAGCAGCTGAAGCTGGTGAAGTTCGAGCCGCCGCCGCAGCGCCAGAAGGGCATCCGCGTGAAGGATGCCGCCGAGCTGGTCGAGCAGCTGAAGAAGAAGGGCCTCCTGTGAGCGCAAAAATCCTCATCGTCGCCGAGCACGACGGCGCGAAACTCAACGTCAGCACCGCCAAGTGCGTGAGCTGCGCGCGGGCCGTGCCGGGCGCGGAGCTCACCGTGGCGGTGTGCGCGACGAGCGCCGCCCCGATTGCCGCACAGGCCGCGCAGCTCGCCGGGGTCGTCCGTGTGCTCAGCGTGGAGAATCCGGCCAACACACACGCGCTCGCCGCGGTGCTGGCGCCGCAGATCGCCGCGCTCGCCGAGCCTTTCAACCTGATCCTCGGGCCCTCGACGACCTTCGGCAAGGACCTGATGGCGCGTATCGCCGGGCTGCTCGGCGCGCCGCAGGTAAGCGACATCATGGCGCTGGAAAGTGCCACGCGCTTCCGCCGTCCGATCTACGCCGGCAACGCGATTCTCACCGTCGAGGCCGACGGTGCCGCGCGGGTCGTCGGCACGGTGCGCATGGCCTCGTTCGAGGCCACCGGCGACGGCGGCTCGGCCGCTATCGAGAACGCGGCGGTGAGCGTCGAGCTTCCGAGCCACACGCGCTTCATCTCGGTGTCGGCGGCCAAGACCGATCGGCCCGACCTGCAGACCGCATCGAAGGTGGTCTCCGGCGGCCGTGCGCTCGGCAGCGCCGAGGGCTTCAAGATCCTCTACAGCCTCGCCGACAAGATCGGCGCCGCCGTCGGTGCCTCGCGCGCCGCGGTCGACGCGGGCTATGCCCCGAACGAGATGCAGGTCGGGCAGACCGGCAAGATCATCGCGCCCGAGCTCTATATGGCGATCGGGATCTCCGGAGCGATCCAGCATCTCACCGGCATCAAGGACGCGCGCACCATCGTCGCAATCAACAAGGACGGCGAGGCGCCGATCTTCGAGGTGGCGGATTTCGGGCTGGTGGGAGATCTGTTCCAGATCATCCCCGAGATCGAAAAACTGGTTTAAGGACTAAAGCTGCCCGAGAACGTGCTCGGCGGCCGAGACCTTGAACTGGCCGGGCTCTTCGATGTCGACCGTCGTGGCCACGCCGTCCTTGACGATGAGGGCGAAGCGCTTGCCGCGCATGCCCATGCCGAACTTGCTGCCGTCCATCTCGAGGCCGAGGGCGCGCGCGTAGTCGCCGTTGCCGTCGGCCAGCATCAGCACCTTGTCGCCGACGTTCGAAGCCTTGCCCCAGGCGTTCATCACGAACACGTCATTGACCGCCATACAGGCGATGGTGTCGACGCCCTTGGCGAGAATCTGATCGGCGAGCTGCACGAACCCCGGCAGGTGCTTCGCGTCGCAGGTCGGGGTGAAGGCGCCCGGAACCGAGAACAGCACGACGCGCTTGCCCTTGAAGAGCTCGTCCGTGGTCAGGTCCTTCGGACCCTCCCTGGTCATGCGCTTGAAGGTGCCCGCAGGCATGCGGTCCCCGGCTTTGATGGTCATCGCGGTTCCTACTGCGCCTGCCGCGCGTGGATCGACCAGAGCGTACCCAGCCGCTCGAGCACCGGGTCGCCCTTGACCGCCTTGAAGGTCTTGATCGCGTCGTCCTTGTGGCCGCCCTTGAGCTGCGCGATGCCGAGCAGCAGCTGCGTGTCGGCGGCGTTGCGCAAGCCGCCTTTGGCAACCGCCTTGCTGAGCTGATCGATCGCCTTGTCGTACTGGCCGTAGCTCAAGTACGCGAGTCCCATGCCGGCGTTCTTGCCGCCGGTGGTGGCCGCCTCGGCCTCCTTCAGCGTCTTCTCGAGGGAGGCCTGATCGCTCGTCGCTCCCTGCTTCGCCTTGTCGAGCAGGCGCTGGTTCTTGTCCTTGGTGCGCTGGTCGGTGAAGAGGTTGCGCTCCAGGGCGCGCTGCAACACGCGCTGCGCATCCCCGGGCGTGCCCTGGTCCATGGCGAGCTGTGCCATTTCGGTGTAATCGTCACCGTTCTTCAGCACGTCGGTGTCCCACATGAGCCGGTAGACCTGCAAGGTGTTGGTGTCGCTGCTCGAAGCCTCCTTCAGCAGCACGATCAGCAGGTTCGACCAGTACTCGGGCTTCGGGTAGTAGGTGACCAGCCTTTCGAGCGCCTTGGTCTGGCAGGCGTTGTCCTCGAGCTTCACGCAGGAGCTCAGGATCAGCTGCAGCGGCTCGGAGGCGGGAGTACCGCCGGCCTTGATGGTGCTGCTGACGAACTCATCCTCGAACTTCAGCGTGCCCTTCCAGTCGCCCTTCAGGTAATAGGCCTGGCCGACGATGGTGCGGGTGTGATCGTCGCCGTAGCCGCCCTTAAGCGCGCGCTGGCCGAAGTCGATCGCCTTGTCGTAGTTCTTGAGCTGGTAGTGCACTTCCGAGAGCCCGCGGACCTTCTGCTGCAGCTCAGGGCCGGTCGTGAAGCCGTCGTCGAGCTCCGCTTCCCACGACTTGGCGGCGTCGGCGAAGTCGTTGGTCTTCAGGTAAGCAAACGCGAACAGCTCGTTGATCAGGTGCTGGTCGTAGGGCGTCTTGCCGGCGGTGGCGTCGGCTTCCTTCAGCTTGGCGATCGCTTCGGGAAACTTTGGCGGCTTGGCGTTCAGGTCGTCGTGCGCTTCCTTGAGCGGCTTGGCGAGCTTGGCGCTGTTGGTCTGCTTCGGTGCCGGTGTCGCCGGTGCGGCGTTCTGGGCCGAGACGCCGGCGCAGGCGAGCAGCCCGGCCGCGCCGATGAGCGTGGCCGCGAGCGTCGAGCAGGCGAACGTTGAGGTGACCTTCATGCTGGTATGTGCCCTTGCGTGACCGTTAATCTGAGAATTCCGAGACGTTGACGAAGCCGATCTTCTTCATGCGGTTGCGCTGCGCGGCCGCCAGCACCCGTGCGACCACGTCGTACTTCGCGCGCCGGTCGGGACGCAGGTGGATCTCGGGCTGCGGATCCTTGGCCGCCTCGGTGTGGAAGTAGCTCTCGAGCGTATTGATGTCAGGAATCGACGTGCCGTTCCATACCACCGTGCCGTCGAAGTCGATCTCGAGGTCGATGACCTCGGGTGGCACCGGCGGCGGCGGCGCGTCGTTCTTCTGCGGCATGTCGAGTTTGACCGCGTGGGTCATGACCGGCAGCGTGATGATGAGGGTGACCAGCAGCACCAGCATGACGTCGATGAGCGGCGTCGTGTTGATGTCGCACATCTCCTCGCCCGCACCGCCTACCTGCATTGACATGTGTTAGCTCCTGAAAATCGCTCAGCGATAACCCTGCACGCCGTGGTCGGGCTCGGTGAGGAATCCGACCTTGACGATGCCGCCGCGCTGGATAGCGTACATCACGCGTCCGACGGCCTCGTAGCGGGTATCACGGTCCGCGCGGATGTGGATCTCGGGCTGCGGCACGCGTACCGCGGCTTCCTTGATGTAGCCGAGCAGCACTTCGCGGTTGGGCATCGCTTTGTCGTTCCAGTAGATCTTGCCGTCCTTGTCCACCGCGATGGTGATGTTCTCCGGCTTGGTCTGCGTCGGGATGTTGACCGCCTTCGGCAGGTCCACCGGCACCGTCTTGGTGATCACGGGGATCGTGATCAGGAAGATGATGAGCAGCACCAGCATCACGTCGACCAGCGGCGTGGTGTTGATGGTCGCCATCATGCCGCCGCTGCTCGACTCGCCCACATTCATCGACATGGTCAGCTACTCCTTACAGAGAGCACGCGGGCCGGTACGCTTGGCGGGTGCGTTGCACCCGCGCGGCGGCCGGCCGGCACAGTCTTCAGCGGAACGTCGGGGGCGCGGCCTTCGCCGCGGCCGGACGGGCGCCACCGGCACCCGCACCACCCTCGACCTTCACGCCGCCTACCAGATAGGCATGCAGGTCGCTGGCGAAGTTGCGCAGCGCATCCTGCAGCACCTTGTTGCGGCCGAGCAGCCAGTTGTAGCCCCACACCGCGGGCACCGCCACGAACAGGCCGAGCGCCGTCATGATGAGCGCCTCGCCGACCGGGCCGGCCACCTTGTCGATGCTCGCCTGGCCGGCGATACCGATGCCGACCAGCGCGTTCAAGATGCCCCACACCGTGCCGAAGAGGCCCACGAACGGCGCCGTCGAGCCAACCGTGGCGAGCAGCCCGAGTCCCCCGTTCAGCTTGCTGTTCACGGAGTCCACTGCGCGCTGCAGCGACATGGTGATCCACTCGTGCAGGTCGATGCGGTCGGTGAGGCGGCCGTCGTGGTGCGAGGCGGCGCGCAGGCCGTCCTCGGCGATGCCGCGGAAGTCGTCACCCTTCTTCAGGCGGTCCACACCGTCCTTGATGGAGGGCGCGTTCCAGAACTGCTTGTCGACCGACTTGGCCGACTTGCGCAGCGCCCGCTGATCCCACAGCTTCGTGAGGATCACGTACCACGAAGCGAGCGACATGATCAGAAGCAGAATCAGCACGGAGCGGGAGACCAGATCTCCCGACACCCACAGTGCGCTCAGACCGTAGGGGTTATTAACTGTTACGCTCGGTTGGTTTTCCATAGTTTCCTCGAAACAAAAAAGAAGCCGCACCCAAAGGTGCGGCCGGTGTTCATCTCAACTGGAATTTGATCGGCACGGTCGCGCACGCGACGATGCCCTTGCCATCCTCGGTGGCGGCGACGTACCTGCCTGAGCCGGCCTTGGCGAGCTTCAGCGCTCCGCCGTCGAGCCGGTTGCTGCCGGAACTCTTCGCCACGGTCGGCTCTTCCGTGAGTTTGCCGTCGGGACCCACGCACACGTGCACGACGACCACGCCCTGCTCCTCCAGGCGCTTCGACGCCTCGGGGTAGTAGTCCTCGCTGTTGGGGAAACCCTTGCCGAGGGCGAGCCCCGTGCGCCGGGTCGGCGCAGCGACGGCCACTGGAGCCGCCCTCGCCACGGTCTGCGTGACGCGGATCGCGGTCGTGTTCTCCTCCACCGGCATGTTGATGGTCACGTCGGGAGGGGGAATCTCCACCGGCGGACGCTCGAACTGCGGCGGCGGCGGCGGCGGCGGCGCCTCCTCCTTCTTCACTTCCTCGACGATCTGCGTCTGGATCGGCGGCGCGAGCACTTCGATCGCGCGGCGCGCGAGTCCGGTGGCGAGTGCATAGAGGATGAAGACGTGCAGGCCGATGATCGCGACCAGCACCGCGCCGCGTCTGGTCAAGAGCCCGGAGTCTTGTACTAAGGCTGCCATGTGTGTCGGAACCCCAATGCCAGCAGGTCAACCCGCCAGCTCCCCTGAATCATACTTGCGAACTCACATCGTCAGGCAGTCGCACGGGGAGCGAGAAATTCTGGAATCCCCCCGGACGAGTACCCTGCAGTGTGCGCTGCGACGAATACTTTGCCGAACTGTACCGGGTGCCTCCGGGACTGACAACTCCGGTCGCGACTCAAGAATCGCGCCGACGCGCCTGTAGTGCCTCGGTTACGGCGCCTTCGGAGGCGCTGCCGACGAGGTGCGCGTACTTGGCGAGCACTCCCGCCGCAGCGGCCGGCCTGGGCATCTTCCATGCCCGTCGCCGGCGGCGTAATTCCTGGGCTGGAAGCTCGACGCGAAGCTCGCGCTTGCGCGCATCGATGGTAATGCGGTCGCCGTTGCGCAAGAGGCCGATGGGCCCGCCGACCGCCGCCTCCGGAGCGACGTGTCCGACCACGAATCCATGGCTGCCGCCTGAGAAACGCCCGTCTGTAATGAGCGCGACCTTGCCGTCGAGCCCCCGGCCGCTGATGGCGCCGGTGGGGCTGAGCATCTCGCGCATGCCGGGACCGCCCTTGGGGCCCTCGTTGCGGATGACGACCACGTCCCCCGGGCGCAGCCGGTCGCCGAGAATCGCCTGCGTGGCGCGCTCCTCGCCGTCGAACACCCGCGCACGCCCCTCGAAGCGCTCCCCCTCCTTGCCGGTGATCTTGGCCACCGCACCCTCGGGAGCGAGGTTGCCGTAGAGCACGACGAGGTGGCTGTCCTTCTTCAACGGCCGATCGAGCGGGCGAACAATCTCCTGTCCACTCATGTACATGGGAGTGTTTTCGAGATTCTTGGCGAGCGTCTCGCCGGTGACCGTCATGCACTCCCCGTGCAGCAATCCGCCCTCGAGCAGCATGCGCATGAGCGGCTGGATCCCGCCGATCGCGATGAGCTCCGACATGAGGAAGCGACCGCTCGGCCTTAAGTCCGCGAGCACCGGGGAACGGCGGCCGATGCGCGTGAAATCGTCGAGCGTGAGGCGCACGCCCGCATCGCGCGCGATCGCGAGCAGGTGCAGCACTGCATTCGTCGAGCCGCCGAGCGCGGCCACCACGGTGATCGCGTTCTCGAAGGCCTTGCGGGTGAGGATGTCGCGCGGCTTCAGGCCTTCGCGCACCAGGCGCACGGCCGCGGCCCCGGCGCGTGCGCTGTCGGAGTGCTTGGCCTCCCCGATCGCCTCCTGCGCCGAGCTCCCCGGCAAGGACAAGCCCAAGGCCTCGATTGCCGAGGCCATGGTGTTGGCGGTGTACATGCCGCCGCAGCTGCCGGGACCCGGGATGGCGGTGCGCTCGATCTCGGCGAGTCCGCTCTCGGAGAGCTTGCCGGCCGCGCGCGCACCCACGGCCTCGAACACGCTGACGATATCGCGCCGCTGCGCGCCCGGGCGGATGGTGCCACCGTAGACGAAAATGGCGGGCCGATTGAGCCGCGCCATCGCCATGGCGCAGCCGGGGATGTTCTTGTCGCAACCGCCGATGGCGACGAAACCATCGAACCCCTCGGCGCCGACCACCGCTTCGATGGAGTCCGCGATGATCTCGCGCGACACCAGCGAGTAGCGCATCCCGGGCGTGCCCATCGAGATGCCGTCCGACACCGTGATGGTATTGAACAGAACGCTCTTGCCGCCCGCCCCGTCGACCCCGGCGCAGGCGGCCTCCGCCAGCGCTCCGATATGCATGTTGCAAGGGGTGAGATTCGCCCAGGTCGAGGCCACACCGACCTGCGGCCGGGTGAAGTCCTCGTCCCGGAAACCGACCGCCCGCAGCATGGCGCGCGCCGGCGCCTGGCGAAGCCCGTCCACCACGACACGCGAATACGCCCGCGGGTCCACCGCTTTTTTCTTCATGCGGGGAGATTAACACCGGCGGCTGCGCGGACCCGCTCGGCCTTGGCTTCAAGGTTCAGGCTTAACTCGTTGACAAGCCGGCGGTTGCTGTGCTCCCATCGAAGCATCAGGTTTGGTTCGCATCCCGTGACATCCAAGGCAACAGCGCTTCCCCGTCCCGCCGCGGCCCACGCCGCCCGGCCGGTGCTGCTTATTGGACTGCCCGCACTGCTGCTCCTTAGTGGAGCAAACCGGTGTGGGGCACACGCGAACGCCTGACCCAAGCAGGCACGAGCGAAAGAGCAAAGACTCAAGACCCCGCACCGGCTGAAAGCCGCTGCGGGGTTTTTTACGTTTGTAACGCGGCCCCAAGGCCGCCCGAGGAGTGAGGCGATGAGGCTCTATTCAATGAAGGACGTCGACCGCAAGGCCTTGAAGGGTGCGCGGATCGCCGTGCTTGGGTTTGGCAGCCAGGGGCGGGCGCACGCCCTCAATCTCAAGGACTCCGGCTTCGACGTCGTGGTCGGCGTGAGAAAGAGCGGTGCCAGCTGGAAGAAGGCGCGGCGCGACGGCCTCGAGGTCGCCGAGCCGGCCGCCGCCGCCGCGAGCGCCGATCTCATCGCCATGCTGGTGCCCGACCTCGCGCAGAAGGCGCTCTATCAGGAGATCAGGAAGGGTCTGAAGAAAGGCGCGACGCTGCTGTTCGCGCACGGCTTCAACATCCACTTCAAACAGGTGAAGCCACGCGCCGATCTCGACGTGGTGTTGATCGCGCCCAAGGGGCCGGGCGACCTGGTGCGCCGCCAGTACAGCCAAGGGCGCGGTGTGCCGTGCCTGCTCGCGGTGGCGCAGGACGCGACCGGCAAGGCGCACGCCCGCGCCCTCGCCTACGCCCACGGCATCGGCGGCACGCGCGGCGGCGTGCTCGAGACTACCTTCGCGGAAGAGACCGAGACGGATCTGTTCGGTGAGCAGGCGGTGCTGTGCGGCGGTACCACCGAGCTCGTCGTCAAGGGCTTCGAGACTCTCGTCGAGGCCGGTTACCAGCCCGAGGTCGCCTACTACGAGTGTCTCCACGAGCTCAAGCTGATCGTCGACCTGCTGCACGAGGGCGGCATCTCCAAGATGCATCAGTTCATCTCCGAGACCGCCAAGTACGGCGATCTGACGCGCGGCCCGCGCATCGTCGATGAGCGCGTCAAGAAGCAGATGCGCAAGGTGCTCAAAGAGGTCCAGAGCGGCAAGTTCGCCCGGCAGTGGATCAAGGAGAACGAGAGCGGCAAGGCCAACTACCGCAAGATGCTCGCCGCGGACATGGACCGGCAAATCGAGAAGGTGGGCGCGACGCTGCGCGCCCGCATGCCATGGCTCAACGAACGGCGAGCCTGAGGTGAACGCGTCATGACCACCAATCCCGACCGCGTGCTGATCTTCGACACGACGCTGCGCGATGGCGAGCAGTCCCCTGGGTGCAGCATGACGCAGCCCGAGAAGCTGCGCGTGGCGCGCGCGCTCGCCGAGCTCGGCGTCGATGTCATCGAGGCGGGCTTCCCGGCCGCCTCGCGCGGCGACTTCGAGAGCGTCCAGGCCGTGGCCCGCGAGGTGCAGGGGCCGATCATCTGCGCGCTGGCGCGCTGCAACCCCGAGGACATCGAGCTGGCCGCGCGCTCGCTCAAGGACGCCCCGCGCCATCGCATCCACGTGTTCCTCGCGACGAGTGCCATCCACCGCCAGTACAAGCTCAACATGGCGCAGGATGAGATCCTCAAGACCGCCGCCGACGGCGTGGCGCGCGCGCGCGAGCTCGCCGCCGACGTCGAGTTCTCGCCCGAGGACGCCTCACGCACCGAGCTCGAGTTCCTCGCGCAGGTCGTCGAGACCGCGATTGCCGCCGGCGCCACCACGGTCAACATCCCGGACACGGTCGGCTACACGGTGCCGGACGAGTTCGCGGAGCTGTTCCGTTACCTGCGCAAGAACGTGAGCGGGATCGATGGCATCCGCCTCTCGGTCCACTGTCACGACGATCTCGGCATGGCGGTGGCGAACAGCCTGACCGCGGTCGTGGCCGGAGCGCGTCAGATCGAATGCACCATCAACGGCATCGGCGAGCGCGCCGGCAACTGCTCGCTGGAAGAGGTCGTGATGGCGCTCAAGACGCGCGCCGCCTTCTTCAACGTCGCGACCGGCATCCAGACTCAGCGTCTTTACCCCATTTCGCGCCTGGTCTCGAGCATCACCGGCATGCCGGTGCCGCGCAACAAGGCGGTGGTCGGCGAGAACGCCTTCGCCCACGAGGCCGGCATCCATCAGCACGGCATGCTCAAGCACTATTCGACCTACGAGATCATGCGGCCGGAGGACGTCGGCCTGTCGCGCAGCCACCTGGTGCTCGGCAAGCACAGCGGCCGCCACGCACTGCGCGAGCGGGTGCAGGCGCTCGGCTTCGAGCTCGAGGAGGCGGAGTTCAACCAGCTGTTCGAGGAATTCAAGGCGCTCGCCGACCGTAAGAAAGAGCTCTACGACGGCGACATCGAGGCGCTGGTGCTGCGCGCCGAGGGCTCGGCGCACGGGCCGTGGACACTCAGCGAGCTCACCACCGAGGCGCGGAGCTCAGGTCCCGCACGGGCGCTGGTGGTGCTGACGCACGCCGACGGCCGCAGCGTCGAGCACGCCGCCCACGGCGACGGCCCGGTCGATGCCGCCTTCAAGGGCATCGAGGCGGCCACCGGCATCCGCGTGGTGCTGCGCAAGTTCGAGGTCAAGGCGGTCTCCGAGGGTGAGGATGCGCAGGGCGAGGCGCGGGTGTACGTGGAGTACAATCACAAGACCTACCGCGGTGCCAGCGTGAGCACGAACATCGTCGAATCGGGCGTGCGCGCGTTCCTCGAGGTGATCAACCGCATCGAGCTGGCGCAGGCCGGGACGCGGGCGCGCGCTGCAGCGGCAGCGCCCGTTCCGGCGTCGGTCTGAGCCACAGGAGTTCCCATGCCCATTCCCGCCACGCAATTCATCTGGTTCAACGGCAAGCTGGTCCCGTGGGAGAAGGCCACCGTGCACGTGCTGTCACATGCGCTGCACTACGGCTCCTCCGTATTCGAGGGCGTACGCGCCTACGAGACGCCCCGCGGGGTGGCGATCTTCCGCCTGCGCGACCACACCCGCCGGCTGTTCGACTCGGCGAAGATCTATCGCATCGCCATGCCCTTCTCTGCCGAGCAGGTGAACGACGCCTGCCGCCAGGTCATCTCGGCCAACGGCCTGAAGCGCGGCGCCTACATCCGCCCGGTGGTGTTCCGCGGCTACGGCGAGATCGGCGTGACGCCGAAGAACGATCCGCCCACCGAGGTGGCGGTCGCCGCCTGGGAGTGGGGCAAGTATCTCGGTGGCGAGGGCGAGGATGCCGGGGTCGATGTGTGCGTGTCCTCCTGGAACCGGGTCGCCCCCAACACCCTGCCTGCGCTGGCCAAGGCCGGCGGTAACTATCTCTCGAGCCAGCTGATCGGCTCCGAGGCGCGACGCCTGGGCTTCGCCGAAGGCATCGGGCTCGCCCCCGATGGCACGCTGAGCGAGGGCTCGGGCGAGAACCTGTTCCTGGTGAAGGACGGCGTGCTGCTCACCCCGGCGCTTGCGCATTCGGTGCTCGGCGGCCTCACCCGCGACACGGTGATGCGCCTCGCGCGCGAGCGCGGCATCGAGGTGCGCGAGACGTCGATCCCGCGGGAGCTCCTCTACATCGCCGACGAGGCGTTCTTCACCGGCACGGCGGTCGAGATCACCGCCATCCGCTCGGTCGACCGTCTCACCGTCGGCAACGGCAAGCGCGGACCGGTGACCGAGACGCTGCAGAACGCATTCTTCGGCCTGTTCTCCGGCAAGACTCCGGACCGCTGGGGCTGGCTCGACCTCGTCGACATGGCAGCGCCGCGCGCCGCGGCAGCCGCGGGCTGAAGATGCCGGGGACGCCCCGCACGCTCTTCGAAAAGGTCTGGCAGCGGCACGAAGTCGCAGCCGAGAGCGCCAGTACGCCGGCGGTGCTCTACATCGACCTGCACCTGATCCACGAGGTCACCTCGCCCCAGGCGTTCGCGCTGCTGCGCGAGCGGGGGCTCCCGGTGCGCCGCCCCGAGCTCACCCTCGCCACCATGGATCACTCGACGCCGACGCGCACCGAGCAGATCTTCGGCGGCGCACCGATCGCGATCGAGTCCGCCGCCCGGCAGATCCGCGAGCTCGAGATGAACTGCGCGCAGTTCGGGGTGGAGCTCCTCGGCCTGCAGAGCGAGCAGCGTGGCATCGTGCACGTGATCGGCCCGGATCTCGGCATCACTCAGCCGGGCAAGACCATCGTGTGCGGCGACAGCCACACCAGCACCCACGGCGCGGTCGGGGCGCTCGCCTTCGGTATCGGCACGACTGAGGTTGCGCACGTACTCGCCACGCAGTGCCTGCTGCAGAGGAAGCCGCGCACGCTCGCGGTCGAGGTGCAAGGCTCACTGCATGGCGGCGTCACCGCCAAGGACCTGATCCTCGCCATCATCGGCCGCCTCGGCGTGGGCGGCGGCACCGGGCACGTGATCGAATATCGCGGCAGCACCGTGCGCGGCCTCGACATGGACGAGCGCATGACGGTCTGCAACATGTCGATCGAGGCCGGCGCCCGCGCCGGCATGATCGCCCCCGACGAGACCACCTTCGCCTACCTCGGCGGCCGCCCGCGCGCGCCCCACGGCGCCGAGTGGGAGCGTGCCGTGAGCGAGTGGCGCGAGCTCCCGGGCGATCCCGGCGCGCGCTTCGACCGCGAGCTGTGCCTCGATGCGTCCGCCATCGAGCCGATGATCACCTGGGGCACCAATCCCGGCATGGTGGTGCCGGTCACGGGATCGATTCCGCGCGCCGGGAGCGATGCGGTGCTGGCGCGCGCACTCGACTACATGGGGCTCGAGGGCGGAGCCCCGATCAAGGATCAGCCGGTCAACGTCGTGTTCCTCGGCAGCTGCACCAATGCGCGCATCTCCGACCTGCGCAGCGCCGCCGGCGTGCTGCGCGGCCGGCACATCGCCCGCGGACTCACCATGCTGGTCGTGCCGGGCTCGCAGCAGATCAAGCGCCAGGCGGAGGCCGAGGGTCTCGATCGCGTGTTCCGCGACGCCGGCGCCGAGTGGCGCGAGTCCGGCTGCTCGATGTGCCTCGGCATGAACGGCGACACCGTGGCGCGCGGCGAGTACGCCGTAAGTACCAGCAACCGCAACTTCGAAGGACGTCAGGGCGCCGGCGCGCGCACCTTGCTGGCGAGCCCGCTCACCGCGGCCGCCAGCGCGGTGCGCGGCCGTGTCACCGATCCGCGCGAGCTCATCTGATGCCGCCCTTCACCAGCCTCAGCTCCCGCACCGTCGTTCTGCCGGCCACCAACATCGACACCGACCAGATCATCCCGGCGCGCTTCCTCACCACCACCACGCGCGAGGGACTGGGCGCGCACCTGTTCGCCGACTGGCGCTACGACGAGCGCGGCGCGCCGCGCCCCGACTTCGTGCTGAACCGCCCGGCGAGCGCTGGCTGCCGCATCCTGGTCGCCGGGCGCAACTTCGGCTGCGGCTCCTCGCGTGAGCACGCCCCCTGGGCGCTGCTCGACTATGGCTTCCGTGCCGTAGTAAGCACCGGGATTGCCGACATCTTCCGCAATAACTCGCTCAAGAACGGCCTGCTGCCCGTGATCGTCGAGGAGCCGACGAGCGAGTGGCTGCTCGCGCATCCGGGCGCCGAGCTCACGCTCGACCTCGCCACCGCGACGCTGGCGCTGCCGGACGGCACGCGCGTGCCCTTCCCCATCGAGGCCTTCGCGCAGCACTGCCTGCTGAACGGCATCGACGAGCTCGGCTACCTCCTCGCACGCACGCCCGAGATCGAGGCCTTCGAGCGCCGCGCATGAAGGCGCGCATCGCGGTACTGCCCGGTGACGGCATCGGGCCCGAGGTCGTCGCCGCGGGCCTTAGCAGCCTGCGGGCGATCGCTGCGCGCTTCGATCATGACTTCGAGCTCACCGAGCTCCCCTTCGGGGGCAGCGCGATCGACGCCTGCGGCGAGCCGCTGCCGGCGGCAACGCTCGCCGCCTGCCGCGCGGCCGATGCGGTGCTGCTCGGGGCCATCGGAGGACCGAAGTGGTCGGCCCCGGACACCGCGGTGCGCCCCGAGGCGGGGCTGCTGCAGCTGCGCAAGGAACTCGGCGTGTATGCGAACCTGCGCCCCGTGCGGGTGCACGCGGCGCTCGCCGCCGCCTCGACCCTGAAGACCGAAGTCATCACAGGGGTCGACCTCGTGTTCGTGCGCGAGCTCACCGGCGGGATCTATTTCGGCGAGAAGACGCGCACGAGCGAGCGCGCCACCGACCTGTGCGTCTACACGGCGGCGGAGGTCGAGCGGGTCGTGCGGGTCGCCGCCCGCCTGGCGCAGACGCGCCGCCGCCGACTCACCTCCATCGACAAGTCGAACGTGCTCGAGACTTCACGGCTGTGGCGCGCCGTGTGCCAGCGTGTGATCGAGCGTGAATTCCCCGACGTGACACTCGAGCACCAGCTGGTGGACGCCGCCGCCATGCATCTCATCCGCCGGCCGCGCGACTTCGACGTGCTGGTGACCGAGAACATGTTCGGCGACATCCTCACCGACGAGGCCTCCATGCTCGCCGGATCGCTCGGGCTCCTGCCGTCGGCCTCGCTCGGCGAGGGGCGCCGGGGAGTCTATGAGCCGATTCACGGCTCGGCGCCGGATATCGCCGGCCGCGGCATCGCCAATCCCTTCGGCACGATCTACAGCGTGGCGCTGCTGCTGCGGCACTCGCTCGGGCTCACGCAGGAAGCCGCCGCGCTCGAGCAGGCCGCGGATGCGGCGCTCTCCGCCGGGGTCCGCACCGCGGACCTGGTCGCCCCCGGCGCGCCCTACCTGCCGACGCGCGCGGCCGCCGAAGCCGTCCTCAGCAGCCTGCCGCGGCCTTGAGCGGCCGCGCGGGCACGGCGCGCGCCGCGCGCGCCAGCGCTCGCGTCAGATCCTCGCGCAGATCCTCCAGCGCCTCGATGCCGACCGACAGGCGCAGCAGTCCGTCGGTGAGTCCGGCCTTGAGGCGCGCCGCCGGGTCCATGGCCGCATGGGTCATGCTGGCCGGATGCGCCACCAGGCTCTCGACTCCCCCTAAGGATTCGGCCAGCGAGAAGCACTGCAGGTCCGCGACGAACTCGCGCACCGCGTCGTGCCCGCCCTCGAGCTCGAGGGTGACGATGGCGCCGAAGCCGCGCTGCTGGCGCGCGGCGAGCGCGTGCCCCGGATGGCTCGAGAGCCCCGGGTACCACACGCGTCGCACGTTCGGCTGCTCGTTCAGCCAATGGGCGAGCTCGTGGGTGTTGCGCGCGTGGTGCTCGAGGCGCGCGTGCAGCGTGCGCAGCCCGCGCAGCGTCAGGAAGCTGTCGAAGGGCGCGCCGGTGAGCCCTAAGCAGTTGGCCCACCACACGAGCTGCTCGTGCAGCGCCTTGTCGCGCGCCACCACCGCGCCGCCCACCACGTCGCTGTGGCCGTTGAGATACTTGGTGGTCGAGTGCACCACGAGGTCGGCGCCCAGTGGGATCGGCAGCTGCCAGGCGGGTGAGAGGAACGTGTTGTCGACCACCACGAGCGCACCGGCCGCGTGACCTGAGGCCGCGAAGGCGGCGATGTCGGTGATGCGCAGCAGCGGGTTGCTCGGCGTCTCGATCCACAGGAGCGCCGCGGGCTGCTCGAGTGCAGCGCGCACCGCGGCCTCGTCGCCGAAGTCGACGAACTCCACCTGGCGCTCGCCACGGCGGCGCCAGGCATCGAAGAGGCGGTAGGTACCGCCGTAACAGTCATGCGGTGCAACGATGCGGGCGCCCGCGGGCACCAGGTACCCGGTGAGGGTCACCGCGGCCATGCCGCTCGCGGTCACCACGGCCCCCGCCCCCTGCTCGAGCTCGGCGAGTGCGCCGGCGAGCAGGTCGCGCGTCGGGTTGCCGGAGCGGGTGTAGTCGTAGGCCCCCTTCTCGCCGAAGCCGCGGAAGGCGAAGGTCGAGGAAAGGTGCAGCGGCGGCACGACGCAGCCGGTCGTATCGCCGCATTCGATGCCGGCACGCACCGTCTGCGTGACCTGGCTCACGCCGTTGGCCGCAGCCTCACCGGCGGAAAGAAGATCCGGAATCCTGCTCATGGGGCGCTCCCGAGGGCCGTGGCGAAGATGGAGCGCAACTGCTGCGGCTCCTTCAAGAAGGCGTCATGCCCGTAAATGGACGAGATCTCGTGCAGGCGGCCGCGCGGCAGGCGCGCCGCGAGCGCGCGTGCATCGCCAAGCGGCACCAGCTGGTCCTCGCGCACCGCAATGACACTGGTCGCGACGAAGACGCGCGCCGCATCGATCCGATGCAGGTCGATCGATTCCGACAGCGCGAGATAGGACTCGGCCGAGTAGCGCGCCGCGTAGTCGGCGCCGCGCGCGAACAGATATTCCTCGACCGGAAAGACGAAGCGCCGGCCGTCGCGCGCGGCCGGCCCCGCGAAGCGGGCCGCGAACTCTTCCCCACTGCGGTAGGTCGCCATGCCGAGCGCGCGCGCGAGCTTCAGCCCCTCCTGCGGCCGGCCGCAGTCGAGCGCGAAGCGCACCGCCTGCCGCTGCACGCTCCGCCAGGCGGTGGCGAGCGGATGGGCGCGGTCGGTGGCGCCGATCACGAGGAGCCGGCCGACGCGCTCCGGATAGCGCTCACCGAAGGCGAGCGCCACCATGCCGCCGTAGGAGGCACCCGCGATCGCCGCGAGCGCACGGATGCCCAGATGCTCGAGGAGCGAGCGCAGCGCCTCGGCCTGGTCGTAGCTCGAGATCGAGGGAAATTCCGTGCCCGCTACCGGTCCCGAAGAGCCGCCGCTGCCGCCGAGATAGTCGAAGCTCAGGACCGCCAAGCGCTCGGTGTCGAGCGCGCGCTGCGGACCGGCGGTTTCCGCCCACCAGCTGTCACGCACGTCCTCGGTGAGACACACGCGGCGATGGGCCGAGATGCCCCCGAGCGCGCACACCACCGGCGCATCCAGCGCGCCGGCCAGCCGCCAGGCAATGCGTGGCTGGGCGAGGCGCCCGCCGTGATGCAGCGCAAGGTCTCCGGGGAGCTCGAGGATCCCCTCTTCCACGCGCACTTCGGCGCCGCCCGTGCGCGCCACGCGCACGCGTGCCGCGGCCGCCGCAGGCGCGCGCACCGGGATCGATTCGGCCAAGACACTCATCGGGTTCCTCCGCCGGAAGTCCTGCTCATCGGACACCTGCGGAGCGTGCCTGCGCTGGAGGCGCGAGGCTGTTGCGTCCATCCTCGGCCGAGGGGGTACCCCGGGGAGGCTACGCAAACCGCTCATCTGTCGACCCCCTCTGAGCAGGAGTCGCAGGAAGTAGCACCTTTCCAGGGTGGTTAAGCCTGGCGGTTGCCCCGGCGTCTAAGGGCCTTATCCCTCAGCCGGTCTCGATGAGTGGGGCGAGTTTAGGGTGCAGCGCACCCGCCGCGCAAGCGCGGCTCCGTGAGCTGTGTTCCGGCTCACGAAGCCGCCCCCGGCGGCGATATGTCAGGGCGCCGCGGGGTGCATCGCCGGCGGGTCGGCGAAGCGCTTGATCCCGAGGGCCTCGTAGACTTCGGCCGGGAAGTAGACCACCCCTTCTTTCATGACGAGGCTCACCCGGCGGATATCGCTGATGTTCTGCGTCGGGTCGCCGTCCACCAGGATGAGATCGGCGAGCTTGCGCGGCTCGATGCTGCCCAGGTCCGCGAGCCGCCCGGTGAAGCGCGCCCCGTTCCAGGTCGCGATCCGCAGTGCATCGGCGGGTGCGATCCCCGCCTTGCCATAAAGCTCGAGCTCGCGGTGCAGGGTGAAGCCGGCAATGGCGTCCGTGCCCGCCTCGAGCGGCACCCCGGCCCGGTATAGCTGGCCGACGAACTCGACCATCTTGGCGTACGAGGCGCGGTACTTCGCCGCGTTCTTCTCCGTGACGTTCATCGAGTTCTCGCGCCAGCCCCGCGCCACCGAGACCGGCACGTGATCGGCGACCGCCGCATAGCTCGGGGAGAGCTCGCCCTGGCGCTGGGTGAAGTTGTCCTCGAACGCGGTGAGCGTGGTATCGAGCGAGGTGCCGTGCTGCTTCATGAGCTCGACCAGATCCGTCACGGGCCTGGAGCTCAGGTCGAGCCCGTCGGCGTGCTCGGCGATCAGGTAAAACCGCTGCAGCGTGCGCGTGTCGTCCTTCGGCCCGACGAAGAACGCCAGCATCAGCTGGTTGATGTGCTGGATCTCGTCGTAGCCGGCGCGGATCGCCTCGTCCGAACGCATGAAGGCCGGCACGTGGCCGCTGACGCGCAGGCCGCGCTGATGCGCGTAGGCCGCGGTCGCCTCCACCCACTCGGGATGGAAGGAGTTGTAGATCTTGATCTGGTGGTAGCCGTGCTCGGCGTACCAGTCGACCGCGTCCTTGGCGTCCTGGAGACTCTTGACGCGGAAACCGCCGCTCGCCGAATACGGGCTGTCGCCTTCGATGAAGCCGCAGGGAATGATGCGCGGACCGACGATCTCCCCGTCGTTCACCTGGGTGATGATGCGCTGCAGCCGCTCGTTGTTATTGCCCATGTCGCGGCTGGTCGTGACACCACCGGCGATCTGCAGCAGCAGGTTCCAGCTGTCCTCGTGCGCGTGCATGTCGAAGAGCGCCGGCATCAGGACCCGGCCGTTACCCTCGATCACGGTCTGGGTGCCGCGCGGCGTCGAGTTCGGCTCGTAGAGCGCCGCGATGCGCCCGCGGTAGACGTACACGTCGCGGGCCGGCAGGAGCTTCGCATGCTCGGAGTCGAACACCCGCACGTTGCGGATCAGGACGGGTCCGGGTGCGCGGTGCGCGAGCTTCACCTCCAGGCCGTGCAGCCAGTCGTTCTCGGCCTTGGTCTGCAGTGCATCGAGTTGCGCGGCCGGGGTCTCGAAGCCCGCCTCCACCGCGCGGATGAAGCCCGGGACGACGAACGCGAAGAAGCGCGGGCTATCGCCGTCGGTCAGCCAGATGAAATCCGGCTGCGTGTCGATGCCGGTCACCGCGTAGAGGGAGACCGCGCGCGAGACGCCACCGCCCTCGAGCGTCGTGCCGCCGACCTTCTGGATCGCAAGCTCGCCCTGGGGAAGCGCTGCGATACGTCCGTTGGGCTGCGCGAGCGCCGCTTTCGCGATCAGGCCGTAGGACTCGAATGAGTTATCGACCGGGATGTAGACCGCCGGGCCCTTGACGTCGGTGGCGCCGTGATCGGCCTCGGAGCGCCACTGCGCCCGGCCGCCCTTGAGCGAATAGGACTCATCGATCGGCCCGCCGAAGGTCGAGGTGCCCAACACCCTGAACGAGGCCAGCGAGCCGTCGGGTGCGAACTGGTAGTGCTCCTTGATATCGGGGCCGCGGCCGTTGTCCTTGTAACTCATGGCCACGTCGACGGCGCCGCCGGCGTGCACGGTAGTCACCTGGCTGCCGCGGACGCGGTTCTCGATCAGCACGGTGTAGCGTGTGACGGTGTCGGCCGCCGGCACGGCGCGCGCGCCGAGGACGGACAGGGCCAGGAGCGCGGCGGGCGCAAGCACGGTTCGCATGTCGGTTGTTCTCCCTTAAGGCGCGGCGGCGCATAAGGCGCGGCGGCGCAACTTAGCACGGCGGGCGGGCGAGCACCCCTCAGTGGGCTGTTAGTGCGGCAGCGCGCCGCTCCGCCTCCACCGCCTCGGCGGTGTTCCCGCGCGCACGCAGGGAGCCGGCGATCAGCGTCCAGGCCGCTGCCTGCGCCTCGCCATCCCCCGAGGCGAGCGCGAGCGCCTTGCGGCCCATGGCATCCGCCTGCGCGGCATTCCCCTGCGCGAGTTGCACGCGGCCGAGCTCGACCCACAGGAGCGGCGTGTCCGGCTCGATGCGCAGCGCCCGCTCGAGCGTCGCGCCGGCGGCGACGTATTCCCCGGCGTTCGCCTGCGCGTGGGCCTGAGCGAGCAGTGCACTCGCCGCCGGCCCCATCTGAGCGGGACGGCCGGGCGGCGTTGCGGGGTGCTCGGGAGCAACCGTCGGCGGCTGCGGACCGGCGGGCACGGCCGTCCCCGCGGCGGATGTCCCGGGCAGCGGGCCATGCAGCGCGCAGGCGCTCAAGGCGATCGCGACCAGCAGGATGAGCGCGGTACGCATGTCAGTGCACGAGCGCGTGCACCCAGCGCTCGCTGCGCTCGAGGAATGTGCTGAGGGGGCTCGCGGTGTCGCTGAAGCCGCAACCGGGTTTCCCGGGCACCTGCGCGCCGGCCGGCATGGCGAGCGTCACCCGGTCGTCCGAGCATCCCGGCAGCACGCGCAGCCCGGTGCCGTACTCGATGTCCATGTCGACGACGCCTTCGGGCCGGGGCGCGCTCCAGGAGCTGCCGCCGAGGTCGGCCATGATGTGCGCCCATACCGGCAACGCGCCGGCCGAGCCCGTGAAGCCGGTCGGCGCGTTGTCGTCGTAACCCACCCACACCACGGTGAGGTCGCTCCCCGAGAAGCCGGCGAACCAGCTGTCGCGGTACTCGGAGGACGTGCCGGACTTGCCGCCGACCACGAGCTGCGCCGGCAGGATCGCGTGCGCCGCTCGCCCGGTGCCGCGATCCATCACCTCGACCAGCAGCCGATCGAGCTGGTAGACGGCTTCCGGCGTCGCCACCTGCGTCACCTGTACCGGGAAAGCCTTCACCGCCTTGCCGCCCGCGCCGATCACGGCGCGCACGGCGCGCAGTGGATTTCTGAAGCCGCCGTTGGCGAGCCCGTTGTAGAGCTGCGCCGCCTCGAGCGGCGTCACGTTAACGGCGCCGAGCAGCATCGCGGGCAGCTGCTCGGGCGGCGGGTCGAGGCCGAAGCGCGCGAGCGTCTCGGCGACCTTCGGCAGACCCAAATCGAGCCCCACCCCCACGGTCGCGAGGTTGAGCGACTCGGCAAGCGCGCGCACGACCGGCACCGGGCCGTTGACGTCGCGGCTGAAGTTCTCGGGCCGCCAGTGCTTGCCGCCCGCGAGCTTCAGGTCCACCGGCTGGTCCTGCACGATGGTCGCGGCGTTGTAGCGTCCGCTCTCGAGCGCCGTCAGGTAGATGAAGGGCTTCACCAGCGAGCCCATCGCGCGGCGCGCATCGAGCGCCCGATCGAAGCCGTCGTAGCCGACGTCGCGTCCGCCGACGATCGCGATCACATCGCCGCTCTGGGGCGTCGTGACGACGACCGCACCCTCGAGCCCCTCGCCGCCGTGTTTCTTCAGGTGATCGAGACGCGCGAGCTCGCGCTCGAGCGAGCGCTCGGCCGCGTCCTGGGCGCGCGGCTCGAGGCTCGTGTGGATCGCGAGCCCCGCCTGGGTCAGATCCTCGTCGTGGTAGTCGCGGCGGAGCGTGCGCCGCACGAAGTCGAGGTACGCCGGGTAGTAGGCGCCGGCCGGGCGCGGCGTGACGCCGAGCGGCGCGCGCGCGGCATCGGCCGCGTCCGCCTCGCTCACCACGTGCTGCTCGGCGAGCTCCTTCAACACCAGGTTGCGCCGCGCCAGGACGCGGTCGGCGTGGCGGCGCGGATCGTAGTACGAGGGTCCGCGCACGACCGCGACCAGGAGGGCGATCTCCGGCAGATCGAGCTCGCCGAGCGGCTTGCCGAAGTAGAACTGGCTCGCGAGGCCGAAGCCGTGGATGGCGCGGTTGCCGTCCTGGCCGAGGAAGATCTCATTGATGTAGGCGTTCATGAGATCGTCCTTGGTGAAGTGCGCATCGAGCGCCACCGCCATGACCGCCTCGCGGAGCTTGCGGCCGAGCGTCTGCCGCGAGGAGAGGAAGTAGCTGCGCACCAGCTGCTGCGTCAGCGTGCTGCCGCCCTGCTCGATCTGTCCGGCGCGCGCATCGACCCACAGCGCGCGCAGGATCGCCTGCGGATCGACGCCGCGGTGCGAATCGAAGCGGCGGTCCTCGACCGCCTTCAGCGCCGCGGGCAGGAGCGGCGGCACCTCCTGCGGGGTGAGCACGATGCGGTCCTCGCCGTGGCTCGGAAAGATGCTGCCGATGAGGAGGGGCTCCAGGCGGATGACCGGCACGTCGTGTCCGGCGGCGTCCTTGAGACTCACGATGGCACCGGCGCCGGCGTAGATGCTGAGCAGCTGCGCGTCGCGCGTCTCGTCGGCGAAGCGCGCCGGACGCAGCGCCACGTCGATCCGCTCGCCGTTCACGCGGTAGGTTCCCGGACGCTCGAGCTGCGTGACGCGCCGGTAGTGCAGCCGCTCGAGCTCGTGGGCGAGATCGGCCGGCGTGAGCGCGAGGCCCGCGTACAGCTCGAGCGGCGCTGCATACACCTGCGCGGGCAGCGTCCAGCGGCGCCCCTCGAAGGTGCGCGTCACGCTGACACCGAGATACAGCACGTAGCCGGCGGCCGCGAGCGCCGCGACCCCCAGCGCGCCGAGGATGAGGCGTTTCAGAGGATGAGCTCCTCGGCCGGTGAGCGCAGGTTGTAGCGCGAGCTCATGGCGTGGCCGTAGGCGCCGGCGTTTGCGATCAGCAGCACGTCGCCCTCGTACGTCACCGGCAGCAGGCGGTCGTGGCCGAGCACATCGGCGCTCTCGCAGATCGGGCCGACGACGTTCACGAGCTCGGTCGCGGGCTCATCGAGACGCGTCAGGTTGACGATCTCATGGTGCGAGCCGTAGAGCGCCGGACGGATGAGCGAGTTCATGCCGGTGGCGACGCCCACGAAACGCACCCCGCCCTTCTGCTTCAACTGCGTCACGCGCGCCAGCAGCGCGCCGGCGGCGGCCACCAGGTAGCGGCCGGGCTCGAGCCATACCTCGAGGCGCGGATGCTCGGCGCGCACCGCGGTGAGCAAAGTGTCGAGACGGGTGAGATCGACCCCGGGCTGATCGGGCCTCTCGGGCACACCGAGCCCGCCGCCCACGTCGATCACCCGCACGCCGTCCAGGCTGTGCGCGGCGGCGGCAAGCAGGCGAGCGGTGTGCTCCCAGCTGGTGACGTCGAAGATGCCGCTGCCGACGTGTGCCTCGAGTCCCGTGATGCGCGCGCCGGCCGCGCGCGCCAGGCGCTCGAAACTCTCGAGCTCCCCGATCGGCACGCCGAACTTCGAGCGCGTGCCCGCGGTGCGCACGTGGGTGTGATGGCCACGGCCAACACCGGTGTCGAGGCGTGCGAAGATCTCGCGGCCGCGGAACAGCTCCGGCCAGGCACTGAGGGCATACAGGTTGTCGACCGTGACGCGCACGCCGCGCGCCAGCGCCCAGGCGTACTCCTCGCGCGGTGCGAAGTTCGGCGTATAGAGGATGCGCTGCGGATCGAGATCGGGGCAGGTGGCGAGCAGGCGCTCGACTTCGCCCTGCGACACGCACTCGAACTCGATGCCTTCCGCGCGCAGCGCGCCCAGGATCTGCGGGTGCGGGTTGGCCTTCATGGAGTAATGCACGCGTTCGAGCGAACGCAGCGCACGCAGCGCGCGCGCCGCGGTGCGCACGGTGTCGATGTCATAGACGTAGGCCGCGGCGCGCTCGCCGAGCCTCGCGAGCAGCTCCGTGCGCTGCGCTCGCCACCAGGGAGGCGGCGCGCGCTCGCCGTCGTCGGGCGCGGCGAACAGCTGCTGCCAGCTGGGACCCAGGATCCGGTCGCCCGGCACCGGGCGGATGAGGAGCTCGTGCAGCTGCTCGACCAGGCGGTCGCCCTGGTCTTCGTCGACCACGAAGGTGAAGTTCAGATCGTTGGCGGCCTGGCTCACCAGGTGGATCTTCTGCTCCTCGAAGAACTCGAACGCCCCACCGAGCTGGTGGAGGATCGCGCGGATGTTGCGCCCGACGAGGCTCACCGAGGCACACGGCCCGATCACCTGCACCCGGCACAGGTGCGAGAGATCGGCGACCAGCGCATTCACCTGGGCGTTATCGAGCGTGTTGGCCGCCGGATCGAGCGACACCGTGACGTTGGTCTCGGAGGTCGAGACCAGGTCGACCGACAGGCCGTGCTGCTTGAACACCTGGAAGGCGTCCGCGAGGAAGCCCACCTCGTGCCACATGCCGGGGGTTTCCATGGAGATGAGCGTGATGCCTTTCTTGGTGCAGACCGCCTTGACCTGCGCCCCGCCCTCGCCGCCTTCGGCGGAGAGCACCGTCCCCTCGAGGTGTGGCGCCTGGGTGGCGTATATATGGAGTGGAATGCGCTGCTGACGCGCCGGCAGGATGCAGCGCGGGTGCAGCACCTTGGCGCCGCTGGTGGCGATCTCCTGCGCCTCGTCGTAGTGCAGCGAGCGCAGGAGCCGCGCCGTTGGCGTCGAGCGCGGGTTGGCACTGAACATGCCGGGGACGTCGGTCCAGATCTCGAGCCGCTGCGCGCGCAGTTTCGCGGCAAAGTAACTGGCCGAGGTGTCCGAGCCGCCGCGCCCGAGGAGCACCGTGTTGCCGTCGGCATCGCTCGCGATGAAGCCCTGGGTCACGAGCACCGGTGGGAGCGCCGCAAGCTCGGCGGCGAGCGTGTCATCGGGAGCGAAGCTGCACACCGCGGCGAGCACGCTCGCCTTCGCGGACGCGCTGTGACGCTCTTCGGCGCGCAGCATGCGCCGTGCGTCCGCCCAGGCGACCTCGACTCCCCGCGCGGCGAGGAAGCGCGCGCCGATGCGCGTCGCCATCAGCTCGCCGGTGGCCATCACCCGCGCGCGGGTACGATCGCTCACCTCGCGAACCAGTGCGATGCCGGCGGCGATCTCGCGCAGCTCGGCCAGATGCCGTTCGACATCCTCGCCGAGCGGTACGCCGAGATCGGCGGCAAGGCGCCGGTGGCGCTCCTCGATCGCCCTGAGCTCCTCCTCGTGGGCCTGGCCGACGGCGGCAGCGAGCAGCCGCTCGAGCCGGTCGGTGATGCCGCTCACCGCGGAGTGCACGATGAGGACGCGCGCGCCTTCGGCGCGCCGCTCGGCGGTGACCTGCGCGATATTGGTCCAGTTGGCGAGCGTGGCGACGCTCGTCCCACCGAACTTCAGGACGATCCAGGGTGAGGGACTACGGGTCAAGCGCCTTCCTCCGCCTTACAGCTTGAGCTGTCCGGGTCCGCTTGAGCTTGGAGTGAGCCGCGGCCTGAGCGGTTCTACAGCTCTTCGTCGAAGTCCTGCAGATCCTTCTCGAGCTTCTTGTCCGCGAGCACTTCCTCGAGGCGGCTCCAGGCGGCCTTGCCCCGCTTGCCCTGCGTGCGGACGCGCTTATCCACCCGGTCCAGCATCCGATCGTAGTCGGTGCCGTCCTCGGGGGGGCTGTTCAGGAATTCCTCGTCGAGGTCGAAACCCTCGTTGTCCCGCTCGGCCATCTTCAGTGCAAATCCTGAATTAATTCAACGGGTAACGTGCCAATTCGGCACGGCACAAGGCGCGAACTATAGCGGATTCGCGCCGCCTTTCAACTTCAGGGGAAAATGGGGGTCTACGGCGCCGATCCAAGGCCGCCTTAGGCTCAGGCGTGATCGGTGCCGTCCCGGACCACGACCGGGGCGCCGCGGCTGAGGCCCAGCCCCTCGGAGGCGCTGTGCTCGGCGCGGGCAATCTCGATCACACCGAAGGAATTGATGAGGGCCAGATACTGGCCCGGCTGGGTGTCCGCGTAGGTGCGCAGCACCGGGAAAGCGTGGTTGCCGGCGTGCACGACCGGCAGCCGGAAGCGCGCGATCAGCGCCGCGTCGATATTGGTGATGAGATTGCCGAAGTGGTCGATGGTGATGACCACGCCCGTTACCCGCGCCGGCTCGACCGCCGGATCCTCCACCCAGGAGGGCACCAGCGCCCCGACCCGCTCGCCGAGGTCCTCGACCTGGCAGCGTCCGGCGGCGAGCTCGGCGGCCACCGGCGCGAAGATGTCGCGTCCGTGGAAGGTCGCACTCGGGTTAGCGATGTTGAGCCGTGCGAGCGACAGCGCCGCGAGGCGCGTGAGGCGCGCATCGGGACTGCGCGCGACCACCGGGGCGAGCAGCCCGTTGTCGGGAGCGAGGAAATAGTGCCCGCCAGCCTCCAGCGCCAGGATGTCGCGCGAAGTGCCGACGCCCGGATCGACGACCGCGACGTGCACCGTGCCGGCCGGGAAGAACGGATATGCGCGCGCGAGCCAGAACCCCGCCTCCGCCGGCCAGTGCACCACGATCTCGTGCGTGAGGTCGATGATGCGCGCCGCGGGGAAGCGCGTGAGGATGCAGCCCTTGATGACGCCGACGAACGGGCCCTGGTGTCCGAAGTCGGTGGTGACGGTGATGACGCCCGAGGCCGGCATCAGCCGAGTACGCGCCCGCGGCCGGGGTGCGGACGCGCGGCCTCGGCGCAGGCACGGCACTTGTCGGTGTAGGGCACCGCCGCGAGGCGCTCGGGCTCGATGTCTCCGGCGCACACCGCGCAAGTCGTGTAGCGTCCCTGCGCCAGGCGCCGCAGTGCCGCCTCGACCTGCTCGAGCTCGGCGCGCGCCGAGCTCGAGATCGCCCCGAGCACATCGTCGTTCTCGCGCTGGGTCACCTGCTCGGCGAAGTCCGCCGAGAGCGGATCGGCCTCGTGACGCGCCTCGGCGCTGGCATCGCTCGCCCGCTGGCGCAGCTCCTCGCGCCGTTTGAGCAGCCGCTCGCGTACCACCTCGGGTTCCATCAGGACGCCTTTGGCCCGCGCCGCCGGTCCTCGAGCCACTTCTGCAGCCGGTCGAACGGCTCGATGAACTTGGCCACGCCCTCGCGCTCGAGCTGCAGCGCGACCGCCTCGAGGTCGATGCCGAGCCGCTCGAGCCCCTCGCGCACATCGGAGCTCTCGGCGAGATGATGCTCGAGGGTCAGCTCGGGATGCCCGAGCCGGCGGTAGGTGTTCAACGTCTCGAGCGGCATGGTGTTCACGGTGTCGGGGACCACCAGCTCCTCGACGTACTTGACCGGGCTGAAGCTCGGATCCTTGGCCGAGGTCGAGGCCCACAGCAGCCGCTGCGCACGCGCGCCGCGCGCCGCGAGCTCCTGCCACTGCGGCGTCGCGAGCGACTCCTCGAAAATCTCGTAGGCGCGCCCGGCGCTCGCCACCGCGGCCTTGCCGCGCAGCATGCGCGCCGCGGGCTGGCCGCCGGCGGCGAGCCCATCGAGGAGCTTGTCGACCAGTGTGTCGATGCGGCTCAGGAAGAAGCTCGCCACCGAGGCGACGCCGAGCGCTCGCCCGGTGTGCGCCCGCGCGCTCAGGCCGTCCATGTAGGCGCGCGCCACGGCCCGGTAGCGCTCGGGCGAGAACAGCAGCGTCACGTTGACGTTGATGCCCTCGGCGATCAGATCGCGGATGACCGGCAGTCCCGCTTCCGTGCCGGGGATCTTGATGAAGGCGTTCGGCACCGCCAGCCGCTCCCACAGGCGCCGTGCTTCGGTGAGGCTCCCCGCGGCGTCGTAGGCGAGGTGCGGTGAGACCTCGAGGCTCACGAAGCCATCGCCCCCCGCGGTGCCGTCGTAGAGAGGGCGGAACAGATCGGCGGCTGCGCGCACGTCGTGCAACGCGAGCTCCTCGTAGAGCGCCATCGCGGATGGGACCGTCGGCAGCAGCTGCGTGATCGGCTGCGCGTAGCGCGGATCGTTGGTCATTGAGTTGGCGAAGATCGCCGGGTTCGAGGTGACCCCGGCGAGGCCGTCCTCGCGGATCAGGCGCGCGAGCGAGCCGTCCTCGAGCATGCCGCGGCCGAGGTCGTCGAGCCACGCGCTCACGCCGAGCTTGCGCAACTCCAGAAGCGGATTCGGAGCCGATGCGTTCATCGTCAACCTACCGAAAGTGAGAGTAGCGCAGCTGCTCCGCGCCGTCTCGCGGTTTTGCAGCGGATATGCGTAAATCCCTATATCACACGAGGAGTCTCCCATGACGGATGCGTTCGACGGCAGCAGGCTGGCGGAAGAACTGCGCGCGCTGGTGAGCGACGCCGAGGCGCTGCTGCGCAGCTCGGCCGCGACGGCCGGCGGCGCCGCCCAGGAGCACGCCGAGGCCACGGTGGCGGAGCTGCGCGGCCGGCTCGCGGGGCTCGAGGGCCAGGTCAAGGCGCGCGCGCGCGACCTCGACAGCTACGTGCGCGACAATCCCTGGCAAGCGGTGGCGATCGCCGGCGGAGTGGCGCTGCTCCTCGGTCTCATCATGAGCCGCAGGGGATGAGCGAGGATCCCGCGCCCGCGGGCGCGACTGCCGGAGAGCGCCCGCCGGCGCTGCAGGGCCTGATGGGCGCGCTGCTCGACGCGCTGCGCACCCGGCTCGAGCTCGCGGGAGTCGAGCTCGAAATCCACCTCATCGGACTCGCGCGCACGCTCCTGTGGGCGGTGGCGGCGATCCTGTGCACGCTGCTCGCGCTCGCCTTCGGCGTGGTCGCATTGATCGCGGCGCTGTGGGATTCACACCGCGTGCTCGGGCTGCTGGCCGGCGGGCTGACCTTCCTGCTGCTGGCGCTGATCTGCGCTGTCATCGGCGCGCGCTTCTTTCAGCGCCGGCCGGGGATTCTCGCCGACTCGGTCGCGCAGCTCGACCGTGACCGGCGCCGGACGCAGCGCCCATGAACCGGCTCAAACAACTCGAGGCGCGCCGGCGCGTGCTGCTCGAGCGCTGCGACGAGCAGCGCGAGGAGCTCGCCGTGCGGCTGAAAGAGCTCGACCCGGCAACCATCCTGCGCGGCGCGGGTGGTGTAGGAGGCGCCATCGCGGGGCTGCGTCATCCGCTCGCCTGGGCGGCGGCGCTCGCCGGCCTGCTGTTCCTCGGGCGCACGCGCGAGGTGCTCACCTTCGTACTGTGGGTACGCTCGGCGCTGAGTCTCGCCGGGCGCGCGGCGCACCTGGTGCGGGCGCTCCTGCAGCTGCGGGCGCAGCGCGCGGGCGGCGGCGAAGACTAACGCGGCGCGGCCGCGGCGGAAGGCGGCGCGGTCGCGACGCGCTCGCTCGCCGGCGCGGCGGGAACATCGATCGTCGCCGCAAGTCCCACCACGGCCGGCATGCCACTCGCCGCCATGAGCGTCTGGCGCGCGAGGTCCCAGTTGATCGCCGCGGTGCTGTCGCCGAGCGCCCGGTCGAGGAGCTTCGAGAGCAGCTCGAGATCCGGCTCCACCGACTGTCCCTCGTCATCGACCGGTGGATGGGCTTCGAGCAACAGCTCGCCGTCCACCCAGGCCACTTTCACCGGCTCATTCACCAGCCACACCTTGGTGCCGACCGGAATCAGCGGGAAGAGCGCGGCGACGTCCTCGGGGTACATGCGAATGCAGCCGTGCGTGACCGACATGCCGACCGCGGTCGGGTTGTTGGTTCCATGGATCATGTACTCGCCGTTGCCCGCCGCCAGGCGCAGCGCGAAATCGCCGAGCGGATTGTCGGGACCCGCCGGTACCACCTTCGGCAGCGGATCGCCGTTCGCGGCGTGCTCCTTGCGGATCGACTCGGGCGGATACCAGGCCGGGTTCCTGATGCGGGCGATCACGCGCGTCTCGCCGAGCGGCGTGCGCCAGTCCATCTTGCCGATGCTGATCGGATAGGTGATGACGACGCGCTGCTCGTGCGCGTTGTGCGGCTTCGGGTAGTAATAAAGCCGATGCTCGGGGAGATTGACGACTATGCCTTCGCGCGGTCCCGTGGGCAGGATCCGTCGCCCCGGCAGCATCACGCGCTTGCCGGCGCCGGGCAGCCACACGTCGACGGCGGGATTGGCGCGGATGATCTCGTAGTAGCCGAGACTGTAACGATGCGCGAGATCGGGCAGCGTGTCTTCGTACACCGTGGTGACGGACTCATCGGTCCCGACGACCGCAGAACCGTCCGCCGGCAGCGGATAGACGCTCGCAGCGGCGGGAACGCTGAGGAACGCAACGCAGGCGAGTGCGAAAGCAGCAGCGGTGCGCAGGCGCGGGGCGCGCAACAGTCGATGATCCATTGCTTTGATTTTACTACAAAAGCGCGAATCCTTTAGCATCGCACGGTGAGGAAATGTTCAAAGCCGGCACGCGCCTTCTTCGCCCGCAGCGCCCTCGCCGTCGCCCGTGAGCTGATCGGCATGCAGCTGGTGCACGACGACGGCCGGCGCGTGCGCCGCGGCCGCATCGTCGAGACCGAGGCGTACTTAGGGCCCCGCGACCGCGCGGCGCATTCCTCGCGCGGGCGTACCGCCCGCACCGAGGTTATGTTCGGTCCACCGGGCTACGCTTACGTATATTTCATCTACGGCTTCTGGAACTGTCTGAACGTGGTCACGGCCAAAGAAGGGGTACCGCACGCGGTGCTGCTGCGGGCGCTCGAGCCCCTCGCTGGCCTCAGCGACAAGACCTGGGGGCCGGGGCTGCTGTGCCGCGCGATGCATATCGACCGGCGCCTCAACGGTGCCGACCTCCTCGGCGGGGAGCTGTGGATCGAGAAGCCCCGGCACGCCGCGCGTGTTTCGATCGGACGCAGCGCCCGCATCGGCGTCGATTACGCCGGAGAATGGGCGCTACGCCCCTGGCGGTTCTACGATCGCGCTTCGTGTTACGTTTCGACCCTTCGACGGAGACCGACTGAATGCCGTATCGCATCCGCTTCCTGAGCCTCGCCCTGCTCTCGCTCCTCGCCGCCACGGCCTTCGTGCCGGCGCAGGCGCAAGTCACCGAGGGCCAGGACTATCGCGTGCTCAACCCGCCCCGTCCCACCTCGAGCCCCGGCAAGATCGAGGTGGTCGAGTTCTTCTCGTACGCCTGCCCGCACTGCGCCCATTTCTACCCGCTGGTGAGTGCCTGGGCCGCCAAGCTCCCCAAGGACGTCGTCTTCAAGCGGGTTGCGGTGAGTTATGGCCGCCCGCCGTGGATGAACCTGGCGCGTACCTACTACGCGCTCGAGGCGACCGGGGATCTGAAGAACCTCGACGGGGCGCTGTTCCACGCGATTCACGACGAGGGGAAGAATCTCTTCGACGAGGCCTCGATCGCCGACTGGGTTGGCAAGCAGGGTGGCGATGCGGCGAAGTTCGCCAACGCCTACGTGTCCTTCGGCATCAACAATCAGACCGTGCAGGCCGACCAGATGGCCGAGGACTATGCGATCGACGGCATTCCGGCGCTCGCCGTCAACGGGCGCTACGTGGTGTTGAGTCCCGGGCAATCGCCCGATGAGATCGCCTCGTTCCGCGAGCTGCTGCCGCGCGCCGACAAGGTGATCGCGCTGGCACGCGCGGCCGCGGCGCGCCCCGTGCACCCGGCGGCGGCACCCGCCGGCGCGGCCAAGCCGAAGTAGCGCGCGCTCAGCCCTGCGGCGCCGCGGCGGCCCTGGCGAGCTCGAGCAGCTGGCTCGCCTCGGGCACCCGGTCGCCGCGCGCGAAGTGAATCGCCTGCACCGTACCCGCGTAGGGCGCCGTGATGGTGTGTTCCATCTTCATGGCCTCGATGACCATCAGCACCTCGCCCGCGGCCACCTTCTGGCCGACCGAGACCGGCACCGAGACCACGACTCCCGGGAGCGGGGTCTTGAGCCCGCCGCTGCTCGCACTGGCGGAGAACTCGCGCGTGCGCGGATCCTCGACAACCAGGTCGTACTGCGCGTCCTCTTCCCAGAGCGTGACGTGCCCCGCCTCCACGCGGCAGCGCGCCTGCCGGCGCCGCTCGACCAGGCGCGCGGCGATAGTGGCCGCGCCGCTCCCGCCGGCGTCGTAACTCACATCGGCGACCTGCAGGAGCGTCCGTACGTCGACGCTCGCCGCCTGCGGGCGGCCGCCGGCGCCGAAGCTGAGCTCCACCGTGTGCGTGTGGCCCTTCCAACCGAGGGTGTAGCTCACCGCCGCGGGAAGGTTCGGCGTAAAGCCGTCGCGCAGCGCCCAGGGGCTCGTGTCCGCGGAGCTCTCCGCGGCGTGCAGTGCGAGCGTCGCCAGGATCAGCGCCTCAGGCGGGGCAGCCGCGGGGCCGGCAAATTCCGCCGCGCCCTTGTCGAGCAGTGCGATGTTATGGCGCACCTCGAGGAAGCGCCGCGAGCGCAGCACGCGCGCGAGCCAGTGCTCGTTGGTGTGCACCCCCGCGCAGTAGGTATGGGTGAGCGCCGCCGCGAGCCGCGCGGCCGCGAGCTCCCGCTCGGGCGCCCAGGCGATTACCTTGCCGAGCAGTGAGTCGTAGCAGTCCGGTACGGTATCGCCGCTCTCAAAGCCCGCATCGACCCGCACCGACTCCCCCGCCGGCCACTCCATCAGCGCGAGGCGTCCGGCGCTGGGGAGAAAATTGCGCTCCGGATCCTCGGCGCACACGCGTGCCTCGATCGCATGCCCGGCGAGGCGCACCTCGTTCTGCTTGAGCGGCAGCGGCTCGCCCATGGCGACGCGCAGCTGCCACTCGACCAGGTCGAGCCCGGTCACCGCCTCGGTCACCGTGTGCTCGACCTGCAGCCGGGTGTTCATCTCCATGAAGTAGAACTCGCGCCCGTCGTAGAGGAACTCGACGGTGCCGGCGCTCACGTAGCCGATCTCGCGCGCCACTATCAGCGCCGCCTCCCGCAGCCGCGCGCGCACCGCATCCGGCAAGTTCGGGGCCGGCGCCTCCTCCAGCAGCTTCTGGTGGCGCCGCTGCGCCGAGCAGTCGCGGTCGCCGAGGTGCACCAGATTCCCGTGGGTGTCGCCGAACACCTGGACTTCCACATGCCGCGGGGTCGGGAGGAAGCGCTCGAGGAGCAGCGCGCCATCGCCGAAGGCGCTCTCCGCCAGGCGGCGCGCGGCCGCGAGTGCCGCGGTGAGCTCGGACTCCTGGCGGACAATCTGCATGCCCTTGCCGCCGCCGCCCGCGGCCGGCTTGATGATGAGCGGCAGGCCCACGGTGTGCGCCGCCGCCGCAAGCTCCTTCAGGTCCTGCTCGGGTCCGGCGTAACCGGGCAGCACGGGCACGCCGGCCTCGCGCATCCGGTTCTTGGCGACGATCTTCGAGCCCATCGCCGCGATCGCCGCCGCCGGCGGACCGACGAAGGTCACGCCGGCATCCGCGCAGGCGCGGGCGAAGCCGGCGTTCTCCGACAGGAACCCGTAGCCCGGATGGATGCAATCGGCGCCGCTGGCGCGCGCCGCGGCGAGCAGCCGCTCGCTGTTGAGATAGCTCTCGCGCGCCGGCGCAGGCCCGATCCACACCGCCTCGTCCGCCTCGCGGGTGTGGCGCGCCCGGGCGTCGGCGTCCGAGAACACCGCCACCGTGCGCCAGCCGAGGCGGCGCGCGCTGCGGAAGATGCGGCAGGCGATCTCGCCGCGATTCGCGACCAGGAGTGTCCGCGTCATGGCGCTTACATCCGGTACACGCCGAAGTGCGCCGGCTCGAGCGGCGCGTGGTGTACCGCCGCGAGCGACAGCGCCAGCACGCGCCGCGTGTCGGCCGGATCGATGACTCCGTCGTCCCAGAGCCGCGCCGAGGAATAGTAGGGATGGCCCTGGCGCTCGTATTGCTCGCGGATCGGCGTCTTGAACGCCTCCTCCTCCGCCGCGGGCCATTCTTCCCCGCTGCGCGCCATCTGGTCGCGCTTCACCGTGGCCAGCACGCTCGCCGCCTGCTCCCCGCCCATCACGGAGATGCGCGCATTCGGCCATTGAAAGAGGAGTCGCGGCGCGTAGGCTCGCCCGCACATGGCGTAGTTGCCCGCGCCGTAGCTGCCGCCGACGATCACCGTGAGCTTGGGCACCGGCGCACAGGCGACCGCGGTGACGAGCTTGGCGCCGTCCTTGGCGATGCCGCCCGCCTCGGCGCGCTTGCCCACCATGAAGCCAGTGATGTTCTGCAGGAAGAGGAGCGGGATCTCCTCGCGGCTGCACAGTTCGATGAAGTGCGTGCCCTTCAATGCGCTTTCGGAGAACAGCACCCCGTTGTTGGCGAGGATGCCGACGGGGTAGCCCCCGAGGTGCGCGAAGCCGCACACCAGCGTCGTGCCGTAGAGCTCCTTGAACTCATCGAGCACGGAGTCATCGACCAGCCGCGCGATCACCTCGCGCACGTCGTAGGGCCTGCGCAGGCTCGCGGGCACGACGCCGTAGAGCTCCGCGGGGTCGTAGTGGGGCTCACGGGAGCCAAGCGGAGGCGCGCTCGCAAGCGGCGGCTTCAGGCGCGCGACGATGCGCCGCGCGATGGCGAGCGCATGAGTGTCGTTCTCGGCGTAGTGATCGCACACGCCCGACTCGCGGCAATGGACGTCGGCGCCGCCCAAAGACTCGGCGTCGATGTCCTCCCCGGTCGCCGCCTTGACGAGCGGCGGTCCGCCGAGGAACACGCGCCCCTGGTTGCGCACGATGACATTCTCATCCGACATGGCGGGCACGTACGCGCCTCCGGCCGTGCACGAGCCGTGCACCACCGAGATCTGCGCGATGCCGCGACCCGAGAGCGTCGCCTGGTTGTAGAAAATGCGGCCGAAGTGCTCGCGGTCGGGGAACACCTCGTCCTGTGCCGGCAGGAACGCCCCGCCGCTCTCGACCAGGTATACGCACGGCAGGCGGTTGTCGCGTGCGATTTCCTGCGCGCGCAGATGCTTCTTGACGGTGATCGGGTAATAGGTGCCGCCCTTGACCGTCGGGTCGTTGGCGACGATCACGCACTCGCGCCCGCTGACGCGGCCGATGCCGGTGACGATGCCGGCGCAGGCGATGTCCCCGCCGTACATCCCGTGGGCGGCGAGCTGGGAGAGTTCGAGGAAGGGACTGCCGGTGTCGAGCAGCACCCGTATCCGCTCGCGGGCGGAGAGCTTCCCGGCCGCGCGGTGCTTGTCCACGGCGGCCCTGGAGCCGCCACGCGCGGCGCGGCCCACCTCGCGCTTCAGGTCCTCGCTGAGGGAGCGCATGGCGCGCTCGTTGTCACGGTATTCCTGCGACTGCAGGTCCACCCGGGAGGTGATGCGGGGCATGGGGTCTTGCCATGATTGCCGGTTTGTCCGACAATCATACGATCCTGCCCAAGGAGAGGCAAGCCCGTATGAGCCCCCTCGACTGCACCGACAGCGACTTCGGCCTCGGTACTGATCTCGAAGAGATCCGCCGCCAGGTGCGCCGCTTCGCCGTTGAAGAAATCGCCCCGCGGGCTGCCGCCATCGACGCGAGCAACGAGTTTCCGCGCGACCTGTGGCCGCAGTTGGGCAGCCAGGGGCTGCTCGGTATCACCGTGCCCGAGAATCTGGGCGGTGCGGGCCTCGGTTACCTCGCGCACGTGATCGTCATGGAGGAGATCTCGCGTGCCTCGGGCGCCGTCGGCCTCTCCTACGGCGCGCACTCCAACCTGTGCGTCAACCAGCTGCGCCTCAACGGCAGCGAAGCGCAGTGCCGGCGCTACCTGCCGAAGCTCATTTCCGGCGAGCACGTGGGCGCCCTGGCGATGTCCGAGCCCGGCTCGGGGTCGGATGTCGTCTCGATGCAGCTGCGCGCCGAGCGCCACGGCGATTCCTACGTGCTGAACGGCCGCAAGATGTGGATCACCAACGGCCCGGACGCCGACGTCCTCATGGTGTACGCCAGGACCGATCCGGCGGCCGGCTCCCGCGGCATCAGCGTCTTCCTCATCGAGCGCGGCACGCCCGGCTTCGCCAGCGCGCAGAAGCTCGACAAGCTCGGCATGCGCGGCTCCAGCACCTCCGAGCTCGTGTTCGACGACTGCCGTATCCCGGCCGCCAACCTGGTCGGCGCCGAGCACGAGGGGGTGCGGGTTCTCATGAGCGGCCTCGACTACGAGCGCGTGGTGCTCGCCGGCGGCTCACTCGGACTGCACGCCGCGGCGCTCGACGTAGTGCTGCCGTACGTGCGCGAGCGGCGCCAGTTCGGTCAGCCGATCGGCACCTTCGAGCTCATGCAGGGCAAGATCGCCGACATGTACGCGACGCTCAACGCCGCGCGCGCCTACGTCTACTGCGTGGCGCGCGCCTGCGATGCGCGCACCGTACGCCGCCGCGACGCGGCGAGCTGCATTCTGTTCGCCGCTGAACGCGCCACGCAGGCCGGGCTCGATGCCATCCAGGCCCTCGGCGGTAACGGCTACATCAACGACTACCCGGCCGGCAGACTCCTGCGCGACGCCAAGCTCTACGAGATCGGCGCCGGCACCCAGGAAATCCGCCGCATGCTGATCGGACGCGAGCTGTTCGAGGCGGCGGCGTGAGCGCCGCGTTCGCGCCGCTCATCCTCGAGCCCGCCTACCGCAAGGTGGCGGTCGCGATCGGCGAGCGCATCCTGTCGCGCGTGTTGCGTGAGGGCGAGCGGCTGCCGTCCGAGACCGAGCTGGCGCGGCAGTTCGGCGTCAACCGTTCGACGGTGCGCGAGGCGCTGCGCGAGCTCCAGAGCCGCGGCCTGGTGCAGCGGCGGCCCGGCTCGAAGCTCATGTCGGTGAGCCGCCCGCACCACGAGGCGGTGGCCGCGGGGGTGAGCGATGCGCTGCTCTTGCACGACGTCACGGTGCGCGACGTCTGGGAGGCGCTCACCATCCTCGAGCCACCGCTCGCCGAAGCCGCCGCCCGCACCCGCAGCGCCGCGGACCTTGCGGGCGTGACGGCCGCCGCGGACGCCTTCGGCGCGGCGCGCATCGACGCCCCGCAGGCGGTGCAGCGCTGCGCGGAGTTCTTCCGCTGCCTCGGCCGTGCCACCCACAACCCGGTACTCGGGCTGGCGCAGGAGCCGCTGCTGCAGCTGCTCGAGCCCTCGCTCGCGGTCATGATCGACAAGCTGCCGCAGGCGCGCACGCGCATCGCCACGGCGCAGCGGCGCCTGGTCGAGGCGCTCGCGGCGCGCGACGCCCCGGGCGCCCACGACTGGATGGCGCGGCACATCCGCGACTTCAGCCGGGGCTACGCGCTCGCCGGCATCGACCTCGGGCTGCGGGTGACGGGCGCCGTGTGACGCGCGTCACGTCCCTGACCGGTGGGCAGACCTTCACATTGTTTGCCGCTTGTAACGGGTATGCTGCGCCCCGACTCATGCGGGCAGCCCTGCTCTCTCAAGGAGTAGTCCGATGTTAGGTCTGTTGGTCGTACTGTTCCTGTTCATCGCCCTGGTCGGCTATCTGCTCGGCGCCTACAACGGCCTGGTGCAGGTGCGCGCCGCGGTGAAGCTCGCCTGGTCCAACATCGACGTGCTGCTGGTGCAGCGTCACGACGAGCTGCCGAAACTGGTCGAGGTCTGCAAGCAGTACATGCAGTACGAGCCGGGGGCGCTCGAGCGTGTCATGAAAGCCCGCGCCGGCGTCGACGCCGCGCGTTCGAGCGGCAACGTCGCCTCGCTCGGTACCGCGGAGGGGGCGCTGCGTAGCGGACTCTCCGGGCTGTACGCGGTCGCGGAGAACTACCCCGAGCTCAAGGCGAACGAGGCGTTCCGGCACCTGCAGGACCGCATCAGCGGACTCGAGACGGCGATCGCCGACCGCCGCGAGGTGTACAACGACGCGGTCAACACCAACAACGTGCGCATCGCCTCGTTCCCGGGCGTGCTGATCGCCGGGCTCGGCAACTTCCCCGAGGCGGCGCTGCTGCACTTCCAGACGGACGAGAAGGCGGACGTCGACCTCAAGGCCGCGTTCTCGCGCTGAGCCGCGGCGTACGCTCCTGGCGACCCGCCGTGGTGCAGCATCCTGAAGTGATCGCAGCGGCCGCCGCCGTGGGCGCCCTGCTCTGCCTGTACGGGTTCTTCCGCCGCCTGCGCCGTGACCGGCTGCTCGCCGACACGCCGCTGGTGCACATCCGCTCGGCCGCGCAAGGCTACGTGAAGATCGCGGGCCAGGCGCACCCGGCGACGGCGCCCACCCCGGCACCGTTGAGCGGCCGACCGTGCGTGTGGTGGAGCTTCAAGATTGCCGAGCAGCAGCGCGACTCCAGGGGCCGCACCGAATGGCGGACCGTCGAGAACGCGGCCAGCGTCGAGCTGTTCGTGCTCGCCGACGAGGATGCGCAGTGTCTCGTCGGCCCGGTGAAGGCCGAAGTGACGCCCTCGCGGGTCAACACCTGGTATGGCAATACCGACCGGCCGCGGGGCGGGCCGCCGCCGGTGAACACGGCGCTGCTGATGGGCCCGTATCGCTATACCGAGAATCTGCTCGACGTCGGCGCCGCGGTCTGCGTACTCGGGGAGCTGCGCTCGCACTCCGAGACCGGCGACCTCACCGCGGCAACCGCGGCGCGTCTGCACGAGTGGAAGCAGGACCAGGCGGCGCTACTGAAGCGCTTCGACGCCGACCACGACGGCGTACTGAGCGCCAGCGAGTGGGAGGCCGCGCGGGCGGCCGCCGCGCGCGAGTGCGAGGCGCAAAAGCTCGAGTCCGGCATCACCCGCACCAGCGTGGTCTCCGAGCCCGCCGACGGCCGGCCGTTCCTCATCTCGCCGCTCGGTCCCGAGCGCATGGAAAAGCGCGAGTGGCGGATGGCGTGGCTCTATTTCGCGGCCGGGCTCGTGTGCGTGTGGGTGTGTGCCTGGGCGCTGCGCCAACCGGGAACGCTCGCAACCTTCTAGGCGCGGGCGGCGCTACTCATGGCGCGCGCATCATAACGGGCGCTTATGTCCCTATGCGCACAAGTACGCAGAGCGCAGCCACACCAGCGGGCTAACATCTCCATCCGGCAACACGCGGAGGGCGAGAGCCTTGGCAGCAGCAATCGGCAGCGAGCGGGTGCTCGCCGTGCATCACTGGACCGACAGTCAGTTCACTTTCACGACCACACGCGATCCGGGCCTGCGCTTCGAGAACGGCCAGTTCGTCATGGTGGGTCTGCCCGCCGCGGGCCGCCCGCTGCTGCGAGCCTACAGCATCGCCAGCGGCAACTACGAGGAGCATCTGCACTTCCTCAGCATCAAGGTGCCCGACGGTCCGCTCACTTCCAAGCTGCAGCACGTGCGTCCGGGCGACATCGTACTGGTGAGCCGCAAGCCCACCGGCACGCTGGTGCTGCACGACCTGAAGCCCGGCAAACGCCTCTACCTGCTCAGCACCGGCACCGGCGCCGCACCATTCCTCAGCCTCATCAGCGACCCGGAGGTCTACGAGCGCTTCGAAGTGGTCGTGCTGGTGCACGGGGTGCGCTGGGCGCGCGAGAGCCAGGTGGTGCGTGAGCGCATCGAGGCACTGCGCAGCCACGAGCTGCTCGGCCCGCAGGTGCGCGCGCGGCTGCGCTACTACCCGACCGTCACCCGCGAGCCCTATGTGCACCGCGGCCGGCTCACCACGCTCATCGATTCGGGCCGTCTGACGCGCGACCTCGAGCTGCCGGCGCTCGACCCGGCGGTGGACCGCGTCATGGTCTGCGGGAGTCCGGCGATGCTCACCGATACCGCGCGGCTCCTCGAGGCGCGCGGCTTGCGTATCTCGGCGCGCAGCGGCGAGCCCGGTGACTACGTCATCGAGCGGGCCTTCGTCACGCGCTAGTGCCCGCCCTCAACAAGCAGGCCCGCATCCGCCAGCGCCACGGCCAGCCCGGCTTCGATGCGCGCCGCCTCGGCGCGTGTCAGGCGCTGCAGGTGCAACGTCGGCCCGGTGAGCACTTCGATGCCGCGCTTGAGGACGCTGCCCGCGGCGTGGATGCCGGCCTTGTGCTGATCGAAGCGCTGCGCGGGCGCATAGCGGCTCATGCCGACGTACACGCCGTAGGGCCCGCGCCGGCGGTCGGCGAAGTCGAGCAGGATCAGGTAGACGTTGGAGCGGCCACGGCGTGCCGCCGCGAAGCCCGCCGCGACCTCGTAGGCCTGCGGCAGCCAGTCGACGTAGCGCATCGGCAGCCACTCCGGAACCGTGGCCGCGGCCCGGCGCCATAGCGCCTCCAGCGCCGCCTCGATGCGCGCGGCGAACTCGCCGCGCATCCACAGCTCATGGATGCAGTGCGCGCCGGCGGCGCCGTCGCCTGCCGCGAGCGCCGCCTCGAGGAGACCTGCGATCGCCGCCGGTGCGGCCGCGGCCAGCGGCCGGGCGGTCGGTGGCAGCGCCGCATCGAAGGCGGGCGCGGCCCGCTTCACGCCGCGGTCGGCGGCGTCGCGCGCGCGTTGACGCGCGCGGCCAGCAGCCAGATCAATCCCGCGACCGCCACCGCCAGCGGCACAACCAGCACCGCCCGACCGAGGGAGCTCAGGTCCGATACGCGGCCGATGATGAGTGGCGAAGGAACATCTCCCAACAGGTGAATCGCGAACATGCTGAGCGCCACGGCGGAAGCGCGCTCGAGCGGCCCCGACACGTTGACGATCGTCGCATTGATCGGCCCGGTCGACATGAACAGCAGCAGCTCCGCCACGAAGGTCGCCGGGTAATAGACTGCGGCAGACGGCGCGGTGAGCGCGAGCAGCGCGCACGGCGCGGCCAGCAGCGTGACCACCCCGGAGAACCACAGATAGGCCTGGGCGTTGCGCCTGAGGAAGAAGTCGCCCAGCCAGCCGCCGATGAAGGTGCCGAGGAATCCCGTCAGCAGAACGATCTCACCGAAGCCGGTCGTGGCCTCGGCCGTGGGCACGTGGCGTACGCGCTCGAGAAAGCTCGGCATCCAGAAGGCGAGCCCGCCGAGCGCGAAAGTGTAGGCGGCGTAGCCCAGCACCACGATCATGTAGGGCCAGCGGCGCAGCAGGTCGAGATAGATGGCGAGCGAGCCGGCAGTGCCGCTACGCGCAGCAGCCGGCGGCTGCACGCCGTCCTGCACACCGCGCGGTGGGTCCGGAAGTCGCAGCACCGCGAGCGAGAGCACGAGTCCCGGCACACCGGCGACGAAGAACGCCGCCCGCCAGCCGAAGTGCGTGCTCACCTGTCCGCCGACGATGTAGCCAAGCGCCGCGCCCACCGGGATCGCCATGTTGAGCACGGCGTACACGCGGCCACGACCCTTGGCGTCGAAACAGTCGGCGAGCAGCGCCGGTGCGATCGCGACGTAGGCCGCCTCGCCGATACCGACGATGGCGCGTCCGGCCAGCAGCTGCCCGTAGCTGTGCGCGAACCCCGACAGCAGCGTCGCGAGGCTCCAGATGAATACGCCGAGCGCGATCGGGCGCGTGCGCGAGCCGCGATCGCCCCAGGCCCCGAACAGCGGCGCCGTCACCATGTAGACCAGCATGAAGGCCGGCGTCAGCCAGCCAAGCTGCGTGTCGGTGAGTGCCATCGCGCCCTTGAGGGGCGTGGCGATCGCCGACACCACGTAGCGGTCGAGGTAATTGACGAGGTTGATGGCGGTGAGCACGCCGAGCGCCCACAGCGCCATCCGCCGGGTCGGAATCGCGGTAGTCATCCGCCGCGGACTTTAGCGAAAATGCGCGCCGCCCGCTCGCGCCGAGCGTCCGCCGCTCAGGCCGGCGCGAGCTTCAGGCGCTCGAGGTACTGGCGCACCGGGTCGCGGAAGCCCTCGCTGCTGGTGACCGTCGTGCCGCCCGCGACCACCAGGATGAAGTCGCCGCGCGGCGTGCGGCTGACCTCCCGCACGTGGCTCATGTTCACCAGGCACGAGCGGCTGATGCGCAGCATCGGCTGCGCCTGGAAGGAGCGCTCCGCCTGCTGCAGCGTGCTGCGCGCGTGGAAGGTTTCGCGGCCGATCGTGAGGCGCACGTAATTGCGGTCCGCCTCCACGACCTCTACCTGCGATACCTCCAGCATGTGCATGCGGCTGCCCGCCTCGGCCAGCACCCGCGGCTGCGCCTCGGAGCGCGCGCGCGCGCCGCGTTCGAGCTGTTCGAGGAGCGACTCGAGCGCCGCTCGCCGGTCACCGCTCCCCTGCCCCGCGCGCCGCTGCCGCACGCGCACCGCGGTTGCCTTGAACCGCACATCGTCGAAGGGCTTCAGCAGATAGTCCACCGCGCTCACCTCGAAGGCCTCGAGCGCGTAGTGATCGTAGGCAGTGACGAACACGATGAGCGGCAGGTTCTCGGGATCGAGCGCGCGCGCCAGCGCCATGCCGGTCATGGAGTCCATCTGGATGTCGAGGAACAGCACGTGCGGCGGCCGGGCGCGGATTGCCTCGAGCGCCGCACGGGCGTCGCCGTATTCGCCGACGACGTTGAAGTCGCCCTCGCGCTCGCAGCACTCGCGCACGGTGCGCCGCGCCGCCGGCTCGTCGTCGACGATGACCGTGTCCATCACTGGTCGGCATCCGCCGGTGTGCGTACGCCGGCCTCCGGCCCGTCGCGCAGCAACGGCATGCGGATCTCGGCGACCCACTGCCGCTCCTCCCCGGGGCCGGCGCTGAAGATGGCGCGCTCGCCGAACTGCACCGCGAGCCGCTCGCGGACGTTGGCGAGCCCGATGCCGGGCCCGTGCACCCCGCTCCAGGACGCCGCGAGATTGTTGAGCACCCGCAGTACCAGCGTTTCCCCCACGACGCTCGCCTCGAGCCGCACGCTCACGGCGCCCTCGTGGCCGGCGAGGCCGTGCACCACCGCGTTCTCGACCAGCGGCTGCAGGATCAGGCTCGGTACCCAGGCAAGCGGCACGCCGTCGCGCGCCGGCACCGTGATGGTCAGGCGGTCGGCGAAACGCCGCTGCTGCAACTGCAGGTACAGCTGCACGAACTGCAGCTCGTCGCCCAGGCGCGTGAACTCGCGCTCGCCGGCGGTGAGCAACCGGCGCAGCAGATCACCGAGCTGCACGACCATCGCCTGCGCGGCCGGCGGATCCCAGGTGATCTGCCCGCGGATGGTATGCAACAGGTTGAAGAGCGTGTGGGGCGAGAGCTGCATGCGCAGCGCCGCAAGGTGTGCCGCGGTGAGTGCGCGCTCGAGCGCGGCGGAGCGCAGCTGCGAGTCGCGCAGCCGCTGGTAGAAGCCGAAGCCGGTGATGAGCGCGAGGCCGAAGCCGTAGGTGACGAGGAAGCTGGTGGCGCTCGCGAGCCACGTGGGTACCGCGGGACCGGCGAAGAACTCCTCCCAGGTCTCGTAGCTCTTGACCATGCCGTGGGTGACGCCGGTCGTGCCGTGCCACTCGCCCATGGTCATCTCGCCCATGACCAGCGCCGGCGCCGCCAGTACCGCGAAGCCGAGCGCGCAGGACAGCTGGATCGGCAGCGTACGCCACAGCGGCTTCCAGCCGATGCGCAGCGAGGTCCAGGCGCACAGGATGAAGATCGGATAGAGGATGAGATGCTGTACCAGGCGCGCGTCGGAGGGCGCGAAGAAGTCGGTGACGTTGAGCGACCGCAGACTCTCCCCCATGGTGTTGGCATACATCAGGTTCGAGAGCGCCACGTAGATCCAGAAGCCCGACAGCACCGCGAGCTGCGGCCAGAAATTGCGCCGCGCCTGCGCCGCGCGCCGCTCCCCGGCGACGTCGCCGTCGCGGGCAACGCCGAGGAACGCAGGGGTAATCCGTTCGAGTGGCGAGGCGCTCATTCCTTGGCAGCATAGCCTACGCCGGACGGTGTTCGCGTGCCGCTTGCCAGCGCGCAGGGACGATTCCGTCGATCGGCGGGACGAATCCGCCGGCGCGCGCGGCGCGCCTGTCACGCCGCGCTGCCGG
>Ga0210394_10000997_pt1 | contig 49246 bp, 42 predicted proteins | sample IncBWC12MmetaG_FD_160121 | JGI IMG/M metagenome (GOLD analysis project Ga0210394, IMG submission 160121) | Forest soil microbial communities from Barre Woods Harvard Forest LTER site, Petersham, Massachusetts, United States - Inc-BW-C-12-M | ecosystem: Environmental > Terrestrial > Soil >...
GGTGGAGGGGGCGGCGGGGGTGGCGGCGGGGGTGGCGGTGGGGGTGGTGGTGGGGGCACCACAGTCGTAGAACCAGTGGCCGTCACGATAACCGGTACCAGCACGACCGGCAACGTCAAGCACACGACAACCGTCATGCTTACTGCGGAATAACGCGAAGCCCTCTACTAGATGCCCGCACGGGTGGGGCAGGGCTTCAGCGTTTGTGTGAGAACCGCTGTTTTGCGTCAGGGCACAGCTTCAGCCGCGCCGTAAACTTCGCAAATTCAGAGCGGTTTTAGTCGCTGAGGCCTCTTATTTCAAGTTCTCACAAAGACTCATCGGTTTCGCCGAGACAGAGAATCACATGCCATTCCGAGCCGAGTCCCCCGCTTTTTCTTTTCCGCCGCTGTTTGGCGGGCGCGGGACGCAGCGAGGGATCCCGCTCCATTGCAAAACAACGTAGTTTTTCAGTGGCAGGGGCGCGCTAAGCCCAAGCGCCTGTAAGACACTATATTCCAGGCGCTTCCGCACTCCTTACTTAATCCTTACGCTTTGCTTATTCCTTCCTGACACCATCGCGGTACGATCAGCCGAATCAGAATCACCTCAACTGTTTCGGCGCGCATGCGCCGGGCGAAACGCCAGCGCGCCGCGTGGCGCGGTCCACGGGAGTGTCCCTATCCGCAGGGAGAAGACGACATGACTATTTTCAATCGGCCAAACGATCGTGATGTGGAATTCGTGCAGCGCAAGAGCGTCGAGCATTTCCGCGGCTTGCTGATCTCCGCCGCAGCGATCTTTGCGCTGGTCCTGCTGGTGGTGTTCCTGCTACGCGTCACGCGCATCGAAGCCGGCCACGTTGGCGTAGAAATCAATCTTGCCGGCAGCCAGCGCGGTGCTTCGGAAATTCCGATTCGCACCGGATGGGTTGTCTACAGCCCGTTGCGCACCCAGATCATCGAGTTTCCGACGTACGTGCAAACCGTGAAGTGGACGCGCGACACGGCCGAAGGACACCCGATCAACGAAGAAATGGGATTCAACTCCAAGGAGGGCATGGAAATCCTGGTGGATGTATCTCTCTCGTATGCGATCGATCCGAGCAAGGTGCCGGATTTCTACGTAAAGTACCGCGTGAGCGATCTGGAATTGTTCACGCACGGCATCCTGCGCGACATCGTGCGCAACTCGCTGAACGAAGTCGCCTCCACCTTCACCGTGGAGGATATCTACGGCGAGCGCAAGGCAGACTTTCTGGGCAAGGTCCAGTCCATGATCGAACAGAAAGTCGCGCCGGTCGGCGTCAGCGTTCAGCAGTTCGGTTTCATCGGCGCACCGCGCGTTCCGGAGGTGATCGCGGCGGCCATCACGGCGAAGGCCCAGGCGATTCAGCAAGCCGAGCGAGCGCGTAACGAGCTCGCGACCACGCAGGCGGAAGCCGCGAAGAAAATCGCGGAGGCCGAGGGCGACGCGAAGTCCATGGTCACGCGCGCGCAAGGCGAAGCGGACGCCAATCGCATCCGGCAGAACTCGCTTACGCCGCAGCTTCTCGAGCTGCGCCGCATCGAGAACTCCCAGATGTTGATCGAAAAATGGAATGGCCAATTGCCACAAGTGGAATCGGGCCAGGGCAGCGGCATGATGTTGCAGCTCCCGCGCCCGCAGTAGTCTTGTCCTGGATCAGAACTGGAGGAAAACGCAAACGCCGCGCTAGTGGCACAACTAGCGCGGCGTTTGCCGTTGATCCCTCTAATTGTCTAGGAACAACAGCAACGCAGGTCATTCCGAGGGCGCAGTTTGCAGGAGGAAGCTGCTTTTTCTTTAGTATTTCCACGAAGAGCAGGTCCCTCGCTGCGCTCGGGATAACACCCGCTCCAATCTTGTCGCAAACGGTCCAGCGGCGGAAGTTCGGATCGCGCGGTCCCAGCGCAGACTCGATTAGGGCAGCATGCTGTCGCCACCGTGCGTAACGGGCTGAACCCTCGTTGCGGACGACGCCGGCATCGCCAAGGTCGTCCCAGCTTTACTTGTGTACGTCCCGGTAGGCTGCAACCCTGGCAGCGCGCTTCGTTCGGCAGCCACCGCCAAGCCCCTTGCGCGAATATCCGCTAGCAGCGTCCAGTCCTGCTTGAAATCCAGCATGCTCTCGCGGCTGTGCTTGGGACTCTTCAATTCGTCTTCCATGCGCGCCAGAATAATCTGGTAAGCAAACTGTGGATCGGAACCAGCCGCGAAGATGTTGCTGGCGCTGATGCCGATGCGCAGCGGAGGTTCGTCGCCGCGAAAATTCATCCACAGCGCTCCGTTGTCGTCTGCGGAAACCGTGCTGCTCTCGCCCAGCTTTTTAAAAACGTGCTTCAAATAATTCCGGTCAGGAATGACTTCGTTGCGGATGGCTTCCTCAACCGCCGCGTCGAATCGGTCCTGATATTGTCTCCACTCGTCCTTGGTGCCTACAATCGTTTCGCGCTGCAAGCTGCCTTCCGCGGCAAGCTCCTGGACGCTGACCGTAAATCCGCCGCCAATTTCCGGGCTTTCTTCACTGGCGCTTCCGGCCGCCTCTGCCGACGGATGCGCTTCGAACTGATGTTCGGGATTGAATCGGCCCGTGATCGCGTAGGACGCGGCAACCGCCGGAACTCCTTGCCAGGCGAACACCGCCAGCGGAATTACCAGTTTCTTCGAGTGGTACAACTGTTCGGTGCCGTTGCGGCATTCGCTGCTGCGCTTGATCGTGCCCGGCACTTGCGAAAAATGCAGCACGCGGAAATCGCTTTCCGGGTGTTTCTCGGCGTAGTGAGTGAGCGACCGCGCCGCGGCCTTGGGAGTGGTCATTAGAAAATCATTCAGGTAATCCGGCTTCACCGCACCGGGATAATAAGTGTCCAGCACGCGCCGCGTAAAATCGGCGCAATTGCGGGTGACGCCATTGAAGTGATTCACGTTCGGCAGGGAATTGAATTCGGCGATCAGCGCGCGGTCCTGTTCGACCGAGGTCCTCACCACAAACAGATACAGGCTGCGTTCGAGCGTTGCGCCAACCATCTCGCGCCATTCGGCGCTCTTGCCGGTGCGGCAGCGCTCTGCGGTGCAGATCGCCGCCAGGTATTTGTCGCGGTAGCGCTCTTCCAGAGCCGCCTTGATCGCCTTCGAGCTCACGATCGGACGATCGGATGGATCCTCGACGCCGTATAGATAAACGCTCAACGGAACAATATTCCATTCGTAAGGCTGATCTTCGCCCAGCGTCGTGTAGTTGCTCAGGATCGAGCCTTGTTCGCCGGGCAGGCACAGGCGCATTTTTACCGGTGAATCGTCGGGGCAGATCCGCGAGAGATACACGGCGCTGTGGCCGGAGCCAGTGATGCGCGCAACGCTCGTGTCGAGCGACTCGTTCAGCACCACGCCGGCATCGGCATGCGCGGGTGACGTCCAGGACCCCGCGAGTCCGAGTCCGAACAGCAAAGCGGCCAATGCCCGCAGGCTCTTGTAGCGCAACGGTTCCAGTTCCAGCAAATGAATCCTCCGGTCGTCGTACGTCTAGAATTCCCCCTACCACTTTGACCGCAAACTGGGCAGGGGGCTTATCCCCAACAGTAGGTACGGACCGCGATATAAGCCTGTAGCAGAACGCTGGGGCCACCTCAGCCGAGAGGATTGACTCCCAAGGGTTTAAACCCTAATCCGAGCTTAAAGTTGCAGCCCGAACTCGCCCGATCGTTGGATGTAAGCTAGCAGGTTTTGGCTGTGCTGGCAGGGACCGCCGGTTTTCGCTAAAAAAAGCAATAACAGTTTCGAATCGTCATCCAGGCGATTTGAAAGTTTCGTAACTTGTAGAACATAAAGGGCCTAGAGCTTTCCTAATTAATCATTCTAGACCTCATGAGCGCCGTCGCCTCACTCCACCACGAAATTTACGCTGCGGATCTGCGTCAGGCTGCCGCCGGATTCGCTGGCCTGTATTTTCAGCACGTACTCTCCGGGCGGAAGATTCTCGACCGGCAACTTCAGCGCTACCGGGATCATGGTGTTGCCTTTTTGTACGTAGCTCGCCATGTCAATCCCCGCCATCGCTCCCAGCGTCTTGCCGGTTTTCGGGTCGGCAACCAGGTAGGTGCATTTCACGGTGGGCGGATTCGCATCGGCCAGCTGCGGCGCATAAATTTGCGCGTATACCGCGACCTTATCGGTCTTCTTGAAATGATTGTTCCCGGAAGGCGTTATTTCCAGGTTGCGAACCACCAATGGCGCGCGGTCCGCCAGCAAATCGGCATCCAGCGAGCTGCCCATTTCCGAGACCGGCTGGAATTGTTTGCTCATCGCCACCGCACTGAGGCTGAATTTCTTCCCGTCATACGGATCCACTGTGAGAGGAGTTTCAAATTTGGCGAATTTTTCGCCACCGCCGTTCACGACGACGCTCAGCCGGTACTGTCCGGGAGCGACCGAGAACTGGTTTTGATATTGCATCGGCGCTTGCGTGAATTTTTCCCACTGATCTTTTTCCATGTCCAGGGTCACTTCGTCGCTGAAACGCGACGCGACGGTGCCGTCCGGACGGTAGGCGATCCCCAGCACATTCACATCCGCGTGATATTTTCCCTTCACCTTGGGGCAGTCGATCGAAGCGGTGGGAACTTCCATCGCCAGATGCACGCGCGCCTCATTCGGCGACGTATAAAAGAATGGTGCCTCGAGCGACCCCGCGCCTGCCGCGCCACCGCCGCTGGCCGCACTGGACGGCGCACTCCCAACAGCCGCTCCGGGCGCCGACGCGCGCGACTCCATTTGCTTTTCAATCGGACTGCCTGCCAGCGGATCGGTGGAAATGATGTTGCAGAATCCGCTGCGCGCGCGAACGTTCGTACCGCTGCGTTCTACTTTCACCTTCAATGTGTGGCAGCTTCCCGCGGGCGATTCCGCGGGTGCGTACCCCAGCAAGTAATATTCGCTCTGTTCGCGCGCAATCTTTTCCAACCCCGACATCAGGTCGTTCGTATTCAGGATCGGGAATCCACCCGTTCCGGTGGCGAGCGCATACATCACTTGCTGATTCGTCGATGCCGACGGAGGGAACTGCGGAACAATCTGTCGCGCCTGATTGTAGGGAGAATTGCTGTACGGACTGCCGACCCCCTTGCCACCGCCAGTCCCGCCCTTTCCGCCTCCGGTGCCTCCGGTACCACCACCCGTACCACCACCCGTACCACCGCCCTTACCTCCGCCTGTCCCACCGCCAGTCCCGCCACCACCAGTGCCGCCTCCTCCCGTACCACCGCCGTGTCCGCCGCCCCCTGCGCCACCGCCTCCGCCACTATGCTGTGACGCCGTAACTAACGCAGCGGCCGCGGGATGATACGAAGCGAACTGCAAACCAGGCTGCGAGGAAGATTGTGTTGCCGCATTAGCAGGGTCCGCGTGCGGCGGCGCCGCGTGCCAGCTCGATCCCTGACTCTGTTCGCTGGCCCAAGTTTGTTGCGTTCCATCGTGCAGCATTTGCCCCATCGGCGTTACCAGTCCGCGCACATCCAGCGGATACACCGCGACGTTCGCCTTGTTACAAGCATCAATCGTCGCGGTCAGTTCGGAGTAGCGCTCGGAGTCGAGCTCGAATCCCGCAGTAAAGAGAATCAGGCTCTTTCTGCCAGGAAGCGGCGTCAAGCTTTTCGCCAATTGCCGCAACGAAAGCAGTAGCGTGTAAACGCCGAAATCACCTTCCGCATTCCCCAAGCTCGGCAGGCCCGTTTGCAGGCCCGCGGTTGGCAGACCAGCATTCATTGCGCTCCCGGGCGCCGCGGCCATGCTTCCGCCATTGGACGCGCTGGCATTCGGCGAAACCGACGAACTGGAGATGCCGGAGACCGCTTGCTTCAGGCGGGTCACATCCATTGTAAAGTTTTGCGCAAACTGCAACGATCCGCCGAAATTCACGATGGCCATCACGCGGTCAGGGCCAGCGTACGCGTCGATGAATTTCCCGGCAGCAGCCCGAGCGCGCGGCTGGTCTCCCAGATCCATCGAGGAATTATCGAAGAACAACACCATGTAATGACGTTTGGCTTCGATCGGGCCATTGGGGTCCGCGCCGAACGAAAAGGAATTGATGGGCTGCTGTTTATCGTCTTCGTAAACCCGAAAATCATTGGTGGTCAGATCCTGCACGTAGTTGCCTTTCTTGTCCGTCACCACCACGTCCACGCGCACTTCCCGGGTTTCCGCTTTGATCGCGCCTCCCGACGGCGTTTGCGCTTGCTGCGGGGCGCCCGTTGGCGCCGCCTGCGGCGCAGCGGCTGCTGGAGCTTGCTGCGGCGGAGCTTGCGACTGCGCGGCGGGAGCCGCGGAGGATTGCTGCGCGCGCACGATCCCGGGCGAGCGGATCGCGCGCCAGCCAAGTCCGCCAACAGCCAAAGATAAAAGCAGCATCGTGAAAGTCGAAGCTACGCGTCGCCGATTCATTTTTCACCTTCCTGCATCGAACATGTTCCAATCAACCAGTGCCGTGCGGGAATCTACGGAATCTCCACCACGCCATTTCGTGCGGAAAGCTGTGCGGCCTTGCTATCGCGCACCACCAGTCGCACCAGATATCCGCCCGGCTTCACGTCGAAGTTGGTCTTCAAGGTCACGCCTGTCTGGTTCAGCCTTTCCAGGGTCGAGTCCTTCAACCGCAATTCCAGGGTCTTTTCCGTGCCCGTAAGGAAATTACCGTTGCGATCAAACAGCGCGGCCACGATCGTCAGGTCGTCCCAATTGCGTCCTTGCGATTTCTCGAAGCCCACGTGCGTCAGGTCCACGTGCGTCAATACCGAAAGCTTCGCGTTGTTCGCGTCGGACTTGTAATACTGCAGATGCAGCTGAATAGGCAAGCTCTGCTGCTCATCCTGGGAGAACAAAGCATCCTCAATGTCCTGCCTGGCCAGCTGTTCGGGTGTCTCGCCTCGCTTGGGCGCGAAAAATCCTCGCCGCGCCTGCACCGTGTATTTTTCCTTTGTCACTAATTTCACGCTGAGAGTGTGAAACTTGCCGTCGTTCTTCAGGTTCGAAGGAACGAAGGCCAGCAAATAGGAAACTTCCGGCTCGGCCGCGGTCGTGCGAAATCCCGCGTCCAGATCGTTGTTGTTCCGAAAATAGAAGCCGCCGGTGCTGTAGGCCAGATCGGAGAGCACTTCGGATTGTATTCGTTGTTCATCGAGGCGATATTGCAACGAAATCCCCGCAGTCGCAGCGCTCGCCCGCACCGGGGCATTTTGCGTGATGTCGCCGATGGGATCAACGGTATAGAGGCCGCGGGCGTCCAGCGTGTTAATGAAAATGTTCGAGTGATTGGCCTTGTCGATCAACTCCGACACGTCGTACTCAAAGGTCGAGGTGAGGAACCCGGGAGAAACCAGCACGATGCTGCGTTGGCCCGGCAGCGCCGAGATCCGGCGCACCACGTCTGCCAGGCGCCGCACCGCGTATTGCGTATTAATTTCTCCCGCCGCCAGCACTTCTTGAACCGTGGAAGTCACCAGCATCGCGGCCTGCTGTTGAACTCCTTGTCCACCCGTCGCGGCTGCAGCGCATACCAGGGCGTCTGCATTGGCAACTGCTGCGGCTTGTTGATCGTTCTTGTTCTGAATCAAATCGGCTTGGTAGTACGTGATTTGCAGGCACTCGTGCTGCGTAGCCGGATCGTAGGCGCCCACGGGACTGGCGATGAGTGCGGTAATGGCGGCGCGGATTTTCGCATGGTCATCGGTAAAATCCACCTCGTGGTGTCCGGACACGGTGTACACCGCGAGGCGCTGATTTGGTCTTACCGAAGTCTCGATGAACCGCAACGCCGCCAGTTTCGACCGCGACAGGTCGCCCATGTCCAGATGCGCATCGTCGAACAACAGCGCCACAAAGCGCGAAGGCATCGCCAGCGCGCCGGAGGGAGCAGGGCCGGGTTTTGCAGACGCTTCGGCGGCCGCGGAATCCGAAATCGCATACGAGGCGGAGTTCGTCGGCAGCGGAATCGCCTCACCGCGCGCCACTTGTTTTTCCGTGCTGCCGGGAGTTTCCACTGAAAAGTGGGTGATGAATTGCAATTTACCGTCCTGCTTGATCTGAAAATCGTCTTTTTGCAAATTCTCCACCGCCTGGCCCCTCGCGTCATGAACCACCACGCGCACCGGCACCAGGTTCGCGTGCGATTCCAGTGGCACCTGCGAAGTGCGCGTGTTGATCTCCGGCGCGGAAGCCGAGGAGCTAGACACGGGCAAAGTAGAGGCGGGCGCGGCCGAGGGCACGGACGCCGTCCCGGGCGCAGGTGACGATGAAGCCGGGGATGACGGATCCTCGCTGGCCGACGGTGCGGCGGTTGTTGCTGAGCCGAGGGCAGCCGTTGGAGCTGCGGCCTGACCAGTTACGGGCTGTGCGGCAGATTGCGCAGTCGCGGGAGTTTGCGCTGCAGGCGGAGCCGGTGAAGCACTAGATTGGGCAGGTGCGCCTTGTGTTGCGTCTGGTTGTGCTGCGGGAGTTTGCTCCGGGGCCGCAGGCGTCGTGCCGGATTGCGGCGCCTGTGGCGTAGTCGGCTGCGGTGGCGGTGGCGGTTTCGGGTGCTTGATCAGCGACGGCGGTGGGTCAGCGGGCGTTTCAGGAGGCGCTGCATTTTGTGGTGGCGCCGACTGACCCAGGCACGGAACTGAGAACCACGACATGGCGCAGGCTAAAGCCGCCAGCAATATTAGGTTGCAGCGCAGGCGAACCACACGCCTAGTGGCCGCTCGACCCGAGCCACACTTGACCGCGACAGTACTCATTCGGCCACTCCTGCCCGCCGCCTCTGCGCGGAACTCGCGTGTTCCGTCCGGTTACAATTCAGTTACTCTTATCTTGGAAGGAAGTCTACTCGCCCTCTCCGCGCCCGTCAATTGCAGCGCTCGCGGGCAGCCGAGGGCAAGAATATCGAAAAAACAGTTTTCACTATGTCGCAGATTCCAGGCTGCGCTAGAATCCCGCCGCACCATCATCCGCAACGGGAGGCGACATCGCCATGAGCCGCAACGCGAAGTCAGCGCAGGAGATTGAGTGCGAGAAGAACTGTAGCGGCAAAAATTCCGTCGCTGGCGGGCAATCCGCATGGAGCCGTCGCCAGTTTTTGGCAAACTCTACCAGCCTTGCCGTGGCGGGCGCGATTCGTGGCTTGGCGGGAAGTCGTTCGCTGTCCGCGCGTGAAATAACGGAACGCGCAGATACGACCAATTCATCAGAGCCGGCGCCGGCATCAGGCAAGCCGCGGCGCATCATCATTGACACAGATCCGGGCATTGATGACGCGATGGCTATTTTCCTCGCATTGCGCTCGCCGGAACTCAAGGTCGAGGCAATCACGCCCGTCTGCGGCAACGTGCCACTCGATCTGACTCTGCCCAACGCCTTACGCCTGGTGGAAATCGCCGGCCGCACGGAGGTTCCCGTCGCGGCGGGCGCCAGTCATCCGCTGGTGCGACGCCTGGTGACGTCCGGTCACGTTCACGGCGTCAACGGACTGGCCGGTGTGGAGTTTCCCGAGCCGAAAATCAAGCCGGTTCACGAGACCGCGCCGGAAATCATTCGCCGCATCGTGCGCGAAAATCCCGGTGAGATCACCATCGTCGCGGTCGGTCCACTGACCAACGTCGCGCTGGCCTTGCGCTCTGATCCTGGATTGGCCAGCATGATTCCCGCCATCGCCATCATGGGTGGCTCGCTTTCTGGAGGCAACATCACGCCCGCGGCCGAATTTAATCTGTACGTCGATCCTGAAGCGGCGCGCATCGTCTTTGACGCGAATATCCCGCTCACAATGGTCGGCCTGGATGTGACCCGCAAATGCCTGGTGAGCGAGCAACATATTAAGCAGCTGGAAGCCGCCAACAATCCGGTTAGCCAGGCGGCGGGAAAAATCATGCGCGCAACGTACGAACGCATGCGCCACGGCGGAGAAGTCACGGAAATTGCTCTGCACGACGCGCTAACCGTCGCCTCGCTGATCGACCCAGGAGTGATCACGCGGAAGGACTACTATGTCGAGGTCGAGACCTCCGGGGAGTGGACGGCGGGTCAAACGCTCGGTTACGACGGCCACGGGCCCGTTCGGAAATCGCCACCGATGGAAACCAGTGCGCCCGAGCCGCCGCCCGCGGAAGTACCCTACAAGCCCAACGCGCAAGTCGCCGTGGGCGTCGATCCCGATCGCTTCTTCCGTCTGCTCATTCCGCGCCTCACCGGAAGTGCAGCGTAAATTGCGTGGTGCGTGCCACCTGCTATGTTTTTGCATCGGCGCACTTCGGCACACCTTCGACGTTGCGGTGTCGATCGCCCGTCGTCCGAAAACCGCCGTTTCTAGCACAATCGCAGCAAGGATTTGTACAAGTTCGCGCCAGGGGTCCCGGCAGCGCGGGTGACGCGTGCGCAGGGCCTTGGCGATGGCCGAACTTTATTTCCCGTGCGAATCGCGGGCTTAGCCGTCAACAGGGTTCGATGAACGGAGCGTGCCGTTCCGAACTCGATGAGGCGTTTGCGTGGCCGGAGAGGGACTTGCAGGATCGCGAGGGAGGCCTGCTCTTGCTGAACACACCGTGCTACCTGCGACGTACTCGCTCCGATCTCGGCTTTGCCGATAGGGTGCGCCGCTTAGGCCTGCCGCCGGAAATGACCGTCGCCACACACGGCGCGATTGTGGCCGCGCTTCGTATGCAGAGAGCTTCGGAATTGAACGCGCGGGGCGCTCGAGGCAGCGGCGCTGCGGAAATTGGATTCGCAGCACTGCCCGTGCGGGCGCCGCTCGCAAATGACTAAAGTACGAACGGCACCAGGCGCGCTGTGCGGCTCATGTATTCCAGGTAAGGTTGGCCCAGCGCCCCGACCAGCGCTGCCTCTTCCACATGAATGCGATACGCATAGCCGACTGAAATGCACGCGAGCAGCGCAACGATGCTGGCCCAATTACCAAGCGCCAAGCCCAGGCCGATCACGGTGATCAGCGCGCCTGTGTAGGAAGGATGCGGGATGTAGCGATAGGGTCCTGCTTCGATCACCGTCTGCCCCGAATGCACATCCACTTGAAACGTGAAGTAACGCCCCAACACCCGCATCGCGTAGTAGCGAAATCCAATCCCCGCCCACATCAGCGCGATGCCCACGAAGAACAGCTCGCTGCGCATCCAGGGTATGGCCGCCTGCGGAAGACCAAAGCAAAACGTAAACGCCAGCGCGAGTCCTGCCCAGATCATCGCAATGAGAAAGCGGAACGAGCCGCGGTCCCGCGCCTTCTTGGGATCGGCCGATCTTCGCTTACGGCCCGCCACGATTTCAAACAGCAGCCACCCAGCATGGGTGACGATGAAGTGTGCGTCGTATGCCAAATCACCGGCAAGCGGCACAGGCAGCCTGTGCGCGCCTGCTGTCTGCATAATACGTCTGTGCGAAAGAATAACTTCAGATAGGCCGAGCGAATCTTGGCGGCGGTAGCCCCGCCCGAGCGGCTTCGAGATGCGCGCCATCGCGTCGTACGTCAGAGGATCGCAGAACAGCCAGAGGACCGGCTGCAGCACCGAAACAAAGCCGTTATTCGTGCTTCTCCGAAATTGTGAAGTCCACCACCGTAGGTTCGCCGGGCTTTACGCTCACCTTCTTCGTCCAGGAAACCGGCGAACTGTACATCGGCCGTTTGACTTCCACTTGCGCGCCGACGTCCAGCACTTTTGCTTCGGACAGAACCTGCCAACCTTCATGCCAGGCCACAATTTCGTATTCTCCCGGAGGCACGTTCGAGAGCTTGTACGCGCCGTGATCGTCGGTCACCGCATAATACGGATGCTTCACCACGAGCGCGTTCGCATTCATCCACACGTGTCCGGCGTTGCATTTCAATTCCACCACGCCATTCCGCTGCAGCGTGATGGGAATGAACTGATGCTGAAAGGGGAAGGGAATGTTGTTCGTTGCGACGCCGAACATCTGCACGGTATGTAGCACGGGATCTTCGCTCTCGATCTTCAGCGTGCCGCCCTCTGGCAGGATCATGAGGTGCGGAATGTAGCGGCAGGTTTTCTGATCCAGTTGCATGCGATTCGGAGGCAGGTCCATCGCCTTGCCCTTAGTGATGCCGCGCAGAAACACTACCGTGTTGGCGACGCCGCTCCCGTCGGGATTGATCAACAGGCGCTCCAAGTCGCGCGTCTTCATGCCTTCGGGGTCGCAGACCTCGGGATTTTTGCTGATCGGAAGCTTGGGGATCTTGGGGACCGGCCCCGTCCATATGACTGTGCCAGCGATGGCGCCTCCGTTTTGCACGGTGATCACCGTGTAATCGGCTTGCGCTGCCGCACGAGTGCTACAGAGAGGAATCAACAACAGAAGAATGGAAAGCGTACGCACGACGCAATGCTTCGTCTGCTCGTTCATCGCTACCTCGCCAGCAACGCCAGCCGCGTCGCCACGTGTTTGCCCAGCAGCGCCCCCGCGCGCGGCTGCTGCCGGGCGGACAGCCCCCGTTGTTGCCCGGAAAATCTTAAACTGTGTGTGGCGAAGTCAAACCCAAGCCCGAGTGAATGCCTGTCCCGCGCCCCCGCTGCGCGAATCCCCCGACTCGCGCAGACCGTGGATTCCCTGGGCCCGGCCCGTGTCACTCACAGCTCCCAAAAGCATCGCTTCGATGGCGAGCCGCACGCTGAAGGTGGAATTCCTGAACGTGTGCCTATGCAGGCCCGCAACCTCAACCATACCTCTTCTCGTGGTGGATGAAGCAAGCTCTGCCCTAAATTTGTCCTATCAGTATATAAAACCGGGTGATCGGTTTCCGCCCAGGAAGAGTCCCCAGATTCGCCGCAGCTCAAGGTCGACAGGGGAATAGCGCCACTCGTCGTTGCACGATCTGTTCTTGCAGACTCGCCACGATGGCGCGGGGGCGCTAGATCGTCTGAAGTGGTTGTTCCGCTTCGTGTCCCAGCGCCTCATGCATTTTTTTCAACAGTGAATCGCGCGAGAAGGGCTTTTGCAAGTGGGCGGAATCCGCGACGAAGACTTCATCGGAGTTGTGCTGCAGGTAGCCGGACATATACACAATTTTTATACGCGGATGCGCGCGTTTCAGCCGCTGCGCCAGCTCCGTGCCACGCATGCGTGGCATTACCACGTCGGTCACCAGCACATCAATCGCCGCCGTCTCCTGTTCCGCTTTCTCCAGCGCGTCCAATCCGTCTTTCCCCGTAATCACCTGATATCCGCTCGAGCGCAGAAATTCGCTGGCCAGCTCGCGAACTGCTTCCTCGTCTTCCACCAGCAGCACGGTTCCAACGCCGCGCGAATATTTGCCGATCGGTTCGTCCTCGCAGGGAAGCTGTGGTGCGGCCGTGCTTTGCGGCAAGAAAATTTCAAAGCGCGTACCTTGGCCCGGTACGCTGTCCACCCAGATATATCCTCCACTCTGCTTCACCACGCCATATACCGTCGCTAGCCCAAGGCCCGTGCCTTTACCGACTTCCTTGGTCGTGAAAAACGGTTCGAATACCTTTGCCTTCGTCGATTCGTCCATCCCGCAGCCGGTGTCCGCGACGGACAGCAATACATAACGTCCCGCGACCGTAGGCGGGTGGTTGCGCGCGTACGCAGCATCCAGCACGACGTTTTGCGTGGCAATGGTCAGCTTGCCGCCCTTCGGCATCGCGTCGTGCGCGTTCACCGCCAGGTTCACCAGCACCTGCTCAATCTGCGAAGGGTCGGCTTTCACTCGCGCCAAAGATTGGCTCGGGCGGAATGTGTATTCAATTTCTTCGCCGATCAGCATGGGCAGCATTTTGCTCACGTCGGAAATCAGGGAGTTCAGATCCAGCACGCGCGGTTGCAGCACTTGCATGCGGCTGAAGGCGAGCAACTGCCGCGTGAGCGCCGTGGCGCGGTCGGCGGCTTTGCGAACTTGCGCTATGTTCTGTTGCGCCGGGCTGAGCGTGCCCAACTTCATTTCCAGCAGATCGCTGTGGCCCTTGATCACCGTGAGTAGATTGTTGAAATCGTGCGCCACGCCGCCGGCCAGCCTGCCCACCGCCTCCATTTTCTGTGATTGCCGCAGCTGGTTTTCCAGGGATTGCCGCTGCTCCTCGTTTTTCTGCAGCGTTCCGCGCATGCGGTCAAACGCGGCGGTCACCTCCGAAACCTCATCCCCGCCGTCCGTATCAAGCGGATACTCATAATTCCCTTGTTCCAAGGCGCGCACGCCTTGCACCAGCGATTCCAGGGGCCGCGTGAATGTGCGCGAAAGGAGCCACACCAGTACTCCGCCCGCAAATACGCCAAAAAGTCCCAGCGTCACGAGGGTGTGATTCAATCGCGTGAGCACCGCCATCGCGTCGTCATACGGCTTTAGCACCGTCAGAGTGAGCGGCGGGGAAGACCCGGGTGTTAGATTCACCGAGCTGACCAGGTAGCTTTTGTTTCCGATTTCAATCTTGCCGGTGCCGGCGTTGGACTGCAGCCCGTTCGCCGCCATGGCGTCATCCATCGTGGAAAACGAGCTGACCACCGCTTGGTCGCCGTAGCGGAACGCCACTTGACACAAGGCGATTCGGCCCACCTCGGCCGCCACACTCGAATCAATCTCGCGCCCCACGACTACCGTGCCCAAGTACATTTTCGACGACGACCCGCCCAGCTCAATCGGGTGGACCGCCACCTGATATAGATGCCCTTGTCCGAACCACCAGCCGCCTACTCCCTTCGCGCCGGACGAATGGGCCAGTGCCTGTTCGGCCGCGTCGCGTGAAAATCCGGGAGCCAACGTGTGCAACGCCAGGATTTTCCCCTTCCAATCGGCTAGTGCGAAAAGTTCGGTGTCGCCCGAGCGCCAGATCTGTTCGGAAGCATCCTGAATACCCGCGAGTTCTTCGTCCGCCATCATTTGCTTCACGCTAGGGAGCGTGGCGAGCACTTCGGCGGTTCGGTCGAGTTGGGTCTGGCGTTCGGCGCGCAAATTTTGAAAGGTCAATACGGAGTTGCGTGCATCCTGCTCCACCGCCGTCCGCACTTGTTCTTCGGCGGCGTGGCGTACGACCGCCAACGTGGCAAAGGTAAGCGCGGCGATGAGCAGCGTCAGCGAAAGGAGTAATTTCGTGCGTAGACGCGCCTTCGCTAACCCCGAGTGCGATATCTCCAGCAAGCGAAAATAAGTCGAAGGAATCTTAATGCCCATAGTGCTGCCTGTGCCGGGAGCAGATTACCCGTGCGGAGAATACCGTCGGCGGCGGCTGCAGGGAATGGGCCGTTAGTACTGAAATCTCTGCTGTAATGTTTTCGTCAATAGCGACTCAGGCGGCACGAGTTGGGTAGGTGCGTTTACTGACAACGGCTGAAGTCCAGCCGGACCTCGGCGACCGTTTGCGGCTGCCTTCGGGACTGCCGTTAGGGGGTTATCGCGTTGCCATGAGCGCTCATCCGGCGGACGGCCGAGCAACTCTTTTGCCTCCGTCTCGGCCTGCCGAATGCCAGAAACCAAAAAGAAGCTGCTGTCCGCCGGTCGCGCGCAGGGAAATCATTCGTGCCTGACGACGCTGCGTTTACATCCCGCTTTCGTCCGCCGACGGTCCGTAGATCGCCGGAACCGGTATGCTGTTTAGGCGCAGATAGACTCCCAGTTGCGCCCGATGGTGGATGCCGTGGTTCATCACCCATGTGCGCAGACAAGCGACGCGGGGCATGGTGATGATGGTCGTCCCGTTGCTCAGCAGCGACCACGTTTTGCGCATTTCGGCGTCGCTGGCCTTGGCCAGCAGAGCGCGCGCGGCCGCAACGTTCTTGTCGTACTTGGCCAGCAGTTCCTGCGTGGTTTTGGGCGGTGGAGGCGGCGTGGGCGCAACTCCATTAGGAGCCATGTCCAGCGACTCTTGCTGCAGCGTGTACACCGCCCACTCCGGGACATCCGCCAGGTGATTCGCGAGCCAGCCCATCGTTCCGGACTTCTCGTGCGGCTTCCAGGAAAACTTGTCCGTCGGCACGCGCTCCAGCGTCTTGCGCGTGTTGGCCATCTCGGCGTCAAACTCGGGGAGCAGCGCTTCGTTCAGTGCCATAAATCCTCCAAAGTGACTCGCGTGGATTGGGGTCACAACGCCGGAAAGTGTAGGCGAACAAAAAGCGAAAGTCAAGACCCCTGCTTTCCTTCCCGCAGAGCGGGCAGGCCACGCCAGCAGCCCCGCACCCGATGTCGGCTTTGGCGGATTCCACAGAAACTTTACTCTGCTCCGTGGCATCCTAGATGTTCGAGCCGAATCTGCATTAACGTTTACGGAGGTCTTGCGTGTCTGTCATTCGCGCCTGCAGCCATTGCGGAAAGCAGAACCGCGTCCCTGCTAAATTTCTCGCAAGCACGGGCCGTTGCGGCTTCTGTAAATCGCCCTTGCCGCCCGTCGCTGAACCCCTCGCGGTGGACGATCAACTATTTGATGAAATCGTCCAGAACGCGCCTGTTCCCGTGCTCGTAGATTTCTGGGCAGCGTGGTGCAGGCCGTGTCTTGCAGCGGCGCCGGAAGTCTCCCGAACCGCTGCGGACATGGCGGGCAAAGCGGTCGTCGTGAAAGTGGATACAGAACGGTACCCGCAACTGGCGGGGCGCTTCCAGGTCAGCAGTATTCCCAACTTCGTGGTCCTCTCCGGTGGACGCGCCGTAATGCAGCAGGCCGGCTTGGTGGACCACGACCAGATGGAGCGTTGGCTCAAATCTGCGGCAACCGTTTCAGCCTGAGAGTCCCACCCAAAAGTATTGCGCCGCTGCGAGCCCGTGGGCGCCTTTCCCCTCGCACTGAATCGCCGCAGCGAATTTTCCTCTTTCGCCGTGCGTTGCGCACTGCGGCCAAGCTTCAATTTCTAGCAGCGCTCAGGTATTCTCGCGCGTAGTTCCCGGGGGTGCTCACCATGAAATTTCTATCCCTGTCCACAAGGTTCCTGCCGGCGGTCTCCGCTACGCTCGCAACCCTTGCGACGCTCGCAGCGCCTATATTCGCGCAGCAACAGAAGATCCCCAAAACCACCGCCCAAAGCATCGGCAGGATTCTGAGCTATACACAAGATCAATTCTTCTCCGTTGCCGAAGCCATGCCGGCCGAAAAATATTCCTACATCCCCAGCGCGCCGGGCGGGAAATTCGATGGCGTGCGCTCGTTCGCAGAACAGGTCAAGCACGTCGCCTGCGCGAATTATGCTTTCTTCAACGAGATCGAAGGCAAGACTCCTCCGGATGCCTGCGAAAAGGGCGGCCCAGACCAGGCGAAGACCAAGCCCGAACTGCTGAAATACCTGCGCGATTCCTTCGACTACGGCAACAAAGTTCTTGCCACCATCAACTTGCAGAACGAGATGGACCGTGTCGAAGGCCGCTACGGCGGACCGGACACCAAGCTGGGAACCGCCGTCATCGCGGTATGGCACATTGCCGATCACTATGGCCAGATTGTCTATTATTTACGCCTGAACGGAATCGTCCCGCCGCCAACACAGAAACAAGGCCTGCAAGTCCGCTAAAGGCGTAACCCGTCTTGGCCAGGCGCGGGCCCGCACGGCACGGCGTGAGGGAGACCGCCCTGCGACAGCGGCACGCGACGCATCGTCAAAACAGACGCGCCAGATACGGGGATTCCCTGTCTCAAATTTCAGGTATTTACTGTATGGCCGGAAGTGCAAGTTTTGAGGATTATGCGGGCTGGGAAACTGAGAGCGCAAGTTGGGGAACCTTAATTAATAAAATTTTAAGGGCTGGGCCCAGCTTGCGCTCTCCGCTCCCTTCCTCCGCTTCCTCCGAGTAGAAGCTTTACACCGAGTGGTTTCCCCGCCACTCGTGTGCCGTCTTCCAAGCCCATTCGCAAAACGCGCGGTTCGCGCCCGCGACTAACCTCGGCCCTCCCGACGCGCAGCGTTTCCGAGCCCAGGCAGAGTGACACAATTCAGCGCCGCATTCGGGTTCCGACTGAAATCGCCAGAGGAAACCACTGCGCCATGGACTTGTGCGGCCGCCCTGGACCGTTTAGGCTGGCTGCGATGCCGCCTTCGTCGCCATCGCCCCCTACTCCGCCCGCTCCACCGCCGCGAGATCCCGTCGCGCCCCCGTCGCACGATGAAGCGCGCCATCGCGCCTTGCTTATCCGCGTTCGCCTGGAGCGCTTGCCGGCCACGCGTTACATCTGGTCGCTCGTGCTGCTTCTCTCGCTCGGCGGTTGGTTTGAATATTACGATTTGTTTTTCACCGCCTACGTTGGGCCGGGCCTGGTCCGCAGCGGCCTTTTTACCAGCACCTCCGCGGCATTGTTCGGATTCAACGGACTCGCCAGCTTCGTCGCGGCCACTTTCGCCGGGCTCCTGGTCGGCACGCTGCTCTTCGGTTTCGCCGCCGACCGCTTCGGCCGCCGTCTGATTTTTACATCGTCGCTGCTGTGGTACACCGTGGCGACCGTGGTAATGGCTTTCCAACGCACCGCGCACGGCATCGTGCTTTGGCGAATGATCGCGGGCGTCGGCATCGGCGTCGAACTCGTCACCATAGACACCTACATCACCGAGTTGATGCCGCGACAACTGCGTGGCCGCGCCATTGCCCTCAGCCAGATTGTCGGCTTCACTGCGCTGCCTGCTGTCGCGCTGCTTTCATGGTGGCTCGTGCCGCAAGCGCCGCTCGGCCTGGACGGCTGGCGCTGGGTCGTGCTCGCGGCTTCGCTGGGCGCGATTTTTGTGTGGTTCATTCGTCGCGGCTTGCCGGAAAGTCCGCGCTGGCTGATGGCGCGCGGCAAATTCGACGAAGCCGAACGAGTTGCCGCGACGATCGAAGCTCGCGTGCGGCAAGATCTCGAAAGGGAAGTGGCCAGGGGAGCCCGCAGGCCGCGCGAGACACAAGCCGCGCTTTTCGCATCCCGCCCCGTGGAGACTCGCGGCAGCCTGCTCGAACTGGTGCGCCCTCCCTACCGCAAACGCACGCTCATGCTTATGGTCTTCAATTTTTTCCAGACCATCGGCTACTACGGCTTTGCGTCCTGGGTTCCCACGCTGCTGATTGCGACCGGCATCACCACCACCAGCAGCCTGCAATATTCCTTCATCATCGCTCTTAGCGCGCCGCTCGGTCCGCTGCTCGCATATCGCATAGCAGATCGCATCGAACGCAAATGGCAAATTGTCTTCGCCGCTGCAGGCATCGCAATTTTTGGCGTGATGTTCGCGCGCCAACGCGATCCCGTCTGGCTCATCACGTGCGGCGTGCTGCTCACCTGTGCGAATAACTGCATGTCCATCGCCTTCCACGCCTATCAAGCGGAACTGTTCCCCACACGGATCCGCGCGCAAGCAGTGGGCTTCGTCTACTCCTGGAGCCGCCTCAGCGCCATCTTCACCAGCTTCCTGATAGCTTTCTGTCTTCGTCATTACGGCACGCGCGGCGTCTTCGCATTCATCGCCGCAGCCATGGCAGTCGTCGTCCTAGCAATCGGCGTTTTCGGCCCGCGCACCCGCGGCCTGGCCCTGGAAGATATTTCGCAGTAAGACGCCGCGCACCGCAACGCCATCTGGGTGGACAGCGCAACCGCAAAGCGCTAACGTTGCATGAGGTACTTCTGGAAACCATTCATCCGAAGAAGGAGCCCTCATGAACTACGATTCGCATCAGAGAGCTGCCGAATTCCACGAGATGGCCGCACACGCGCACCGCGCCGCCGCGGTCCATCACGGCAAGCAGGATCACTTCACTGGCAACGAGCATTCCCGGCAAGCGATGGAGCACGCCAACAAAGCACACCAAGCAACACTGGAAGCTTTTGCCCAATCCGCCGAGCTAGCGAAGTCACATCCAAAATAATTGCGCGGCCAGACGCTTGCCCCGCGCTACTGCGCCACATGCTCCTGCACGTTGATGAACACTTCCTGCTGCAGTCCCGTAGCGGGGAATCGCGAATGCTCCACCAGCTGCACGGCATCCTGCGCCAATTGCCGGTTGGTGTCCTGTAGCGCCTCTGCCTCGATTACTCTGCCGTCCACGTTGCTCAGCGTGGCATGAACGATCACCGGCTGGATCATCTGCGCCGACGAAGATTCCAGCAGTCCCGCGCGTATCGGGAACCGTCGAGGATAGCTGAGCGCGAATGCCGGTCCGGCGCTGGTCATTTCAGTCGAGGGTTCGAAAACACGTGGATCCAGATTGTCCGCGTCCTGCAGGCTCTCAATGTGAATCTGCAGCACCGGGTTATTTCCCTCCACCACCGTGATCTGCCGCGCGACCGTCCGCCCGTGAAACTGGATCGCGTCGCTGTAATCGTAGTTCACGTAAATTCCGGGCGCGACCGACCAGGAATGCAGCAAAGCCGTGTCCGGGTCGATGCAAAACTCCGTTTCCACCCACTGGCGAGGCATCGGCGTCGTCGGAACACTTCCCGAAAGCAGCAGACAAGTGAGTTGCTGCCCGTCGCGCTGCACGGTCTGCGCGCGAATCATTCCGGTGCCCGGAGCAGACCCGATCGGCTGGAAAATTGCTCCGCGAACCATTTGCACACGCAAGGGAACCGGTTCTTTGGGGTTCGTCGCAAACGTTTGCCCGCCCGAAACGATGTGTATCTGCGAAGAACTCCCCAGTCGCTCCGTCCAGCGCAGCATCGCGCCCGCGTAAATCTCTTCCATTACGCCGTCGCCTTCGAACCGCGACCCGCCGGTCGCAGTGAACGACACCTTCATCTGAAAAGCAGGAACGCCCGCCGCATGCAGCGTCGTGTTCATCCGCGCGCGGTCCAGCAGCACCATCGCGTCCTCGCGCTCTTCCGGTGTGATCAGCGCGCGCGCTGCGCCCGTCACCAATTCCAGTGGTGTGTCCGGCACCGCCGCCAGCGCCATCGTCTGCCCCCGGGCCGCCGGAGCGGCCGCGAAGAACGAGCAGGGAATCGCGGTCAGCAGAAACACAAATATCGGAGTAATTCGGAAAAATGCCCGTGGGTTCGTCATCGCCCCGCCTCGTCCAGTAAGCTCTTTTTCCTGGAACAACTCGCCGCGATCCTAATCCAAGTTGCAAAACCGCTGCAAGGGGCGGCCGGCTACACAATCACCCGTGCCAGACACGCCGGAAGCCAGCCTGACGACTAGCCAATCCGTTGGCTAAGATCCAGCGCGCGCACCGAATGCGTTAGCGCGCCAAGCGAAATCGCATCCACCTCCGCGGCCGCGTACAGCTCCATGTTCGACTCGGTAATTCCGCCGCTGGCTTCCACCAGCGTGTCTTCCCACACCCTTTCCTTGCGCATGGTCACGATAATCTGCCGCACATCGTCCGGCATCAAGTTGTCGAGCATCACCAGGCAAGGATATTCACGCGTGGCCGAAGGAGCCTGCGCGCGCAATCGCTTGAACGCTCGCGCAGCGGCCAGGGCACTTTCTACGCTGCGCACTTCGACTTCGATGAACGCGGCGCGGCGACGCGACTTCCACGCTTTCTCAACTGCCAGCGGCGCGGCCAGCTCTTCGTTGCGCGCCAGCAATGCCAGGTGATTATTCTTCACCACGATCCCGTCGCCCAGGCCCAAGCGGTGCGTGCCGCCTCCGCCCAGGTGTATCGCGCGCTTGTCCAGCAGGCCCCACGGAGTCTTCCGCGTACCTACAATTCGCGTCACAGGGCATTGCCGACGCGCCCGCTCCTGCAAACGCTGCGTCGCCGTCGCGATCCCGCACATGCGTTGCAATAGATTCAGCCCCACCCGTTCCAGACTCAGAAGTTTGTTTTGCCCACCCTCGGCACGCAACAATTCGTCGCCCGTCTGGAAGACGTCGCCGTCTGCTTTTTTCAACGTGACCTTCACTCCGCGCTGCCGCAACAGGTATGCATATTCCTCGAGTCCCGCGGCCACCCCGGGCTCGCGCGCCAGCACCTGAGCTGACGCAGCACGACTTTTGATGCCCAGCGCCGCCACAGTCAAATCGCCAGGGGCGAGGTCCGGCACCAACAGCGCATCCAGAAGCGCACGCAAGACACACCTATACGCGGGATTTTCCAGCGTCAGATTTCCACCGCGAAATAACGCCCTTTCGATTCGCCGCTGCCGTTCTTCCGGCATGGCAAATTGCCGCGCTGCTTTCATGTAACTTCAATATTAACATCACGGGACTGGCATCATTCGCAAAAGAAACCTGCGCAAGCACGGAGCACGCGAGGTGCGCAGGCGGAATTCCCTTACGTTTCACCGTCCCACTTGGTCGCTCGTACCGCAAATTTCAGATGCCAAATCAAGCGGGCACGCGCCATCGCGCTCGAATATAATGTCCGCATGAAAACCCAAAATGAAAAGGCGGAGTTCTTTCGTTCATTACACCGCGGGCCGGAGATCCTGGTTCTGCCCAACGCTTGGGATTGCTCGAGCGCGCGTATCTTCGAGCAAACCGGTTTTCCCGCCGTCGCCACAACCAGCGCCGGAATCGCTTTCTCGCTCGGCTATTCCGACGGCGAGCGCATCCCGCAGGACGTTATGCTCCTGACGGTGAGGCGAATCAGCGGCTGCGTGGATGTCCCAGTCACCGCGGATTTGGAGGCCGGCTACGGCGACGTCGCGAAAACCACCGCCGGCCTGATCGCGGCGGGGGCTGTCGGACTGAACCTGGAAGATATTGACCACGAATCGCGCGCGCTCGCGCCTATTCCCGCGCAAATCGAAAAGATCGCACTAGTTCGCCGGGTCGCTACTGGCCTGGGCGTGAGCGTGGTGATCAACGCGCGCACCGACGTGTATCTCGCGCAAATCGGCGAGCCGGCGACACGCTTCGATCGCAGCTGCGAGCGCCTGCAAGCTTACATCGGCGCGGGCGCCGACTGCGTTTTCCTTCCCGGCGTCGCCGACGAAAATACAATTCGCCGCGTCGTCGAAACGCTGAAATTCCCGCTGAACATTCTGGTTGGCGCGGCTGCGCCCGCGATCCCGCGCCTGCGCGAATTAGGCGTCGCCCGCGTAAGCGTAGGCTCCGGCATCATGCGCGCCACCCTGGGCCTAACTCGTCGCATCACACAAGAGCTAAAGCGATCGGGCACCTACACCGCGCTGCTTGAAGGCGCCATGCCCTTCGGCGAAGCCAACGCCCTCTTCGAAAAATAAAGTCACGGCATCATTACCCTACTGCCTGGGCTTCGTCGTGGCTCAGTTTCCGGCCACGCAAGTTACAGACGAGTGAAATTCAATCAGTGAATACAGGCACGTTTATTAGGACCTCTCCGGATCTAACCAGAGGAGGTATTTACGAGAAGTTGGTCAATCTCCTATGATCAGTTTGTCCGGCCCTCCCGAGAGGCAGTCAATTAAAGGAGGTTCTGGATTATGCCTGGCGCAAAGTTAGCTTGGGAACAGATCGAAGCAACGCAAAATGCGGCGAATAAGCAAGCGGGTCCACGCTTGGTTCCTGGGCGCAGCATTCCCGTGCCCAACACGGTAAGCCCCTCGCTACAGACCACAATTGCTGCCCCCTATCGGGTCCCTGCGTGGGATGCCAATCCAAAAGATGCGGCCGATTGGAAGACGCTCATCCGTACACTCGGCGACGAGACCGCAGCCGCAACTCGTGAGGCGCAGGAGAAACTCGGCGTCAGCATGGAGCCAACGGTAATTGATGGCGTCAAAGCATTTATCCTGACGCCGAAGGTGATTGCACCAGAGAACCGGAATCGCCTTCTGGTGAATGTTCATGGCGGTGGGTTTGTCTATAATCCAGGCGTAGCTGGAACCCAGGAACCGACCTCGATGGCTGCCTATGGCGGATTCAAAATCCTCTCAATCGATTACCGGATGCCGCCCGATCACCCGTATCCCGCCGGCCTGGACGATTGCCTGAAAGTGTGGAGGGCGACTGTCGAGACAAACGATCCGAAAAAGCTGGGGCTCTTTGGCAGCTCCGCTGGTGCCGGCATGCTGCTTGCAATGAGCTTGCGGGCCAAAGAGGAAGGCCTGCCGTTGCCGGCTGCGCTGGCTGTCGGAACGCCATGGGTGGATTTGACGGAAACCGGCGACACTTATAGAACGAACGAATGGCTTGACAACATTCTCGTCAGCTACCGCGGTTATCTGGGCCGCGCAGCACAACTTTATGCCAACGGCAATGACCTCAAGGACCCTCATGTATCGCCGATTTACGGCGATTTCCATGGCTTCCCGCCCACCGTCCTCACGAGCGGAACACGGGACCTGCTCCTGAGCCTCACGGTCTTGACTCATCGCAAGCTACGCCGATCAAATGTAGAAGCTGAGTTAAACGTATTTGAAGGCATGTCGCACATCAGCTTCGTCCTGAATCCCTATGCGCCTGAATCCAGAGAAGTATTCACCGACTGGGCCAGGTTCTTTGATAAGCATCTTGGCCACTAGGCTGTAGCTCACAGATGATGAATCGCATCATCAACATCTGGGCTGACGTTATTTGACCGTTTTGCTATCTCGGCTCAGTTTGGGCCGAGCAAGCGGCGCGAGAGCTGCAAGCTGATTTGCGGTGGCTTCCTTTCGAGATTCATCCGGACACGCCGCCCGAAGGCGCACCGAAGCCGTTTTCGCCGGCGGAGTGGCCACAGGTTCGCGCGAGGCTCGAGCGTTTGGCTCAAGAAGTCGGACTCCCAATCGACCCGCCGCAACGTAACGTGAACTCACGTTATGCGCTTGAGACGGGTGAGCTCGTGCGCGCCCAAAAGGGCGACGGCGAAGCCGGCGCCTTTTGCCACGACGTTTCGCGTGCGTTTTTCACTGAACACGCCGACATCTCGAATCGCGAGGTCATCATCCCAATCGCTGAACGCTTCGGCATCTCTGCTTCAGACGTGGAAACCGCCTGGCACGAGCGCCGGTTTTCTCCGGCCGTCGACGCCTTCATCCAAGAGGGGCAGCAGGCCGGCGTCAGAGGCGTCCCAGCCATGGGGTGGCCGAATCGGCGCGCAATCGTCGGATTGATGCCGCCAACCGAGCTGGTGCTTCGACTTCGCAACGAGACGCCGGAACGGTTACGCGAGTGATCGCTGCGACAATGCCCGCTGCCGTGACGTCGCAAAGAAACCGCAACTAGCGTCGCGAGTGTGTGTGATCGCGGTCCTCATTCGGGAAGCTGTCATCCTCCTGCTGAGAAAGCTCGCGCAAATAGGCTCCAATTCCCATTGGCTAACGCGCAAACCGGACTCGTGGAATATTTGTTCGGAGTTTGTACGGTTATCCGACTCAACGTCATGCAGTTAACGGAGAGGCCCTCCCTGCACCCCGCAAAGAATTTCTAACGCAACGAAAGAGCCTGCGGCGCATCTCAAATAGTGTCTTGGAATCACTTTGGAGAAATAATGGACTACGTCAATCTTGGCCATACGGGACTTAAGATTTCGCGCATCTGCCTGGGCTGCATGACCTATGGCCAACCCGCCACCGGAAAAATCAAGCCAGGCAGCCACGCCTGGGCCCTGAATGAAGAACAGAGTCAGCCTTTCTTACGTCAGTCGCTTGATTTGGGAATCAATTTTTTCGACACCGCCAACGTTTATTCGACGGGGGCCAGCGAAGAGGTCCTGGGGCGATTTCTGGGCGCACATGCCCGACGCGAAGCCGTTGTCATCGCGACTAAGGTGCATGCCCAGATGCGCGACGAGCCCAATGGCCAAGGCCTCTCGCGCAAAGAAATCTTTTATGAACTCGACCAGAGCCTGCGTCGTCTGGGAACCGACTACGTGGACTTGTATCAAATCCACCGCTGGGATTACCAGACGCCGATCGAAGAAACCCTTGAAGCGCTGCACGACGCAGTGAAGTCCGGCAAGGTTCGCTATATCGGAGCGTCTTCCATGTACGCGTGGCAATTCACGAAGGCGTTGTACCTCGCGGATCGCCACGGTTGGACGCGATTCGTTTCCATGCAGAATCATTACAATCTGCTCAATCGTGAAGAAGAACGAGAGATGATGCCGCTCTGCCAAGCCGAGGGCATTGGTGTACTTCCATGGAGTCCGCTTGCGCGTGGACGTCTGGCGCGCCCGTGGCAGACCGAGAGCACAAAACGCTTCGAGACGGATCAGTTTGGCAAGACGCTGTATTCGAAAACGGAAGAAGCAGACCGTAAAGTGGTCGACCGGCTCGGTGAGCTCTCCGAAAAGCGTGGCGTTCCCCGCGCTCAACTTGCGCTTGCCTGGATGCTCAGCAAACCGTTTGTCACGTCGCCGATTGTGGGCGCGACCAAACCGAATCATCTTAGCGATGCAGTCGCCGCATTATCGGTGCGGCTTACACCCGAAGAGATTGCGTCGCTCGAAGAACCGTACACGCCGCACCCGGTACTCGGTTTCAGCTAAGCTGATAGGCTGTTACCCGCGGCGTGCGGTGAGCATCGAGCAGTGCCTGCGCGACCGGCGAGAACGCGCGGAGCGCCCGACCCTTGAAGGTGTTCGCAACCGAAGGGGCCAGGATTTTATATTCTCAATTGCTGATTACCGCATTTCGCGGAGAAGTGAAATCGGGCTAAAACCACACGGTAACCTATCAGGCGTCACGCGAAGCCGAAGCTCGCTGAATCGCAAGCAGGCAGAAAACGGAGGTGTTACGTTGACGGGTTGCTCTGCGGCACGTCATGTGGTTTTGGTGGAAGCGGTGCGGTCCGTTTGTAATTGAATCTTCCGAGATTCGCTTCCAGCAGGCTACGAAACTCCGCTTCCCGACCCTCGAACGCCCTTCTTGGGATAATTCTATAAACTCGAGGACCGTAGTACAGCAAGAAAATATGATCGTCCTCAAGATAGCCGACGAACTGCGTCCATGCACTTCGTGCGACAGTTGCGGAATCCTGAAGATGTAGCCCCTGCTCACTGAAGGAGATTTGTTGTGGCGCCAAATGGTGCCTTCGCTTTGCACGCATGCCGCGCAAGATTGGAACTCCCAGCACGACCCCGATCAATCCGCAAAGGACTACCGGATCGCCTTGAGGGCTCACATAACGCCAGATCACATAGGCTCCGCAAGCCGAAATGCAGAAGGTGGCCCATGTTTTCGCTAAGTGTCGCCAACCGCCCGCATGGAACAGGTGAAGAAGGCGAGCGTCGCGAAAGTCTCGTGGAATGTAGGAAAATTTGATGGACCTCGAAGGGATGGGACGATCAGCATCGAGTCTTTCGAGAAGTAGCGCACGAAACTCCGTGATCGCGCCTTGGGAAGGGAAAGCCGCCTTGGGAACCAGTTGTGCGTGCGTCTTGGTGCCAACGATAAACACGGACTCGTTTTCAGAAAATCGCACTAGCTCCGTCCAAGGACGGGTCACGGAACCGCAATGGCAAGTTACAGTGAACCCGTTCTGATCGAGCTGCAGTGTTCTCTGATCGCGGCAATGCATGCGCTGATAGGCAACTGCGCAATTCCTGAAATATTTGTCTTTAGTCTTCGCCACAGACCGTTTGTCATAGAAGTAAGCAACCGCCGCGGAGCAGATTCCCAAGCCTATAAGGAAGCCGCCCGTTGAAATTCCTAGTCCATGAAAAATACAAAAAAAACCAAGCGAGACCATCAACAGGCAGACTACCAGCACTCCCTTGAAACCAGCGTTGCGACCAGGCCGGGCGACGAACTGCGGCTGCACCGTGAGGAAGTCTTCAAACGAAATAGCGTATGCGACTTTCATAACACCACAAGGATGTCATAGGAATTCGTGCTTAACTACGGTACTCACGGGTAAGTTTCTATGCGATCAATCAACTCATACCATACCGCCCGATAAGTCCGTTGATCGCTAACAGCCCGATCGGCAAAAGTACCGGAGAAGTAAAGTGGCTTCACCGGCTTGACTTCATTCCGCAGCGCGAGTACTCTTCCGGCGATCCCAGCCAATTTTCATTTTCCCGTGCGGGGATCTCCGTTCGGCCCTTCCGTGGTAGTAGTCCGCTCACCTGTCTCCGCCGAGGAGGTCGGCACAAAATGAAAAGAGTTGTGACCATGTTGCTTGGTACTTGCCTGTGTTTTAGCGCCGCCACCGTCGCCGCCGCGCAGAATAACGGGGGAATGAACGCGCCGCCCAAGGTTCTCGTGATCAACCGCGAAGTCTTGAAACCCGGCAAGGGCGGCGCATCGCACCAAAAGACCGAAAGCGCCTTCGTGCGAGCCATGGCCGCCGCGAAAGATACGACTTACTATCTCGGCATGGATTCTCTGAGTGGTCCCAGCCGCGCCCTCTTCTTCACCGGTTACGATTCTTTCGCAGATTGGGAAAAGGACGCGATGGCCACGCAGAAGAACGCTACGCTGGCCGCGGCATTGGATCGCGCCGCCGTCGCCGATGGCGACCTGCTGCAATCCTACGAGACCAGCGCCTACGTCCTGCGTGACGATCTGAGCCTGAATCCCGCAACGGACCTCGCGCACGACCGCTACTTCGAAATCGGCGTCTATCACGTCAAGCCTGGACACGACGAGGATTGGGGCGCCATCATGAAGTTGGTCAAGGACGCCTACGCGAAGCTTCCCGATGTGCAATGGGCCATGTACGAACGCGCCTACGGCGGCTCCGAGGGCTACTTTATCTACATCACTCCTCTGAAATCCGCTGCGGAAATAGACCGCAATTTCGCCAACGGCCCAAAATTCGTCGAAGCCATCGGCAAAGAGGGAATGCACAAACTCAATGAACTAATGTCCGCCTCCGTCGACCAAGCCGAAATCAATCTGTTCGCGCTGAATCCATCCATCAGCTACGTGGGTCCGGAAATGATCAAGGCCGATCCCACGTTCTGGAAGCCTGCGCCAGCTGGCGAGCCCAGGAGGAAAGCCGAAAAGGCTGCACAGTAGCCCGCAATTATCCGAAGGCCGCTGAGCAGAGTGCCCATCCGTCCCGCGTGCAGGGCGGATGGGGGCGCGCGCTGTCTTGCGCTTCACTGCACTCGTATCTTGGCTTCTCCCGAAGTAATCGGAATACTCCGCTGCTGGGAGTCCTGCGGGCTTGCTTCCGTAATCTCTATCCGCGCGTCGCCCGCACCGACAGCCTTCACCAGCAATCCCAGAATCGTTCCGCTTCCATTCACTCCCGACGTATGCGGACCGCGCGTGCAGGAAATCATCACTTCGCCTTTCTGCGCGTCAATGCGCTGGACGATCGCGACTGCCTGAGTGCCGCCGGAAAGAAAGCCTCCGTCGCGCACTTCGACAACTTGAATCACAGCCGGGTCGTACTTCAGCAATAACGGAATCGCGAAGAGGTCGTTCACGCCTTCGACAGACACCCCCACGATTTCTGAATCGCCACTCTGCAACGTCACGCGCTCGGGATTGAAACGAATCTGCGCGGCAGCCCCTGCTCCACTCACCCCCGGCGTGATGGAATAAGCCGCAGCAACCTGGGAAGGTTGCGCGACAGGTTGCGTGCCAGACGCCAACGTCGATTGCGCCGCGCCCGGATCCAACTCAGAATTCCTACCCGGTGCCGTTGCGATCTGCGCGTCGCTGGAAACCTGGCGAAACACCCGCACATTCGAATCCGTGCCCGCTGCCAGCCGCCTCAGATTTTCCGCACTGATGCTAGGGAATCGCAGAATATGCGGTGTCAGCACGATCAGCACTTCGTCGTCGGCCACTTCCTTGCTGTCTTGCGAAAAGAAATATTTGAGCCCCGGCACGCCCGCCGCCCCCGGTATCCCGTTCAAATCGTCATTCTCGGTCCGTTCGATCAAGCCGCCCAGAATATTTACTTCGCCATCTTTCAGTCGCACCTCGTGCTCGATCTTGCGTTGGCTAATTACCGGCTCCTGGATGCCGCCGATCGTGTTGAAGCTCGCCACCGAGGAAACTTCCACCACCAGCTTCAGGCTCACGTCGCCATCCGGATGTACCCGCGGCTGCGCCTCGATGTTCACGCCCACATCAATGTAGGTAAACTGCGTATTCACCAGCGAACTGACGGCGGTTGTGGCGCTCACGCCCGTCGCCGCCTGCGTGCTACCCGTCGCTACCGGCACTCGCTGCCCAATTTTCAACACGGCCTTCTCGCCGTCCGTCACGCGAATTTCCGGATCCTGAATGATCTTCGTCTTGTTGTCCGTCAATATGGCTTCCGCCGAGGCCCCCGGCAACGTCAAGCTGTAATCTGCGGTCGCCAGATGTTTCAGATTGTTCAATGTAATCTGCAACGGCGAACTACTCGAGCTGCTGGAACTGCTCGACGAACTGCAATCGCTGCTTGCCGATTGCACCGAGCAGCGCGGATTGAAAGCCAGCGCCACAGTTTGCCCGGGCAGAATCCCCAGTTGCCGCATGCGATCCCGATCGGCAGACAACACCTGCACGTGCAGCAGCACTTCCGGTTTTGCCTTGTCAATGTCGCGGATAATTTTGCCCGCCAGGTCCAGTTTGTCCGGCGTGTCACGAATCACGATGGCGTTCTGCGCATTCACCTGCTGCAAGCGGTGCAGGTCCAGCAGTTGCCGCAGTCCGTTCACAATTTCCGTCAGGTCTTGCGGCGTCAACGAATTCGAAATATAGAATGTCCCCACCACTTCATCTTCAATATCCTTGCGCTTTTGTGGACTGTCCGGCGCCACCTCAATCACGCTGCTGGTCAACGGCTTCCAGAACGCCTTGCTCTCAAACGACACCGCGTCCAGTCCCTGCTCCAATGTCACTCCCGGCAAATCCACCGTCACGCGGTGCGAAAGGTAATCCGGATCGAAAATCACGCTCAGCCCCGCAAGCTTCGCAATCGTTTCAAACACCACCCGCGAATCGTTGGTCATCTTCAGATTGATCGGCTCCAGCGAAAGTGGCTTCAGGCTCGGCGGCCCGGAGAGCATTTCTTTTTCGTCGGCCGAAGACTCATCCGGCTTCGCATTCGCAAGGTTGTTCACGGCCGTCAGCAATTCCGCGGTGCTCTTGGCCTGCTGTTCCGCCGCCTCATTCGATGGATCAATCGCTTCGGCCTTCTCGAATTCCGATAGCGCCAGCTGTAAATCGCCTTTCTGCGCCGCCTTCCGCCCCTGTTCCATATGGAACGACGCAGCCACATAGCGCATGTGCATCTCGCGCAGCTTGTACTCCGCCTCGCCCGGGTTCGCTTGTGCCGCGCGGTGGTAGTGCACGAGCGCGGTATCATAATCCTGGATCGCCTCGGCCTTGCGTCCTGCCGCAAAATCCGCATTGTTCTGGTGGCAAGAAGTAAGCAAGCTCGCCACAACGAGCAACGTTGCCGAATGCATGAGGAGTCGCAGGCGAAGGGTCAGCATTCGCTCAAGCGCCCGCTCGCGCCGAACACCGCAACACACCAAGGCTAAGTTTCGAACTCACATTTGTCTCCACGCCGCTTAGACGCGCGCACGGCTCCGCCTGTTAGCGTGGAACCCGAAACGAAATTTCCAAAACGTCACTGCGGGCGAGAATTCTTTCTGGGTTTACGTGCGTCTAATGCGCAAGCGCGCGCGCAAAAATGCATGCGCTTACTTTCTGTGAGGTGGCGTATTGCTAGCCGGCCGCTTTCTCCAGTTCCTTGCGGTCCCATTTGGCGAGGTTCGCCGCGGCTTCGTAGGTGCTCTGCAAGAACTCGAGCAACGCCGCCCGCGGCGAAGGAGACGTTCGCACATCGTCGTACATCAGCAGAAATTCTTTCAGTTGCGGGTGATAATAAGCCTGCTCCGGCCGCGCTCGCGCTTGCGCGAACCCCGCGGGCTCCGGCGCCGCATACGCGTAGAACGCCGCGCCCTTGAGGTCGCCGCCGCCCGGCCAGAATCCCGCGCTGCTCACTTCATGGGAATACGCCTCGCGCGTGATCGCATCTGCCCCGGGGCGCTCCGGCGCGCGCCGCCCCGAAAATCGCGTCGCCGCCAAGTCGAAACTCCCCCAGAAAAAATGCACCGGGCTCGCTTTGCCGATGAACCGTGCGCGAAACTCGACGAAAATCTTCTCGCTGCTCGCCAGAATCCGCCAAAAACGGTTGGCGTACTCCGCATCGTACGAAGCGTGCTGCGTATCCTCGTCGAACGCGATCGGGTTCGCAATTTCCACCGGCATGCGCCAGATTTTCACCGCGATTCCCAGACCGCCCAGCGCCGCCATAAATTCCCGGTAAAAATCCGCCACCGACCGCGCCCTCAGCTCGAGTGTCGCTGCAGTGCCATGATTGGTTTTGATCGCCAGCTGATGATGGATGAAATCGAATTCGATCTCGAAAATTCCGCCCGGGTAGGGAATCGCTGAAGTGGTCAGGCCGGCGGCGCTCACGTAGAGCGGCACTTCCCACCAGTGATTGATGCGCGGGCTCAGTGCCAGCCGCACCTTGCCCACAATCTGCGACCACATGTGCAGCGTCGCGTAAGTATCCCGCCAGGCCGCCAGCGGTAGCTCCGGCCAATCTTCTTGCGGCGAGCGAGCGCTCGTTGCACCCATCGTACCTCCGCGAAAGCCGCCGATCTCCGTCCTAGTGCGGTGCGTAGCTGCCGAAGCCCATCAGCACCACCACGGACTTTCCATAAGATACCGACGCGGAATTCTGGCTCATGCCGATCACACGATAACCCTTGCTCGCAAAACGATTGATCTCGTCCTGATGTTCCTGCTCGGCGTCGCCGCTAACGAAAACATACGGCGTCGGATTCTTCTCGTCAATTTCGCTGGCGGTGGTCATCGGAGTCCTCTGCTGGAAGACTATACCGCCATGGTTACCCGTTCAACAACTACGCCGCCCGTGCCTTGGTAGCAGCCAGCCTGGGCTTCATCGAACCGGACAGCCGTTGCTGATGCTGTTCCGGGTGCGGCATCCTTCGCGCCTTTGGTTCATGCGCGGGGTGGGCTTTTTGAATTGCTCGATGGACTTTCACTTCCATGGGTTCGCGTTTGCAGCTGTGCGCTTCCGCACGCCATCTTGGGCACGGCCACTCCCGATATCGCCGCCAAATTTTTCGAGGCTCATGCTAGCACGAACCGCTGTAGCAGCCGCCGTCCCTGCATGTATAATTCGCGCGGCCATTCTCCGGGCTGCAGCGTCGTCGTATCTTTCATCTCAGGGGGATCGGAATGCGAAACGGTTTCATCGCGGCGATGGGCATCGTCGTCGCAGCCGTCTTCGGTGCCGCCAGCGCCAGAGCCCAACAGCCCGGAGTGGCCGCAAATTTCGTTCGCGAGAACGCGCCCGTCATCGTCCTGACGCACGTCGAACTGATTGACGGCAGCGGCGCCGCACCTCAATCCGATCAAGCGGTAGTCATTGATCACGGAAAAATCGCCGCGACAGGTCCAACTGCAAGCGTAACCGTTCCCAGCGGCGCAAAAGTAATCGACGCCAGCGGTAAAACTCTGATCCCCGGCATCGTCGGTATGCACGAACACATTTTCTACCCCGCCGCAGCCGACGGTCCCCTCACCGCCGTCGAACAGTTTTATTCTTTCCCTCCGCTCTACCTCGCCAGTGGAGTAACCACCGCGCGCACTACCGGATCCATGGATCCCTACGGCGATCTGGCCGTAAAGGCGTACGTGGACAGCGGAAAAATACTTGGCCCCAATTTTTATCTCAGCACACCATACCTCGAAGGCGCCCCCGCGCTGATCCCCCAGATGCACGAACTGAAAGATGCCGAAGAAGCCCGCGCCTTCGTGCGTTACTGGCATTCCATCGGCTTCACTTCCGTCAAGGCTTACGTGGACGTCACTCCCGACGAACTGCGCGCCGCAATCGACGAAGCCCACAAGTTAAATATGAAAGTCACCGGGCACATTTGCTCCGTGGGCTACAACGAAGCCGCCGAGATGGGCATTGACAACCTCGAGCATGGCCCTTTCGGCGCTCCCGATGGCGAACTGTACGCGAAGCGCCAGCCGGGCATCTGCGGCCCGGATTATTTCGCCGAAGTACGAGATATCGTCACGAACATCGAACCGGATAGTCCGCAGCTGAAGCAAACCATTCAAAATCTCGTAGCGCATCACGTGGCGATCACCTCCACGCTCGCCGTCCTCGAAGGCGGCTTGCGACCGCCGATGGATCGCAACGGCCTCATGGGCCGCACCAGAATGCTCCTGGTTCCAGAAGCTTGGTCCAAAGTCATGACCAATCGCGCCACCAGGGAAGGCGCTGAATCGCTTTTCCAGCCCCTGCTTCAAAAAGAAATGAAATTCGAGCGCGAGTTCGTCGCGGCCGGCGGCCTGTTGATGGCGGGCTGCGATCCCACCGGCGATGGTCATACGCTCGCAGGCCTCGGCGATCAACGCAATATCGAACTGCTGGCCGAAGCGGGATTTTCCGCGGCCGAAGCCATTCACATCGCCACGCAAAATGGTGCCGCATTTCTCGGCGATTCAGAACGCATCGGCACGGTTGCGGCGGGGAAACAAGCCGACCTCGTGCTACTGAACGGCGACCTAACCAAAGACATCACCACAATCGAAAAGCCCGAACTCGTCTTCAAAGTCGGCGTGGGCTACGACTCGAACGCAATCTACCAAAGTCTCCGCGGCAAAGTAGGCAGGCAGTAATCGTGGGTGTGGTCGCGGCCATGACTTCAGCGCGCGGCCGCAAGAGATGAGCTTCTAATTTTTAACTTTCAACTCCTAACTGTTAACTTCGTACAAGAGGCTCGATTGCAAAAACCCCATACAACATACCTGACGCCACTAGCCGCGACGTTTCTTGCGGCGCTGCTCGCCATCCCCACCCCGGCCGATTCCAAACCGGTCCATGCCCCGCGCGCGATCGTCGTCAGCATCGACGAACTCGCATCCCAAGCCGGCGTCGAGATCATGCGCGAAGGCGGCAACGCGATCGATGCCGCTGTGGCCACAGGCTTTGCGCTCGCAGTCGTCTATCCGCAAGCAGGCAATCTCGGTGGCGGCGGATTCATGCTGCTGCGCATGGCCGACGGCAAAACCCATTTCATAGATTTCCGCGAAGAAGCCCCAGCCGCCGCCACCGCCACAATGTATCTGAATGCGCAAGGCAACGTCATCCCCGGTGCCAGCGAGTATGGCTACAAAGCGATCGGGGTCCCAGGCTCGGTCGCGGGACTGGTGTACGCCGAAAAAAAGTACGGCAAACTCACGCTCCCCCAAGTCCTGGCGCCAGCGATTCGCCTAGCCCGCGATGGCTTTGCGCTAGAGTGGCAAGAGGCGCGCGATCTACGCGAAGACTCGCACCTATCCGAGTTTCCCGAGTCCCGCCGAATCTTCCAGCGTAACGGCAACTACTACAAACAATACGAAATCTTCCGCCAGCCAGACCTGGCCCGCACCCTAGAACGCATCGCCAAAGATCCAAATGATTTTTACCGCGGCGCCATGGCCCGCGAACTCGCCGCCTCCATCCGAAAGGGCGGGGGACTGCTCAGCGCCGAGGACCTGGCGCACTACCAGGTAAAAGAACGCGAACCTCTGCGCGGCACCTATCGCGGTTACGAAGTGATCAGCGCTCCTCCGCCCTCATCAGGCGGCACAGTGCTGATCGAAACGCTGAATATTCTCGAAGGTTACGACCTCGCCAAAGCCGGCAGTCGCTCCGCCGAATCGGTCCATCTCACCGCCGAAGCCTTCCGCCGCGCCTTCTTCGACCGCGCTGAATTCCTCGGCGATCCCGACTTTACAAAGCTCCCCATCGCCCAGCTCACCGACAAGAAATACGCCGACGCTTGGCGTGCGACCATCGACCCGGACCACGCGACCGCCAGCAAAGACCTGCAGCGCCCCGCGATTTTCAACGCGCTCGCGCAGGCACCAGAAAGTCCCGAGTCATCACCGGTCCCGTCGCACGAATCCCCGCACACCACGCATTTCTCCGTAGTGGACGCCGACGGAAACGCCGTGGGGGTCACCACCACCATTAATGACTGGTTCGGCTCGCGCGTCACCGCCGAAGGCCTCGGCTTTCTCCTGAACGACGAGATGGACGATTTCTCCGCGAAGCAGGGCGCCCCAAACGCCGACGGCCTGCTGCAAGGCGCAGCCAATTCCATCGGCCCCGGCAAACGCCCGCTCTCTTCGATGACACCCACGATGGTCACAAAAGACGGCAAACTCTTTCTCGTCCTCGGCTCGCCCGGCTCTTCGCGCATCATTACTACGGTAGCGCTCGCCATCCTGGGCGTAGTTGACTACGGCATGAATGTTCAAGAAGCGATCGATGCCCCGCGCTTCCACAATCAATGGATGCCAGACGTCCTCAGCGTCGAAGCGTGGTTTGCTCCCGACGCCGTCCAGGCCCTGAAAAAAATGGGCTACAAGATCAGCTTCGGCCAACACGAGGACGCATCATGGTCGCCCTTCTGGAGCGACGCCGAATGCATCGCCATCGATCCGCAAACCAACGAACGCCTGGGCGCCAGCGACGGCCGCAACAGCGGCAAACCCGTCGGCTACTGAATCGGCCGAGCTGCCCGACCGCTGATCGAACCACTTAATAATGATAGAATTGCAGCACGCCAAAACAACTGGGGGCAACCATCATGACGGAACCAACCAAAGAAGAATTGCTCGCGCGCATCGCCGAACTGGAAAAAAAAGCCGGCGGCTCAAAACGCAGCGGCGCGCTGGAATTTCGCGTCGGAGAAAAGGGCGGCGTCAGCGTCTACGGCCTGGGCCGCTTCCCGGTCACTCTATATTACGAACAATGGAATCGCTTGCTGGGAGTCGCCGACGACCTCCGCGCCTTCCTGGAAGAAAATAAATCGCGGCTGAAACTCAAGCCCACCGAATAACAAATACCATGATGCGCCGTTGATTTTGCCTTGGCAGCGGCGCACTGCAGCGCGCCAGCGATGCAAAGGCAATCATCGCTGTCGGTCCGCATACCATTGCGAGCGAATGACACGGCCTGTTTTCGTCAAGCACCATGGCCCAGTTCACGAGCCCCGCTGCCGGGACTGAAGCCACTCATAGTTCGCGGAGGCGATGGCGATGAACAAAAACAAAAGCCCGGCATCCAAAAAGCTGCGCACGTCAATGTTGTTGCCCTTCGTCAGAATGCGCACAAAAACGATGCCAAAGGCGTCGCAAATCCGCCCCACCACCGACACCAGCGCGCACACCACGCCCAGCCAATAACTCCCCACCGCGATATATTTCACCATGCCACCCTCCTCTCGCACTCCCGCCGCTGAATTTGGCCCCGCTGCCAAAACAACGCGCTGAAAGTACATCGGCAGGCCAGCCGAGTCAACGCCGCGCGCTCTCAGCCGCGCGGGAGAAAAATTCGCATCGCCAGCCGCCTCGGTCCCGCCGTCCTCGTCTCCCAGAAATCCTGCGATAATAAATCAGTGACAATGCTGCGCAATTCGTTATCATTGAGTTCTTCGTCGTGCCGGCAACAGGGCCTTTGTGAGCGGAGTACCACCTCTGCAGACGATGCGATCGCTCCGAATTCAACGTTAACAAACAACGCAATGCCGAACCGCTGAACCGTGGTTCGGGCGCTTAAGGGAAACGATGGCCTCAACGGCGAGCGACGAGTTTCGCGATCTACTAACTCTGGTGCGGCAAAGCGGCCTGCTGGCCAAGCAGCCCGCGTACTACCTCCGAAAAATTCTGCTGAACATCGTCATGTTCGTCGGTGCCTTCGTGCTGATCGCCAAGTTTCATAATCCCTGGATCGAACTTTGCAACGCCGCTTTCCTCGCGTTCGTATTCGCGCAACTCGGCTTCATCGTTCACGACGCCGGCCATCAGGAAATTTTCAGTGGCCCTGCTGGCAATGAAGCCCTGGGCCTGTTGCACTCCAATCTTCTGCTGGGGTTCAGCTACAGCTGGTGGCTCGACAAGCACAATCATCATCACTGCTCGCCGAACCATGTCAGCGCCGATCCCGATGTCGATTTAATTCCGTTCGCATTTTCAAAAGACCAGGCAGCAGGGAAGCACGGCCTCGCGCGCCTCTCCGTAAAATATCAGCATTTTTCTTTTTTCCCGCTGTCGCTGCTCGAAGCGTTCGTGCTGAAATACGACAGCATTCGCTTTCTGCAGCGCAATAAGGTCGCGCATCCCGTCCTCGAAGTAAGCTTCCTGATCCTGCACGGCTGCTGGTATCTCGGTCTGCTCACTTTCCTTCTTGGTTGGCCGCACGCGATTCTCTTCGCCATTGCCCATCAGGCGTTCCTAGGCCTGTATCTCACCTTAATATTCGCGCCCAATCATCAGGGCATGCCTCTCGCGCAAGGCAACACCGCCGTAAATTTCCTCCGCGAACAGGTTCTCACCAGCCGCAACATCAAGAACCATCCCGGAATCGATTTCTGCACTGGCGGACTCACCTGTCAGATCGAACATCATCTCTTTCCCACCATGCCCGCAAATAAACTCCGCAAAGTCCAAGCAATCGTCCGCAACTACTGCCGCTCGCACGACGTCCCCTACCACGAAACCTCGCTGTTCCAGTCCTATCGCGAGATCTATCAAAATCTCCGAGAAGTGAGCCTGCTAATAGGAAAAGAAGCCGACAGCAGCGCCGATTGACGATGCGATGTGCATCATCGTCCTGAGGGCGGCACCCCTGCCTCCAGCCGGCCGAAGCATCGCTCCGCCTTTCCTCTGGGCCCCCTGCGTTAAATCTTTGGCCACTCTCTGCGCACCCTGCGTCTTTGCGGCAAGCCTTTGCCGCCCTCGTTGCCTCCACCGATTTTCTGGTTGCCGCGCCGGCAGCATCGCACCGACAATATTCGCACCGTGAACATCCTAATCTTTGGCGCAACCGGCATGATCGGCCAAGGCGTCCTGCGCGAATGGCTTCTCGATCGCAACGTGCAGTTGGTCGAAACCGTCGGCCGCACCGCCACCGGCACGCAAAATCCCAAACTGCGGGAAATTGTCCATCAGGATTTATGGCACTACGCGTCCATCGAAGAAAAACTCTCCGGCTTCGACGCCTGTTTCTTCTGCCTGGGCATCGCCTCCCCCGGCATGACCGAAAAAGACTACGAACGCATCACCTACGGCATCACCATCGCCGCTGCCGAAACCCTCTGCCGCCTCAATCCGAAAATGACTTTCATCTACGTCTCCGGCGCCAGCACCGACAGTTCGGAACAAGGCGGCAGGATGTGGGCCCGCGTCAAAGGCAAAACCGAAAACGCCCTGCTGCGCATGCCCTTCGCCGCCGCGTACATGTTCCGCCCCGGTTTCATCGAATCTCTCCACGGCGCCACATCCCGCACCAAGCTCTATCGCGTTCTCTACGCTTTCGCCAAACCGCTCCTCCCGCTGATCCGCCGCCTTTTCCCCGATCAAATCTTGACAACGGAGCAAATCGCCCGCGCCATGCTAATCCTAACCAAGCTCCCCTATTCCAAGCACATTCTAGAAATCAAAGACATCCGCGCCGTCGCTCAGCTCTCGTAGCTTCTGAACACGCCTGGTGATAGATTCGTCCCCGGTTTTCAGCTCGATCACTCTCTAAATTGTCCCGACAAGGATTCAGGAATTGACTTCCCCAATCTTCGGCGAATTCATGGGCACGCTCGTCATGATTCTGTTGGGCGACGGCGTAGTCGCCGGGGTCGTCCTGCATAAATCGAAGGCGCACAATTCCGGATGGATCGTGATCACCGCCGGATGGGCTTTCGCCGTGATGGGTGGGGTCTTCACCGCCATCGCCTGCGGCAGCAGCGACGCTTACCTGAACCCCGCCGTCACGCTGGGCTTCGCAGTGCGTTCCGGCGACTTCTCGAAATTCGCGCCCTATCTAGCCGCACAATTGTTCGGCGCATTCGTCGGCGCCATCCTGGTGTGGATTCACTATCTCCCGCACTGGATTGCCACGCCCGACGCAACTGCAAAACTCGCCTGCTTCTGCACCCACCCTGCGATTCGCAATTTCGCAAGCAATCTGCTCAGCGAGATCATCGCTAGCTTCGTCCTGGTATTCGTCGTCGGCGCAATTTTCTCCAAAGCCGTAGTAGGCACAGCATTCGCCTCCGGCCTCGCCCCTTGCCTGGTGGCAAGCCTGGTGTGGGGCATCGGCCTCTCCCTGGGCGGCACCACCGGCTACGCCATCAATCCCGCCCGCGACCTGGGCCCCCGCGTCGCGCACAGCATCCTGCCCATCGCCGGGAAGGGAAGCTCCGATTGGGGCTACGCCGGAGTTCCCGTCGTTGGCCCGTTAATCGGCGGCGCCGCGGCAGGTCTGCTGATCCGCGCGCTCCATTTCTAGGGTTTTGAGTTTTCGGTTACGCCGTCGCCGTTCGCTGCGCTTTGAAGAAGGTGAGCAAATCACCGTTGATCTGGTCTGCATTGGTAGCGGGCATGCCATGCGGAAAGCCCGGATAAACCTTCAACGTGGCATTCTTCAGTATCTTCGCGGACTGCGGACCCGCCGCGGCGAACGGCACGATTTGATCGTCGTCGCCATGCATCACCAGCACGGGAATTTCAATCTTTTTCAGGTCTTCGGTGAAGTCGGTTTCAGAAAAAGCCTTGATGCAATCATAGTGCGCTTTCATTCCGCCCAGCATGCCCTGCAACCACCAGTGGTCGCGTATGCCTTCGGAAATCTTCGCCCCCGGACGGTTGTAACCGTAAAACGGCAGCGTGATGTCCTTGTAAAACTGCGCCCGGTTGGCCGCCAGCGCCGCTCGCAGTCCATCGAACACCGCGATCGGCGCGCCGAGCGGGTTCTTCTCCGTCTTCAGCATGAGCGGCGGGACAGCGCTGATCAGCGCAGCCTTCGCCACGCGCTTTGATCCATGGCGTCCCAAATAACGCGCCACTTCGCCGCCACCGGTCGAGTGGCCCACCAGGATTGCATCCTTAAGGTCCAGTTTCTCGAACAACACCGCCAGATCGTCCGCGTAAGTGTCCATATCGTTGCCGCCCCAGGTCTGGTCTGAGCGCCCGTGCCCGCGGCGATCGTGCGCGATCACGCGGTACCCGAGCCGCCCGAAGTGCAGCATCTGCCCGTCCCAGTCGTCCGCGCTGAGCGGCCAACCGTGGCTGAATACGATCGGTTGTCCCGTGCCCCAATCCTTGTAGAAGATCGTCGTGCCGTCTTTCGTAGTGATTGTAGCCATTGGCTGTTCTCCTTTTCGGTAGTGGTGCCCGCCCGAGGGTTAGAGGATGCGCGCCACGTCGGCGACGGGGCGAAGTTCGTCGGCCACGCTCGCGGCTCGCGCGCAAACTTTCGCGCTGTCGAGTTGCGTCGTTTCGCGCGCGCTACTTGCCACTCTCTGCGCCGTGCGCACTTGCGGACGCAAGCCTGTACCACTCCACCTTGTTCGCGGAGAGGAAGCACACGTCCACCTCCACGCCGGAATAATCGCAGCCGCCCAGGAATTCCGCGAGCTTGCCGCCCTGTATCCAGAATCCCCCGCGATTGCGGTGCAGCAGCGTCGCCTGCATCGGCGCCTGTCCAAACAATTTGAAAGTCGCGCGCGCGTTCGTTTTGCTCTGGTGCATGGTGCTCCGTTTTCGTTTCGTGGCCATGACGTTGGCGGTGAAGGCGAGCACTGTACATCCATGCGCGCCAAAGATAAAGCGAATCGTGAATCGCGCTGCTGCGCGCCAAAAACTGCGCAGCGTGGCAATTTGCAATTCCCGGGATTATAATGCCACAAATCCGCGAATCTCAAGATCGCTTCGCACCCCTGCCCGCGCCGGTGATCTTGAGAAGGAGACGCAAATGAAGAAGTTTCGCCCGCTTTTTCTTCTGGCATGCCTGGTAGTGTGTTTCCCAACCCGTCCAGCTGTCGCTCAGGATGCCGACAAGAAGCCGAACATCCTGGTGGATGACGACAAAGTACAATGCCCCACCGCTGCCTACACCTCCATTCAAGCGGCCGTCGACGCCGCAAAATCCGGGGATGTAATTCGCGTGTGTGCCGGCACCTATCCGGAGCAAGTGGTGATCGACAAATCGCTCAGCGTCGAAGCGGACAACGGCGTGATTGTGATTCCGAGTGATGTGGTAGCGAATTCGGCTGGTTCCTCCAGCGGCGAAGCGATCGCGGCCATCATTCTGGTGAAGAATGCAGTAAACGTTGAGTTGGAAGGCCTCATCGTGGACGGGAGCGCCAATGGCCTTGCTGCCTGTTCGCCGAATTTCATCGGTATTCTCTACCAGGACGCTTCGGGCTCGATTGAACACAATGCTGTTCGTCACGTGCGGCTGGCAAGCAACTTGTCAGGCTGCCAAAGCGGCGGTGCGATTGTGGTGGAGAGCACCGCGAGCGGGCAATCGAGCGTCACCGTCACGGACAATAGTGTGGACGGTTATCAGAAAAATGGCATTACCGCGAACGAGCCCGGGACCAAGGTGGATGTCACCGAAAACGCGGTCTCGGGCCTGGGTCCAACCACCGGCGCCGCGCAGAACGGAATCCAGATCGGATTCGGGGCGCAAGGTCGCGTGACCAACAATGCGGTGGCGGACAATATCTATTCGCCGTGTGAATCCGCGGCCAACTGCCCGTCCAATGCTGCGGGAATTTTGATCTACCAGTCCGACGGAGTTCGCGTGGAACGCAACACCCTGGGCTCGAACCAGGTGGGCATTTTTGTTGCGGCAAACAACGGCGCCATCACCGGGAACACCGTTTTCCATTCTGTGGCGCTCGATGGAATCGCCTTGGTGGGCAACGGCAATGCGGTGAGTTCCAATGACATCAGCAGCAGCGACGACGCTGCTGTCTACATTCAGGGCAATAACAACACGGTTTTCGACAATGAATTTACCGGAGCCGCATTCGGTATTTTCAAGATATCGGGCTCCTCCGGCACCAATCATTACGGCAACCAATACTACGCCACGGTCGTCCGCGTGCAAGATCCAGCACCCACAAGGAGCTTGACGCCATCACCGACGCGCTAGCCGATTCCTTCCGGAGCTGATCAGTTGCGCCGAGTCGCGCAGTCTCGGACCGGTGGCACAGCCACTCAGCATCGCCTGTGCCACGTTGCCGGGTTTGCAGTCGCGGATCACCGGCACGAATCACAAGTCACGATTCACGACTCACCAATCGCTAAGCACGCTTCGCTAGGAGGCCTTTTCCTCCGCCGCCGCCACGAACTCCGCGTACGGGCCTTTGAAGTCTTCGATTTTATTGGAGTGGAAATGCCAGATGCGGGTGGCAACTTCGTCGATCACGTCGTGGTCGTGGGTGACCAGCAGGACGGTGCCGTCGTATTTCTGGAGCGCGATGTTGAGGGCGTTGATGGACTCGAGGTCGAGGTGGTTGGTAGGTTCGTCAAGGACCAGGACGTTGGGCTTCTGCAGCATGAGGCGGCAGAAAATCAGGCGGGCGGATTCGCCTCCGGAGAGCGCGGCGGTTTGTTTGAGCGCGTCTTCACCGCTGAAAAGCATTTGGCCGAGGACGCCGCGCAATTCTTCCTGCGTGGCCTGGGGTTTGAACTGGTGCAGCCATTCGATGGCGTCCATGCCGTGCGTGATGGATTCGCTGTGGTCTTGCGCGAAATAGCCGACGGCGACGTTGTGGCCCCAGATCACTTGGCCGCCGTCGACGGGGAATTGACGCTCGGAGTCGTCAATGAAGCCGGTCGCGTTGCGCAGCAGCGAACGAAGAAGCGTGGTCTTGCCGGTTCCGTTGCGACCCATCAGCGCGATTTTTTCGCCGCGCGCAACGCTGCCGGAAAAAGGCGCCCAGACTTTTACGCCGTCGTAGGATTTGGCGATGCTCTTGATTTCGAGCGGATGACGGCCGGAATGCTGATCCATCTGAAAACGGATGTAGGGGCGGGCGATGTTGGAGCGGGCTAGCTCGGTGGTCTGCAGGCGTTCGACTTCTTTTTTGCGCGAGGTGGCTTGCGCGGAGCGAGTGCCGGCGGAGAAACGCGCGATGAATTCGTTGAGTTGCGCGATTTTCTTTTCGCGCTGGGCGTTTTCGGATTCGATGCGCGAACGGATGGAAGTTTTGGCCATGACCATGTCGTCGTAGCCGCCGTTGTACATGATCACGGTTTCGTAATCGATGTCGGCGGTGTGCGTGCAGACGCTATTCAGGAAATGGCGATCGTGCGAGATGACGATGAGGACGCCTTCGTATTCCAGAAGGTAGTCCTGCAGCCAGTGCACGGAATCGAGATCCAAGTGGTTGGTGGGTTCATCGAGCAGCAGGGCAGGCGGGCTGCCGAACAGAGCTTGCGCCAGCAGGACGCGGACTTTTTGTCCGCCCTGGAGTTCGCGCATCTTGCGATCGTGCAGAGGCTCTTCGAGGCCGAGGCCGTCGAGCAGGATCGCGGCGTCGGCTTCGGCGGTGTAGCCGCCTTCTTCGCCGACGATGCCTTCGAGCTCGCCGAGACGCATGCCGTCGGCGTCGGTGAGTTCATCGTGCGGCTTGGCGTAGAGAATTTCGCGTTCCTGGAGAGCTTTCCAGAGCGGGCGATTGCCCATGATTACGGTGTCGATGACGCGGTGTTCGTCGAATGCGAACTGATCCTGGCTCAGGATGCCGAGCTTTTTCGGGCGCGTGACGTCGCCCTTGGTCGGCTCGATTTCGCCGGTCAAGATCTTCATCAGCGTGGATTTGCCGGCGCCGTTGGGGCCCGTGATGCCGTAGCGGCGTCCAGCGAAGAAAGTGGTGCTGACATCTTCGAACAAGACTCTGGCGCCGAAGCGCATCGTGATGTTGTTAACGGAGAGCAAGGAACTTTAATTGTAGCATGGTTGAGATTTACATGCTGGCAGGTGCGCTCGCTTGCGCGAATCGAGCTCGCACAACGGCGAGCGAGGGCGACCGTTTGTGGGGCCAGCCGGTGCTCGGGGCGAATGGGGTTCGGGGCGGCATTCAAGTTCCCGGCGCGACGGGCGATAACAAGAACAGCAGCAGCAAATCAGGCTTAAAGGACAGGGTGAATAACGATGTCATCTTCCGATCCCACCAATGGCGCAATCGCCGCAATTACAGCGGTATCGCCGGTGCAACCTGCCGCAGCGGGAGGGACTCCTGCGCCAAGCAAAGCACCGCCCAGTCCCAAGGCCGCCGCTCCGCAGGATACGGTCGCGATATCGTCGAGCAGCAGCACGCAGAGCGTAGCCTCGCAGGTGCTGCTGTTGACCGACGAGGGCCAATCGGCCCAGGCGATCGCAGCCTTGCTGGGTATCACGGTTGCGGCTGTTAAGAGCTACCTGGGTTGATCGGCTAGTTCGTCACAACACCGAGAGGCCAGCGCAACCCTCACTCGCGCCTGGAGGAGTGCGCAGCCGGTGCGAAGCTTGTGAGCGCACGAGCCAGCCGGCAATTCCGCAGCGTCAGTGGACTTGATCGTCCTTGGGCGCCAGGGGGTTTTCTTCTTCGTCGAGCTCGTGCTCGGCTTCGAGCCAGTCTTCCAGCGTGTATCCGCCGTAGATTCCGCCGTGGCGTTCGTGGATGCGGTAGGCGCGGCGCTGAACTTCATTGAGCGTGTGGGTGTGTTCGTGTTTGGGGCTTCTGTCGGGATCGCGCTGAGCGAAAATCGTTTGGAAGAGTTCGGTATTTACAGCCTCATTGATTTCCTTCATATCAGGCCTTCTTTCTGTACTGCTTACTTACCTATGCCGCAAATACTCGGCTGCCATCACCGAGCACGGCTTCAGGGACTGGATCGCTTCTCCTCGTGAAGCTCTACTGGCGGCTGAAGCCCGCCCTTCGGTGCGAGCGACGCGAGAAATAGCTGATCGTCAATTTCGGACTACACCCAATTAGACGAGCCAAGTGGCCGTGCGGTTGCTAGAAAAGCGCGCGATCGTCAGCGCAATAATTTTCATAATAAAAAGTGAGGAAAGTAAAGATAATGGTGGCCCACGATTCGGCGGGACGCCGGCGAGTGAGGAGGCCTGGTTACGAATATGTTTAGGCGAAATTGGTTGTGCGCGTTGCGATTGGTTTTTCTTGCTGGGGTGTTCAGCGCGGCGGGATTGGCACCGACTCTCACGCAGGGTCAGTTGCCGGCAGGTCAGCAGACGACCGCGCCGGCTCTTGCCACGCCGATCACGGTTGAGCACGCGCCGAATACGGCAGAGCAGCAGGCGAAGCCTTATGTAATTTTGGTTTCGCTGGACGGAGTTCGTTACGACTATCCGCGGTTATACCACTCACCGAATCTGGACGCGCTGGGAGCGCGGGGCGCGAGCGCGCCGGAGGGGATGATTCCCGCATATCCTTCGGTCACATTTCCGAACCATTACACGATTGTCACGGGGCTTTATCCCGAACACCATGGGATCGTGGGGAACGCGTTCTACGACCCCGTGCGCAAACAAGTCTACAGCTACAGGGATTCGCAGAGCCAGGCAGACGGCACGTGGTATGGCGGCACCCCCCTGTGGGTGCTGGCCGAACAACAGGGGATGCGTTCAGCTTGTTTTTTCTGGCCGGGGTCGGAAGCGGACATCCAGGGCGTTCGGCCAACGTATTACATGAAGTACGACAACAAATTTCCGAATGCGCAGCGCGTGGCGCAAGTTCTGACCTGGTTGCAATTGCCGCCTGCCGAGCGCCCGCATTTCGTTACGTTGTATTTCAGTGACGTGGATAGTGCCGGGCACGCGCACGGGCCGGACAGCCCGGAGGTCGGGGCGGCGGTGCGCGAAGTGGACGACGAAATCGGGAGACTGGTGGCGGGGCTCGGGAAACTGAATTTGCCGGTGGATGTGATCGTGGTGGCGGATCATGGGATGGCCAAGGTGGACGGAGATTGGCTAAACCTTAGCCAGTACTTCGACACGGGGCTGCTGGAGAAATCGGTGGAAAGTTTCCTGTATCCGCGGTCGGAGGCGGCGGCTGAAAAGATTTACGCAGCTTTGCAGGGGAAGAGCGACAAGTTTAAGGTTTATCGCAATGGCTCCGTGCCAGCAGGATTGCGCTTTGATGGGAATTTGCGCGAGGGTGATCCGGTGGTGGTTCCCACCGGGCCGTACCTGATACGGGTGAGTGCGCCGCCGACTGGTGCGGGAGATGCGATGCATTCTTCGGGTCCGCCGGTCGGAATGCACGGATACGATCCGGCACATATGCCGGAGATGAAAGCGATCTTCTTTGCGGCGGGGCCGGATATTCGTCCCGGGGAAAAATTGGCGCCGTTTGAGAATGTGAATTTGTATCCGTTGATCGCGCACATTTTAGGTTTGGATATTTCGCATTTGACGACCGGGACGGTGGATGGCGATTGGAAAGTGTTGCGGGGGATTTTGCGGGAAGGGAAGTAGCGGCGTGCGGATTTGATAACCTATTTTGACTGCTGGCGGGGAGCAAGTGGGCCGCGAGGAATCGCGAAGCCCTAGCGTCGACCGCCGTGTAGGGCGATTCACAAATTCAAAAGCGCGATTCGACGGGAGAAGGAGATATGTGGGTACGGACATTCATCTGAGCGAGGTCGCGGCGCGGGTGTTGGGGGCGTTGGTGGAGAAAGAGATCACGACGCCGGAATATTATCCGCTTTCCTTGAACGCGTTGGTGAATGCTTGCAACCAGAAAACGAATCGCGAGCCGGTGATGAATCTGGATGAGGAAGCGGTGACGGTGGCGCTGCGTAGTTTGAGCGATTTGGAATTGGCTGGCGCGGCGGACACGAGTGATAGCCGGGTGCGAAAGTACGAGCACCGTTTGCAGGAGGCTTTTAATTTTACGCGGCCGGAGACGGCGGTCTTGTGCGTGCTGTTGCTGCGGGGAGCGCAGACCCCAGGGGAGATACGGGGACGCGGGGAGCGGCTGCATCATTTCGAGGACTTGAGCGACGTGCAGGCGGGGTTGCAGAAATTGATGCAGAGGGAGCCGGCGTTGGTGAAGGTATTGGCACGACAGCCGGGGACTAAGGAGTCGCGCTATGTGCATTTGATGTGTGGGGACGTCGAGGATTTGGCGGTGGAAGGCGCGCGCGAGCCGGTGAGCATCAGCGGTGGCGGGGGAGAGAGTGGGAGGATTGCGCGATTGGAGGGCGAGGTTGCGGCGTTGCGAAGTGAGATTACGGAGCTGAAACAGCAATTCGCGCAGTTTCGGAAACAGTTCGAATAACCTTGTACTGGGCGGAAATGGATTCAACACAGAGCGTACAGAAAAAGGCGAAGGCAATTATCACAGAGGCGCAGAGAACGGCGACTGCAAAGTCAAACCGCCACGGCTAAAGCTGTCCCCCCCGCAACGGCCCCGCCCTTCCCATAAAACAAAGCCGGGAAGGATGGGGCATCCGTAAAGTCAAAAGCTAGGTCGAAAACAAGTTCAGAACGAAGTTCAAAAACAACTTCGAGGCCAGCTTCGCGACCAACTTCAAAACCAAGGTCAAAAGAAAGAGCACAGGCAAGATTGCCTATGCGACTTCATGGGGTGGGGGGTGGGTTGCGATCGGTGAATTGGCGCTGGTGCCAATAGGGGTACGCGAGCGTTATGGCGCTGGCGGCGTCTAGTTTGGCTACTTGGGCTGGCGTGAGATTCCAGCCTACTGCGCCTAGATTTTGGCGGAGTTGCTCTTCGTTGCGGGCGCCCATGATTACGTTCGACACGGTCGGGCGTTGCAGGAGCCAGTTCAGCGCGACTTGCGCAATGCTTTTGCCGGTTTCTTTGGCGATGGTCTCGATCGCATCCACGACATCATGGAGGTAGTCGTTCGGGACCGGCGGGCCGAACTCGGCGGTTTTGTGCAGACGGCTTTCTTTGTGAAGCGGCTGGTTGCGGCGAATTTTTCCGGTCAGACGTCCCCAGCCGAGCGGGCTCCAGACGACGCAGCCGACGCCTTGGTCCACGCCCAGGGGCATGAGTTCCCATTCGTATTCGCGGCCGATCAGGGAGTAGTACGCCTGGTGGGCGACGTAGCGAGCCCAGCCGTAGCGTTCGGAGACGGAGAGGGATTTCATGAGATGCCAGCCGGAAAAATTGGAGCAGCCGATGTAACGGACTTTGCCGCTGTGGACGAGATCGTTCAGAGCGCTGAGAGTTTCTTCGACGGGAGTGAGGCCGTCGAAGCCGTGCATTTGATAGAGGTCAATGTAATCGGTATTGAGGCGGCGGAGGCTGGCTTCGCAGGCGGAGATTAAATGATGGCGGGAGGAGCCGATTTCGTTGGGACCGGGACCCATTTTGAAAGTGGCCTTGGTGGAGATGAGGACTTTATCGCGTCGGCCGGCGATGGCTTGGCCGAGAACTTCTTCGGAGAGGCCTTCGTGGTAGATGTCGGCGGTGTCGAACATGTTGACACCGGCTTCCAGGCAGATGTCCACCAAGCGCGTGGCTTCGGTGACGCTGGAATTGCCGATGGCGCGAAAAACTTCACTGCCAGCACCGAAAGTGGCGGTGCCTAGGCTGAGAACCGGAACTTTTAGGCCGGAGCGGCCCAGGGTTCTGAATTCCATTTTTTTGGTGGCTCCTTAGGGTGACTTGAATGGCGCGATCAAA